>Ga0307476_10001711_pt1 | contig 13352 bp, 11 predicted proteins | sample atmos_gasesECM2C_2_FD_203314 | JGI IMG/M metagenome (GOLD analysis project Ga0307476, IMG submission 203314) | Hardwood forest soil microbial communities from Morgan-Monroe State Forest, Indiana, United States - atmos_gasesECM2C_05 | ecosystem: Environmental > Terrestrial > Soil > Temperate... | reverse complement strand
TCGCTGTCATCGGCCCGGACGCCTATCCCGCGCAGCCGGGCGGCGGAGGCAGCGCCGAAGCGAAGCCTTTCACCCCGGTAAGCTACCTTGAAGGCGTGGCCAATTCCCTGGGCAGCGGCGCCAAAGTGTACTACGACCGCGGCCTGCCCACTCTCGCCGAAATCGCCAAACACACCGAATTCACCACTGAAGCCAGCGGGGGTCAGCTCGGACTGAAGACGGAGTTCTTCACGAACCCTAATCTGAGCGGCGCGCCCACCACCATCCGCACCGACAAGCACGTCAACTACGAACCAGCGCGCGGAGGCGATGGCGCTGCCACCGATATGTCCATTCGGTGGTCAGGGTACTTCACGCCCACTACTCCCGGCGATTACCTCGTCTTCGTTCAGGGTCCCGGAGAGAACGGCGGCTACCGGCTCTACGTCGACAAGAAACTCGTATTCGATAACTGGAAAGACTGGTACGCATTTGTAAGCGAGGTCTCGATGACGCTTGCCTCGGGCCCGCACCAGATCGAACTGGATTACTACGCGCACGGCGGCTGGGGCAAAACAACTGCCAATCTTGGCATCGTGCGTCCTGAGACCCTGGTCACTCCTGAAGCGAAATCACTGGCATCTCACGCCGATGCGGTAGTGCTGGCCGTAGGCTTCGACACTTCCAGCGAAGGCGAAAGCGGCGACCGCACCTTCCGCCTCCCTCCCGGGCAGGATGAACTCATCAACCAGATCGCCGCCGCAAACAAGAACACAATCGTAGTCATCACTTCCGGCGGAGGGGTCGACATGGCTGCCTGGGTTGATCGCATCCCGGCACTCTTCGAAGCCTGGTACCCCGGCCAGGACGGAGGAACGGCGCTGGCCCAACTGCTGTTCGGCGAGTTCAATCCTTCTGGACGGCTGCCCATCTCGATGGAGCGCCGTTGGGAAGACAACGCCGTCCACGATAGTTACCACCCCAAGAACGAAGAAAAGAAGGTTGAATATACGGAAGGCATTTTCGTAGGCTACCGCCACTTCGACAAGTCCAGCGTAAAGCCGCTATTCCCCTTCGGATATGGCCTTTCCTACACTACTTTTGACTACAAGAATCTGGCCGTTTCGCCGGCTGCCGCTTCCGAGGATGTCACCGTGGCCTTCGACTTAACCAATAACGGCACGCGCGCCGGCGCGGAGACCGCGCAAGTATACGTCGGCGATCGCCACGCCAGCGTGCCCCGCCCGGTGAAGGAATTGAAAGGCTTCGCCAAGGTGGAACTCAATCCCGGAGAGACCAGGCACGTCGAGGTTACGCTCAATCGGCGCGCTTTTTCCTACTACGATGTCAAGAATCACAAATGGACGCTTGCACCCGGTGATTTCGACATCTACGTCGCTCGTTCCTCCGCGGAGATCGAGCTCACAGGAAAGCTAAGTCTGCAATAGAACGCACAGCAGCGCTTTTCGAAAGACGATCAATTCTGACCAGTCTTTCGTTGCCTGAAGCTTGATACTTGGCACGCGACCGCGCACGAACAAGATCCAGGGGTCTGCCAACCTGGATTGGCTAGGGAGAATCTCGACACAAGGGGAGTCTCAACATGAAGATGCGCCGCTTCACGCCCGGGCCGTTGATGTTGATGACGACACTCATGGTAATAGTGATGAGCCATGCGGTCCAGCCATCGCGAGCCCAGGCACAATCACTGGCCGACTCAGCGGATTCCTCGAGTACGGTTGCAGGCACGCCCCCGGCGCAACTGGATCTGACGTACGTCCGCCCCACTGCGAAAATAAAGCTTCGTAACTATTTATTCGACACGTTCGGCCCTTATCCCATCCTCGGCGCCGGACTTGCAGGCGCCTTCAACCAGGACAGGAACTCCCCACCGGAGTGGAAGCAGGGCGCCGCGGCCTACAGCCAGCGCTTCGGCTCCGCCTTCGGCATCGCCGGCATAACCACGACCACGCGCTACGCGCTCGCACGGGCCTTCAAGGAAGACACATTGTATTACCGCTGCGAGTGCAAAGGCGTATTCCCGCGGCTGCGCCACGCCTTGGTATCCACCTTTACTTCCCGCCGCGGCCAGGACGGCCACCGCGTCTTTTCTTTCGCTGCCCTCGTCGCTCCCTACGCGGGCACGATGACTGCCGTCTACACGTGGTATCCCGGCCGCTATGATGCCAAGGACGGTCTCCGAATGGGTAACTACAGTTTGCTGGGATACGCGAGCGGAAATCTCGCGCTGGAATTCCTCTATAGCGGACCACACTCATGGCTTTCGCGCATGCACCTGAATAGCGCGCGCCGGGGTCCGTCCCCCGCGTCACAACCCTGACCAAGCCCAAGCCCCCGGCTTGGTTCAAAAAACATTTGTCCAGTTCGCCGCGCTGCGCTTTGCGCGGATCCCATCAGTCCGCCATTGACGCTTTCCCGGCCTCATCCCAAATGCGCACACCGTGCGTCTCCTTCAGCAGGAGACTCCCCACCACAAAGGTAATACCGGCGACAATCATCGGATAATAAAGCCCGGCATAAATGTTGCCGGTTGCCGCGACGGACGACAGACCGATCAAGGGCAGCAACCCGCCGAACACTCCATTTCCTATGTGATAGGGCAGGGAAAGCGAAGTGTAGCGAATCTTCGCCGGGAACGCCTCAATCAGGTACGCGGCAATGGGTCCGTAAACCAGACACACGTAAAGAACCTGAATGAAAATCAGCACCACCAGCATGGTGCGGTCCGGGTTAGGGGCTTCCTTCACCGGCACCAACGCTCCAGTCGCATCCGTGGTCATGGCCGTAAGCGAGATTGCGCCCGTCACTTTGTTGCGGGTGGACTTTACCGTCACCACATTATTCCCCGCTGCCCTTTCCATGGCCTTGTAAATAGGGATGTAGGTAAGCACCGCGAGCAGGCATCCCGCCATCATGAGCTTCTTTCGTCCGATGCGGTCGGAGAGCGCGCCCACCACGGTGAAGAACGGCATCCCCAGCAGCAGCGCGATCGCGACCACGATGTTGGCGGTTTTAACGTTCACCTTCAGAATCGTCTGCATATAAAACAAAGCGTAGAACTGCCCCGTATACCAGACCACGCCCTGCCCCGCCGTCGCTCCGAAAAGAGAAATCAAAACCAGCTTAAGATTCGTCCACTTGGTGAAGGCATCCTTGAGCGGTTGCGTAGAGGTCATTCCCGCACTCTTGAGCTGGGAGTAGATGGGCGACTCCTTCATCTTCAACCGAATATAGAGTGAAATGATCACCAGGATGATGGAGATCAGGAAAGGAATGCGCCAGCCATATGCCGCGAAGTCCTCTTTCGACATCGATTGCTGGGTCAACAGAATCACGATCAGCGAGACGAACAAACCCAGCGTCGCTGTGATCTGAATGAAGCTGGTGTAGAATCCGCGCTGGTTGTCAGGCACGTGCTCGCCCACGTAAACCGCCGCGCCGCCATACTCTCCGCCCAGCGCCAGTCCCTGCAGCACCCGGATCAGCAGCAGCACGATGGGCGCGAACCATCCCGCCGTCGCGAATGACGGCAACAGCCCAATGGCAAAGGTCGAAAAGCCCATGACGGAGAGCGTGACCAGAAAGGCGTACTTACGTCCCACCAGGTCGCCGATCCGGCCAAAGAACAGTGCGCCGAAGGGCCGCACCAGGAAGCCGACCGCAAAAGTCGCGAGATAAGCAATGTAGGCGAAGGTGTCGTTGCCGGGAGGATAGAACTTCGGACCCAGAATGGCCGCCAGGCTTCCGAAAATGTAGAAGTCGTACCACTCGATCATGGTGCCGACCGACGAAGCCATAATCACGCGCCAGATGCTGTACTCAGCGTTCCCACTTCCCGCCACTGCAGCATTCGCCATACTTTCCTCCATGTACCCGCAGTAACTTTGTCCTATTCACCCTTTTGCAAAATTGCGTTCACCGTCAATTCCGATCCCGACAGCACCGTAAGCTCCCGCTTCCACTGCATAAAGCCCGGCATAGACAAAACCACGACATGCGACCCGATACCAAGACTGATCTCCGACGGCGTGCTTCCCACGTACTTGCCGTCAAGCGTGATGTCTGCGCCCGCGGGCGTCGAGCTGAAATTGCACCTTACTTCCTCCACCTTCTCCGGAGCTACTGCCTGCACGGAGCCCACTGACGGAGCCGGCCCGGATGCAGGAGAGCCCTGCCGCGGCGCCGCCGGTACAGGTTGAGTCGCAACCGCGGCTGCAGTCGCCGGCGGCCCGGTCTTTCCGTCCGTATCGACCAAAGTGTACAACTGCTTTCGCACTTTTCCCTTGTCATCGACGTAGTAGATGACAAGGCCGCGTTTCTCTCTTCTGGCGTCGAAACTCTCGCCCTTGGCCAACGGCGTACACCTCGAATATCTTGAGTCAATGGTGCATGCGACATGGAAAGGAGGCTCGCTCCCTGACTGCACCAGCAGAGTATTCGTCAGTATCGCGGACTTACTGTTATTGCAATACGCGTCAAAATTAACCTGGTCGCAATTCTTGGGGACGTCGTTGCCGACCAGGCTTACCGATCGGGTTTCAGAATCCAGAACCGTGATCCGAATCGTGTTTTTCACCGAAGCGGCGTTCGCGAACAGGGCCACCAACAAAAGACCTGCCTGCAGAGCTGCAATTCTGCGCCTACTCATGGAGCCAACTCCTCCTTCCCCTGAGGATGCAACCCTCGCGCGCCCGCTTTTCCGCGAAGATCCCGGAAGCCGCTCCTGTCCAGTCGCTACCTTGCGATCCCTTGGTGCGCGCCACATAGGTTCCTTAATCGGAGGAGGCTACGGAGGACAGACTTCACTCCGAGCTATTCGCCCGAATGTAGCCGTCCCCCTGTTCTCGTATCTAGTGCCATCTCTCGGCACCAGCCATTTCGATCGCCCGGGCCGCTTCTAGAACGTGAAAATCGGCCCGAATTCCGTACGGTGATCTTGCCACTCGTTGTCCGGGCTCCCCGCGATCGTATAGTCCACGCCATTTTTGAGACGGGTGGCGTAAAGCGATTGCTCAAAGCCAAAAGTGATATACGGGTTAAGTTTGTAGTAAAGGGTGGCAACAGCCATCTTGCCGTACAGGAGCGGCAAAACCCCTTCGGCATTGGTGTTGTATAGGTCTTTATGCACGACCTGGTCCTTCCCCAGATCGAAATACAGTTGCCAGCCTGCGTTGTGGCCCTTCGGATTCGCGTTGAACCACCGCGAGAGCGGCAATCCGACATTGACGAATCCGCCAAACGCACGGATCGGCCGCTGCGGAGCAACCACCACATCGCCGGTGGGACAGGCTCCCGTCACCGTTAACGCGCCAGTGCAAGCCAGTTGGGGTGTGCCGGACGCGTTGACCACGCCGTCGACCGGGGTGAACGTGACTGGGTTATTCAGCCCTCCCACGTCGGTGAAAAACGTGTCGACTTGGCCGCCAAAGAAGAAGCGCAGGTCGCCTCCGAAATAAGCGCTCGCCACCAGTGTGAACCAGCGAGTCGGCAATTGCACGCCAATTTGGTTGCCGTACATCTTGCTCGAAGTGGTAAAGCCATTGGGGAAAGCCGCCTGATAGGAGCAAACCAACGCGCTCCCGGTGCAAACCCCACCGGTAATGGCGTAGGCAGAGTTTGTGACGATCGATTCCGCTCTGGACCGGAACCCGCTCCAGAATATCTGAGCCGGCGCCACTGCTGGCGCTTTATCGAGCTGGAATTGGAAGGCCACTCTGCCTTCGTACTCGGGACGGCCGGAGTCGGCGCCCTCGCGCTCGCCCTGTCCAATCTGGCCCTGAAGGCCCAGACTCCCGAGTTTTTCGATCTGCCCGGTGCTCGGCATCATGAGCGCAAAAGTTGGTGAAACTTTGAAATTCCGCGAACCACCCAGCGTTTGCACCAACCCAAACTGGAATTGCGGAGACCGCTCATAGATGTCGCCATACCAGTAACCCAGCGCCGTGGTTTCTAGAATACTGGGCAGCGCAGTGGATCCGAACAGAGTCCAGTCCTGTCCGCCCTCGAAGTAAATGTCCGTCTTATCGCTGGCGGCATAGTCCAAACGCGCCCAAGCCTGGCGCAATTGGAAGGCGTTACTGCGAATGGACGAGACGTCGCGGTTATCGACCTCGCTGAAGTTGCCTTCATAGTCCCCTTCGATCTTGCCGGTCAGGATGACTTTGCTCGATATGTCCGGCCATTCCAGGTTCGCCCCGAAGCGCGTGGCGCGCGCCTTCAAATGAAACTCGGGGTCCTGCGTAGGGCCAGTATTTAAAATCGAAGTTGAAGACAGAAACAAGCCCGGAAACGGCATGTCATCGCCATTTGGACTGCTGCTATCGTAAACCCCGGTTGCCTTGACGAAGCCATAAGGCGTCATCTTGACCGGGCCCATCTTAAAGGCGGCATTCAGACCGTCCTTCTTGGGCGGATCGACCGGCAATACGCGTAAGGGCGCCACTGCCGGCACCACCGCGGGTCCGGCCTGCGGCATTTGCTGAACCGCCTGCGGTCCAGCGCTAGCTTGCGACGAGGACCCGGCTTCAGGACCCGCGAGGGATGCCGAAACCGTTTCCCGAACCGCAACCGCAGCCGCCGCGGGCGCTGCAGGTTGCGCCGGGCTCGCAGCCGCGGACAAATCCGCGGCGCTCAATATGCCCTTGCGGCTCAGAGCTTCCACCAGAAGCTGAAATTCGGCTTCGGGCGCTGCGTTACGAATGGCGTTGGCCTCCGCAGGCGCAAGCACTCCCTTCATCACCAGCACACCCAGCAATGCCGTGATATTTGCATTTCCAGGCGCCGCAGTTAGGTTCGGGGACGGGTTCGGATTCGCGGCCGCAGCCGCTTCAGCATTGGCTCCATTCCCATTGGCCGGCTTCGCATCGTTGCTTCCCGCCATCAACGGCACGACGGTGACGGCCATCACTATCAGGCACAACATCACTTGCTTCAGCGTCGACATAGACGGTTTCTCCTCGTTCTGGCTCAGACCTTTGCGCAGAACATGGAGCGGAACCCTAGTACACTCTCTGCACCGATGTCAAGGCAGTATTTGGGGCCCCGAACCCTCGGCAGCCCCGATCCGAGAGGGGCATTTGTGTTCGGGAAAGTTGCTTTAATAGTCACGGGAAGGCAGAGAAAACCGAGCCTGACGCGGAAACATTTTCGCCCGGCAGAAGCAGAAAAATGCCTGCCGAAGAACCCCGGCTCCATCTCTGGCGAGTAGTGTCCCAGCTTCAATTGGTTTTGAAACGCGCGGCTTGAAATGGTCTTGAAAGAGCTCAGCTTGAAATGATTTTGAAAGGGCCCGGCTTGAAATGGTTTTGAAAGGGCGCGGCTTCAGCCGCGCCGTAAGTACCCAAGCTCAATCGCGGCTTTAGCCGCTGAGGGAGCGTGTTTTTCAAACCGACCCACTACCCTCAGGCGCCTGCGCCGCGACGTTGCCTGTCCGCCCTGGCGCCCGCCGCTCGTGCCGTGAGTTCCTCGATCGTAGGTACCGATTCCGGAGCCAGCAGCTTACTCTGCTCCGGTTGAGATCCTGTGCGAATTGCCTCGGTAAGCATTTCCAACGCCAGGTCCGTATTAGGACGGATAAAAATTGTTGCCGCCAACAGACCGCTTCGCACCCAGGATTGCCCCGTCTTCGGCAACCCGTCGCAGCCCGTGAACGGTATCTTGAGCCATCGTTCGCGCTCCCCGACCGCGATTTCCGCGAACGCCTTTCTGGCCCCCGCCGCCATACTGTCGTCCTGCGCTCCCACCAGATCAATGATGGTTTCTTGCGAAGTACGCAGCCGCAACCAGGAACTCACGGTCCGGTATGCGCTGTCCTCGGTCCAATTCGCCCGCATCGTCTTCACTTGAATGTTGGCGGGCTTGGTCTTATTCATTCCCACGGTGCGCTCCTGCGCCGCGGAACTGTTGGCTGGCCCCTCAATGTACAGGATCGATCCGCCCTGCGGCAGCAGCGCCCCAAACTGGCGTCCTTGAAGCTTGCCTACTTCTTCGTGATCTGAGCTGATCGAAAACGCAGGCACATGGCAGCCCTGCCGGAGTTGCTTGAGATAATCTGCCTCATGATTCAGGATGACCCAGCCAATATCCGCCCCCACGGCGGCGCGAGCCACCTGCGGAAACCCGGTTCCACCAGCCGGCTCGAACACAATCGCGTCCGGACGCGAACCGGCCGTTCCCTGAATGTAATGCAGCAGTTGCTGGCTCTGCGTCACCGCGTCATTGTTGGCATGGACAATCTTCAGGTCGACGCCTAGCCGCCGCGCAGCTTTCTCCGCGGCCGCCTGCTGCTCTTGCTGATAATCGTTCTCGTTATTTGTGAGGGAGACTAGAAAACTGAGCTTCTTCATAAACTCGACCCAGTCTCGATCATAATGCAACTTCGCAAATGCCCCTGGTAACTAGAGTAACCAGCGGTTCGGGAAGGGCACGAATTTATTCGTGCCATTAAGCTTGAACTGAAAGCCGCGCTTCAGCACCTGAGGTGTGCTCCTTGGAGATGCGCCGAATTGTCTCCGCAACCTCTTCAGTCGTGCTGCCGAATCACTGGCCTCGTTTCGACCCATGCTCCCGGAAGAATTGCGCGCGGTACTTTGCATCGCGAAAAGCCTCCGTGCCTCCCGGCCGCGTGGTCGAAAAAGCGCCCGCCAGATTGCCGGCCGCAAGGCACGCTCCCAAATCCGCGCCGCGCACGTACTCATGCAGAAAGCCCGCATCAAAGCTGTCTCCCGCCCCCACTGCGTCCACCGCGTCCACTCTGAGTGCGGGACTGGTGATGCGCTCGCTTCCGCGTTGCGCCATCGCTCCCTCGCGCCCCAGCTTCACCACCACCAGCGGCACAATCGCCGCGAGTTTCTTCACCGCCGTTTCCAGATCGCTCACTCCCGCCGCCTTCGGTGCCTCCCGCTCATTCGGCAAGAAGATGTCGACATAGCGCAGCGCATCCTGCAGGCCACCCTCCCATTTATCATCGGGATCGTCGTTGGTGTCGAGTGAGGTAGTGAGTCCCGCCTCTTTCATTCTGCGGAACAGCTCCGCCAGTCGCGGCCGCAGCCCACCCTGCAGGTAATAAGAAGAGACATGGAAATGACGCGAATCAGCGAGATAGCCGAGGTCAAGATCATCCCATGCGGTTTCCGCAATGGTCCCTGAATAAGTCACCATGTTGCGCCACGCGGCGCGCTGCAAAATCACGGTAAGCCCGGTCTTCACCGGCCCAGCCACGCGGCGCAGCTCCGAAACGTCCACCCCGCTCTCCTGCAACCGCTGCAGAGCAGTAGTGCCCAGATCGTCGTCCCCAATGCGGGATTGAAATCCCACCCGGCTCCCCAAAGCCGCAAGATTGTGCGCCATTATCGCCGACGATCCCCCCAACGTCAGCATCATCCGATCAGCCAGCAGTTCGCGCTCAGGCGGCAATTCGTCAGGAAGCCCGTAAAGAATCAGGTCCAGATTAAGCTCCCCGGCAATGGTGACATCAAAACGCGGCATCTTCAGGTTCGCCATTCTTTGATTAATACCCCCATCCAAAGATCGCGTGGACAGCCAAGTATCAGGTGGGGGCTGGCACAGATTGTGTGGGACAGGCACAGGCCATGTGGGGACGGGCACTCCCGCCCGTCCGCCGAGCGTAGCGAGGCTCCGACCCCGCCCGCTCTTGGCCCGAGCCTCACACCTACGCCACCTCTGCTTCCGCTCCCGCCAAAACCGCCACTCTCCGCAACGGCTCCCCAATCGCCTTCATCACCTTCTCGAATCCCGCAAAATCCAGCGACTGTGCCCCATCCGAAAGCGCCCGCTCCGGGCACGGATGCACTTCAATAATCAGTCCATCCGCCCCCACCGCAACCGCCGCCCGCGACACTGCCGCAATCAGGCTCTGTTTGCCCGTCCCGTGCGAAGGATCCGCAATCACCGGCAGATGCGAAAGATCGCGGGCCAGCGCCACCGCCGCCAGATCGAACGTATTCCGCATTTCCGTTTCAAAAGTCTTGATGCCGCGCTCGCAAAGCACAACCTGGCTGTTTCCTCCGGAAAGCAAATACTCCGCCGCCAGCAGCCACTCCTTCACCGTCGCCGACGGACCCCGCTTCAACAGCACCGGCTTCCTCACAGTCGCCAGTCGCCGCAACAGCGCAAAATTCTGCATGTTGCGCGCGCCTACCTGCAGCATGTCCACATGTTCACAAATGATGTCCACATCTTCGGTGCTCATCACTTCCGTGACCACCGGCAGCCCGGTTTCCTCCCGCGCCTCCCGCAGAATCTTCAGCGCTTCCAGGCCGAGTCCCTGAAAGTCGTAGGGAGAAGTTCGCGGCTTATAGGCCCCGCCGCGCAGCATGGTAGCTCCGGCTCGCTTCACCGCGTGGGCGGTGCTGATCAGTTGCTCCCGGGATTCCACGGAGCAAGGACCGGCAATCACAACAACCCCCGGCCCCCCTATCGCGACGGCCGCGACCTTGCCCACGTTCACCCCTACGTGAATAACGCTCCGCTCCGGCTTGACCTGTCGACTGACCAGTTTGAAAGGCTGCGCAATGGCCACCACATTGTCCACGCCGGGCGCCACCTGCAGCGCCTCTATTTCGTGCCGCCGTCCGTTTCCCACCGCAGCCACAATGGCGCGCTCTACTCCCCGTGTAACATGAGGCGTGTATCCCGCCTCGCGAATGCGCTCGATGATATGCGCAATATCCTGCTCCGTTGCCTTCTCCGACATATTCACAATCATTGGCTCTCTCCTGACTAAAGCTTTTCACCACAGAGTCACAGAGCCAGAGAGAAAATCTCTAAATCGTTCTTAAGTTTTGTTTTTGTCTTCTCTGTGTCTCTGTGACTCTGTGGTGAAAAGCCTTCTCCCTGCCAAAAAATCAAAGGCCGCGATCTAAAATCGCGGCCTCTGGCTGAACCTTGCTTGAATCTAGTCAATCATGGCTGACTCGATCTCCCCGCAAGCCCCGCCGCAGCCGCCACTCCACTAAACCAGTAGCGAAACCGCCCGGTAAACAATTGCCCGGTAAACAAGGTAAATCGAGTCATTCTAAAAAACCTTCCAGCTTACGATTCAAAACTGCGGCCAGTGTCAGCCATTCCGGTCATTGGATCGAACTGGCAACATTGGAAAATGCATTGTTGGCATTGGATCCGATCAGTCGTATTGTGCCCACGACCAGCACCAGGATCACCGCCAGCATTACCGCATATTCGGCAATATCTTGCCCCGCATCCTCCGACCAAATCCTGCGTATGAATTCGGACATGCGCTCCCTCCAATCCCCAAACTTATTCCCTATAAGAGGGAAAGAACCGCAATTCAACGCACCCATAATGCCCCACGATTGCAACAGTTGTCAATTGTGGAAATGGTCCAGAACCTAGTTCTCAGCTCTCACTTCCTAGTGCTCAGTAAAACCCGCCCTGCCCGTGCCCTATCGTTTAAGACGCCGCAATCTAGCTCGAATGGTGACGCCCAGGCGCAGCAAGGTTTTGCTCCTCTGAGAACTGAGAACCGGAAACCGCCTTGACGGATTTGCAGCCATCCCCCATTCTCTTCCACATGGACCCGCACATATTTGTTGCCGAAGTCTACCGCCGCATGTCTCTGCGCAGCGCCCAGACGCCGCCCCTGCCCCCGTCCAGGCAGCGAATTGACCAGGTCGCAAAAGAATATCGCCATTTCTTGCCTGGCAATAAAGACGCGGCAATCCTGGATGTCGGCTTCGGAGACGGCTGGTTTATGGCTGCCTGTTTGAATCTCGGCTACACCAACATCTCCGGAGCCGACTTCGCTCCAGAGACCAAGCCTTATCTGACAGAGTGGAACGTCAATTTGCACAAAATCGAGAGCGAGATCGGCGAGTTCCTGGCCAAACATCCCAATGAATACGATTTCATTCATATGTCCCACGTCATTGAGCACATCCCCAAATACTCTCTTCTTTGGATCGTCGACGCGCTGTACCAGGCATTGAAGAACAACGGCACGCTGTTTCTGCGAACCCCGAATATGGAGGGCCCATGCGCCAATTCCTGCTATTACGTGACCCTCGGCCACGAGTACGGTTTCAGCGGCTCGAACCTGAAACAGCTTCTCTGGATCTGTGGTTTTGACGATGTCCGCCTTCATGCTCCTCCCACGCCCGGAACTTTCCGCCAGCAACTCGGCGCCCTGGTGCGCTGGCCTTTCATTCAGAAAAGCCGCATCCGTAATCGGCTCTTTGGAGTGAACGTTGGCGGCCAATTCGGCACTGAACTCATCGCCACCGGCAGGCGCGGCGATTTCCAGTGTCTCTTCGATGAGAAGTACCGCTAGCACATCCATCCGCCACCAAACGACCCACCAAAATACCGAGAACTGAGAACTGATGTTCTACAATCTTCTCGTGCCCGTCCTCCACAACCTCCGCATCACCCTCGAAATGATCAAGTGGGAGCACTCCGTCTTCGCTCTCCCTTTCGCTCTCTGCGGAGCCATGCTCGCCGCCTCCGGCCTCCCCACCCCTCATCAACTTCTCTGGATCGTAATCGCCATGCTAGCCGCCCGTTCCGCCGCCATGGCCTTCAATCGCCTCGCCGACGCCGCCCTCGACGCCGCCAATCCCCGCACTCGCACCCGCGCTCTCCCCGCCGGCCAGCTCTCTCCCGCTTTCGTCACCACCTTCGTCATCGTCTCCTGCGCCATCTTCATTCTCGCCGCCGCGCAACTGAATCGCCTCACCCTCTGGCTCTCCCCGGTAGCGCTCGCCGTCCTGCTCCTCTATTCCTACACCAAACGCTTCACGCGCTGGTCGCATCTAGTCCTTGGATTCGCCCTCGGCATCGCGCCCGCCGCCGCCTGGATCGCCGTCCGCGGCTCTCTCGACCCCCGCATCCTTATTCTTACCGCCGCCGTCACCTTCTGGGTCGCCGGTTTCGACATCCTCTACGCCTGTCAGGATTTCGGTTTCGACCGCCACGCCGGACTCCACTCCATCCCCCGCCACCTAGGCATCCCCCGCGCTCTCTGGATCGCGCGCGCCTTTCACCTCATTATGCTTCTCCTCCTGATCGCGCTGCTCCCAGCCTTCGCGCTAGGCAAACTCGCCATTGCCGGCGTACTAGCCGTGCTGCTGCTCCTGCTCTACGAACATTCTCTAGTCAAGCCCGATAATCTCTCCCGCCTGAACGCCGCCTTCTTCACCATGAACGGAGTAATCTCCGTAGTCTTCGCCGCATTCGTAGCCGCAGACCTCCTCCTGAAGTAGAGGGGAGAAGAACCACGTGGGGACAGCCGCCTCGGCTGTCCAACGAGCGCAGCGAGGGTTTTTATTGGTTGTGGAAAAACTCATGAAAGCATGCAGTAACGTGGAGGAGCGGCG
>Ga0307476_10001710_pt1 | contig 13353 bp, 6 predicted proteins | sample atmos_gasesECM2C_2_FD_203314 | JGI IMG/M metagenome (GOLD analysis project Ga0307476, IMG submission 203314) | Hardwood forest soil microbial communities from Morgan-Monroe State Forest, Indiana, United States - atmos_gasesECM2C_05 | ecosystem: Environmental > Terrestrial > Soil > Temperate... | reverse complement strand
TGGTTGGCCCGCTCGGGCCGGTCTTCAAGGGGAAAGGGGACGCGACTCGAATCCGTCCCCGCCCTGATTGGTCGCGGCCTTCGACTCTGCAGTCTTGTGGGGTGGCTGCGACGGGTCTGCCAGGCTCACGAAAGGGGCTTCGACATGTTCAAGTTCGTGCGTTCGGTTGCTTTGGGGCTGGCGTTGGCGGCCGGGCTTGCCGCCGCATCACCGACGCGGCTGCTGGCCTGCGACACGGCGGTGGGTAGCGTCACCGGCCGGGCCGAGTTTGGGGGGATCTACGGTTCCTGCGACGACGCGGCCGCCTCCGGGAAATGGGAGCTTGAAAACTTCGGTGACATTTGGGTGGGGTATCGGGTTACCGAGCAGGACGCCCAGCACTGGGAGTTGACTTTGTACAAATGAACGACCGCAGCCGATCTTGCGGGCGAGGGGGCGCCATCGGGCGCCCCTCGTCGTTTCATGCCGTCGGCCGATCCGCCGCCGGCGCCGCTTGAGGCTGCCATGGACCTGGCACTGGACAGGCCGAGTTCCCGTGGGCTGCCGCCGACGGCGGGAGGTGAAATCATGAAGGCTCGACTTACGAATCTAATGCACTGCATGGCGCCCTTGTTGGCCGCCCTGTTTTGGGGCGGGGCGTACATTTGGATCAAGATGGGTCTGGAAGGGTTCTCTCCCCTCACCCTCGTGACGTTGCGGTTCACCCTGACAGCGTTGGGATTCCTCGCCCTTTTCGCCGTCCGCGCAATCTCCTTTCGGCGAATCCGCCTGGCGGACGCGCCCCGGTTCGCCCTGCTCGTGGCCTCGGGGGTGCTGGTCTACCACCTGAGCCTGGTCGCCGCTGAGACAGTGCTGCCGGCGTCGGCGGCCAGTCTCATCGGGCAGATGGTCGCGGTATTCACCATCGGCCTGTCGGCCGTGAAACGGCCCTCGGTGCTGAAGGCCCGCACGGTCGTCGGCGTGGCGCTGGCCTTGGCCGGCGCCCTGCTGGTCATCTGGGGCGGCCGCTCGCCGAGCGGCGGGGCCCTGTCGGCCTGGGCGGTCGCCGTCTGCTTCGCCGCCCCGCTGTCGATGGCCTGCTACATGCTGCTCGGCAAGCCGATGGTGGAGCGGTACGGCGCCGCCAATCTCACCGCCCAGGTCTGCATCGCGGGCGGCGCCATCCTGACCGCCGTGACGGCGTTCCGTCCCGGGGTGATGCAGGAGCTTTCCAGCGCCTCCGTCACGGCCTGGGTCGCGGCGGGCTGCCTGGCGCTGTTCTGCACGGTGGCCGCCTACACTCTGTGGTTTCACGCCCTGTCCACCCGCTCCGCGTCGCAGCTGTCCATTTACTCCTATCTGGTTCCCGTGTTCAGCGTCGCGGCGGCGGCAGTGGTCCTCGGCGAGCCGATCACCCTGCCCCTGGCTCTTGGGGGGGCCGTCGTGATCGCCGGCGTGTACGTGACGAATCGAAAGCCGCGGACGGCCGGCCCCGTCCAGACTGCCCCAGCGTCCGGACGGCTTCCCCGGAATCGGCCGGCCAATGCGCCCTGTCGGTCCCGGCCGCCCCATCGACGAACGACGGCGGGCGGGACTCTCCAGCACCGATGATGCCAACTTCAGCCGCTCGGCGGGCCGGGTCAGCGGAACGTCCGCGCCGGACGGAAACCGACCACTTCCTCGTGGAGCGACGGCCGGAACCAGAAGCGGAAAGCGCATCGCACATTCATCGCCAGATCGAAGAACGAGCCGCCGCGCGTCACACGGGAATTTCCATCGTTGATTTCCGTATTGCTGTCCTCAACGTCGTCGCCGGGAATGTACGGGTAATACGTTGAGTCCTGGGTCCATTCATTGGCGTTGCCGAGCATGTTGAACAACCCCAGGTCGTTCGGCTTCAGGCAGCCTGCCGAAACCCCCAGAACCCCCGGCTTGCCAGGCAGCATCCCCCGTTCCCGGGAGTTCCTGGTGTACCAGGCGTATCGGCCCAGCAGCTCGTCGGTTTCGCCGTAGTAGCGGCTGGTGACCGCGCCCGCCCGGCAAGCGTATTCCCACTCCGCCTCGGTGGGTAGACGATACCCCGTTCGTTGGAGGTAGTTCGGCGCCATCCTCATGCCCTCGGCGTACTCGCCCTTGGCGTTCGGCAGGTAACAGCGCTGGTCTTCCCACTGCTCCCTGGGCAATTCCTGTTCGGTCAGCCAGTTGCAATACTCCGCCGCCTCGTACCACGACACGTTGTTGATGGGACAATTCGGGGTGGGCGACCAACCCGTGTTGTAGCTGTACCCCTTGCGGAAGCGAAGGAACTCCTCCACCGTAACCCCCCGGGCCGCAATGGCGAACGCGCGGCCGACCCGCTTCCGGGCCTGCTGTTCCACTTTCCCTTCCGGCCCGCCTTCGCGGGGAACCTCGGTGGGCGGCGAGCCGATAAGAAACGGCTCCCCCGCGTCCGGCACGACCACCATCGTCTGCCCCTGGCCGTTGACGTACCAGTAGCCCTCCACCCGGCCCGCCCGCTTCGGCACACCCAACCGCCCCCGAATCAGCTCCATCCGCTGTTCCCGGTGCAGCGGGTCCGCCGCCCACGCCCGGTCGATCGCCTTGAGGTCGTCCCCTTTCCTCCATTGCCGCAGCAGCCAGTCCGCCGCCCCGTGCAGTCCGGCGTCGGGATCCTTCCGGTACAGCTTCAGCACCATCAGCGTCAGGCGTTCCTGCTCGGCCGCCGGCAATTGATCCAGGCCGAACTCGCCAAGGATCAACAGTAGGGCTCGCCGGATCGACACGTCCGTCTCCTCGTCCAGCCGCCGCACCACGGCCGCGGCGTCGGCGCCTCGCGGGCTGAGGTAGTGGATCAGGTAACTCCGGACCCGCGGATCGGGGCGGTGCTTGAGGAGCGGCCAGACCGCCTCCGGTTGACCCAGCCGCAGCAACGCAACGGCCGCGTTCGCCTGCCGCTTGGCCAGACGTTCCTTGCCGTCCTCCGTTTTCTCCGCATCCAGCGCCTGGCTCACCGTCGCATTCAGCGCTACCGCGACCGGCGCCGGATTCGCCTCGACCTTGGGGAACAGCGCCGCGAACTGGCGCTCGTCGGCGTCCTGGAGCAATTCGGCCAGCGCCTCGGGCCGGTCGGCGGCGTAGTCAGCCAGGACGCTCGTGGCCAGCGAACGCTCCGCCGCGTGTTCCTCGGAGTGGTCCCGGAAGACCACGGCCAGCGGTCCCAGCAGCTTGTCCCGCACCGGCCGTAGGGCTGCCGTCCAGGCGGACAAGTGGGCCGGATCGACCACCAGCCGCTGCACCACCGGATCGGCGGCATCGGCCCACCGGGGGTTGTCCCGGTCGTAGGCCGCCAGGGCCGCCGCCGCCCGCAACCGCCGATCTTCGTGGCCCTTGCCCGGCTGTTGCGTCACATCCCAAAGGCGCTCCGTCAATTCATCTTTGTGATCGGACAGCTGCGCGACGAAGACCCCCACCTCGTCCGGGTCGGCGTCCAGCAGATGCTCATACAGGTAATCCACCCGACTGGGTTCCACCGGCAGCAGGGCCAGGGCGACCCGCTGCCGCTGGTGGTCGGGCAAGTGCTGGTCGTTCCACAATTCCCGCAACCGGGGCAACACCTGTTCCTGATCGAGGCGCAGGTTCTGCAAAATGCCCGGGACCGCTCCCGGACTGGCCGTCAGCAGCGCGTCCACCTCGGCCTGCGCCCGGTCCTTGCGCGACTTCTCCAGCTGGTCCGCCCGATCGTTGGCCACGACGGCGAAGCTGGTGGACGCAACGATCCCCCCGATCAGCGAAACCACAGCGATCACCAGGAAGACGGCCACGGCGGGCCGCCGCCGGGCCCACTGCACCGCCCGCTCCCACGGCCCGACCGGCCGCGCCTGGATCGGCTCATGCCCTCGGAACCGCCGCAGGTCTTCAGCCAGCGCCTCCGCACTGCCATAGCGCCGCGACGGCTCCTTTTGCAGACATTTCAGGCAGATGGTCTCCAGGTCACGCGGCGTCTTGGGCTGCAGCTGTCGCGGCGGCACGGGGTCGTCCTGGAGGACTTGCAGGATCGTGTCCACGCCGGTCGGCCCCCGGAACGGCGGCCGGCCCGTCAGCATCTCGTAGAGGATCGCCCCCAGCGCATACACGTCCGTCGGAGTGCCGACGCGCGCCGACGCGCCGCGCATGGCCTGTTCCGGCGCCATGTAGCTCGGCGTGCCGACGATTTCTCCGGTCCTCGTCTGCCCCACGCCCGCTTCCAACCGCTTGGCCAGGCCGAAGTCGGCGATCTTGGGCGCGCCGTCGGCCGTCAGCAGCACGTTGGCCGGCTTGAGGTCGCGGTGGATGATCCCCTGCTGGTGGGCGAAATGGACGGCCCGCGCCAACGTCTCGATCAGCTCCGCGGCCCGACGCGGCGGCTGCGGCGAGCCGCCAAGCTTCTGGGCCAGGTTGCCGCCCTCCACAAATTCCAGAGAGAAATACGGCCGACCGTCCTGCTCCCCGATCTCGTAAATCTGCACGACATGCGGATGGCGCAAGGCCGCGACGGCTTCGGCTTCTCTTCGGAAGCGGGCCAGATCGTCGGCGTCGGCGTGGGCGCCGGCCAGGATCATCTTCAGCGCGACCAGACGGTTGAGCTTCTGCTGCCGCGCCTTGTAGACGACGCCCATGCCGCCGCGGCCGATCTCTTCCAGAATCTCGTAGCGGGCCAGGACGGGGAGCGGGCGCTGGGTCGCCGCAGAGTTCACCGTTTCGACGGGACAAGTCGCTTCGGGGTCGGCCGCCAGGGTTTTATCGCGCAGCAGCATTTCGATCGCCGCTTTGCATCCCTTGTCGCAGCGGCCCACGTGCGCTGCGATGCGCTGCCGTTCCGCCTCCGGCATGGGATCGTCGGGATCGAGGGAGCGGCGCAGGGCTTCCGCGGAAGGGCAGGGCGTATCCGGCGACATGATTCTTCCTCACCGACGGCGACGCTTCTCGATCATGCCCGGCCGGTTCGGGCAATTCCAGAAAAAAGCGCGTTAAACCGGCGGAGGGCCGTGTAGTTACTGGTGAAGATGGTTGGCCCGCTGAGGCCGGACTTCAAGGGAAATGGGTGGCTGCAAAGATTCTGTCATGCTCACGAAAGGAGCTTTGTCATGTCCAAGTTTATGCTGTCGATGGGTCTCGTGCTGGCGTCGCTGCTCACGTTTTCGAGCGCCGGCCAGGTTGAGGCCGAGTCGCCGGACCAGACGGTGAAGTCTGCCGACGACGTCCCGTACGACGACATTGGCCCGTATGAATCTCTTCAGGACGCCGTTGCCCAGGTGAAGGCGTGGCGTGCTAATGGCAGCTACGCCACGGTCGTCACGGCGGAGGATGGCAGCTACTACGTTCGCGTTTTCGCACAGTACGACGACCTTGGCCCGTTGGAATATGGCAGGGCCTTTGTCGAGCGGGACGCGTGGCGTGCCAACGGCAGCGACGCCGACGTCGTCACGAAGAATGGCGGCTACTACGTTCGCGTCTACCGAGACGACGATGACGACGATGGCGGCTGATACGTTCGCGTCTACCGACAGGAAGCGGCGATCGTTGTGCGGTCAACCGGAGGGGGAGCTCCTGACAACGCTCCCCCTCGCCTTTTTTCCAACGCCCCAGTGCGATCGCTCGATTTCCTGGCGGCTACTTTTTCTCACCCGCTTTATCCAAAGTAGATTGCACATCCCTCCAGAGCCGGCGCCACGCCTCTTGCTCGTCGGCCGGCAGCTTGGCCAGCTCCGCCGCCTCGCGCACGCCGGCCAGGGTGCAATCTCCCTGCCAGCCACGCATCTGCTTCTGCGTCTCCTGCCGATCCTCAAGCTTGCCGCCGTCGAGCCGCTTCGATCGCAGCGTAAGGTCCGCCCGCAGCCACTCCAGCGCCTGCGTGCGCCAGCCGGCCCGTTGCCGCTCGTCCAGCGTCTCGTCCTCATCCTGGCCGCAGCCGGCTCGCGCGGCGAACGTGGCGGCGTCGTAGCGATAGGCGGCCTGCAAGTCGTCGGCCAGCCGGGGGTCGTCGGCGAAGGCGTCCCGGCTGAAGCGGGCGGCGGCGGCGTAGCGGCGCTGCGCCTGGCACACGATCGCCAGGTCGAGGCGCTCGGCGTCGGCGGCGGGCTGCTGTTTGCCCTGGAGCACCGAGGGAAGCTTCGCTTCCGCGGCCAGCAGGCGCTCGCACTGCCGCAGCCGTTTCAGCGTCTGGAAGAAAACGGGGTCGGTGAAGGCGAGCAGTTTCCGGGCGCTTTCAAAGCTCGCCTGGGCCTGCGCGAACCGACCCTGATTGAGCAGAACCATGCCGAGGTTGTAGTGGGGCTGCACAAGGTTGGGATCGAGTTCGATCGCCTTGCGGAAGCAATCGGCCGCGCCCTGCCGGTCGCCCAGGGCGAAGTGGATGTTGCCGAGGTTGTAGTGGGGCGCGGCGAACTGGGGGTCGAGTTCCACGGCCTTGCGGAAACACTCGGCGGCGGCGGTTAGGTCGCCCTGGTCGAGCAAGGCATAGCCGAGGCCGTTGCGGTCGGACGCGTTGTTAGGCTCCAGCGCGACGGCCTTGCGGTAATTTTCGGCGGCGCCGGCCAGGTCGCCCTGGTCGTGCAGCACGTCGCCGAGCTTGGCGTAGGCCGGCGCGTAGTTGGCATTGAGGGCGATCGCCTTCCGGTACCACTCGGCGGCGCCTTGCCGATCGCCGCGCTCGTACAGCACGTTGCCGAGGTCCCAGCGCGGGATGGCGTCCACGGCGTCGAGTTCGATGGCCTTGCGGTAGTTCTGGGCGGCGCCGTTCTTGTCCCCCTGGTCGTACAGCACGGCGCCAAGCCCGGTGTAGGAGGGCCCATCATTCGGGTCGATCTCGATGGCTTTGCGGTAAGATTCGGCGGCCCCATCCAGATCGCCCAGGCTGCGCAGCACGTTGCCCAGGTTGCTGTGAATCGTGGCAATCGTGGAGTCGATCTCGATGGCTTTTCGGTAACAGGCGGCGGCCCCGGTGAGGTCGCCCTGATCGGCCAGCACGCCGCCGAGGTCATTGTGGGCGCTCGTAAGGGTGGGGTCGATTGCTATGGCCTTTTTGTAGCATTCCACGGCGCCGGCCAAATCCCCCTGATCGTGCAGGACGTTGCCAAGGTTGTCGTGGGGCTGGGCGTAGTTGGGGTCAAGTTGGATGGCTTTTTTGTAGCAGTCGGCGGCCGCGGCCAGGGCGCCGCGCAGCTCAAGCACAAAGCCGAGACTGACGTAGGCCGTGGAACTGTCCGGGCGCAGGCCCACGGCTGCACAGGCGCTGCTTTCCGCGTCCTCGAGCGCAGCCGGGTCGAGATGCTTCCGATCGGCCAGACAGGCGGCCAGCTCATAATGCACCCAGAAGTCCGTCGGATGCTCGCGGCGCGCCGCCCGCAAAAGCGCCGTCGCTTCGGGTCGCGCTCCGCGATCTCGGAGGTCTCGTTCCAGCAGAACTACGCTCACGGTGGGCAGATGGAGTCCCGGCGCCTCTTCGGCCAGGCGCCTCAGCGCGCACAGGTCGCCGGCCGCCGCACGGAAGCGCTGTCGCCAGTCGTCGTCGTCGGCCCCGCCCGCGATCCGACTTAGCCGCTCCGCCTCGGCGGGGTCGCGGTAGCGGACGCAGTTGGCCCAGTCGTCCAGGGCCAGGATCAACGCCAGCCGAATCGCAGGCCGGGCCTGCCGAATCGCCGCCGCCGTCTCCGCCTCCGGCCGCGAGACGTCCAGACTGTAAGCCGAGAGCGCTGCCGCGTAGGAGTGGGCGCTCGAATCAAAATCGAAAGCCTCCGCCCGAACGGCGGCTTGTGCGGCGCGGGCCTTTTCCAGATCTCCCAGCAGCTTGGCGATCTTTTCCGTCCGATTTAATTCCGCCTCCACGTCCCGTCGTCGCTCGGCCGTCCGGACTTGCGCCGCTTCCGGCCCCAGCACGTCCGCCAGCGCTTTCTCCGCCTCGTCCACCGCCGCTGCGGCCTGCTGGTGCAGCTCCAGCACCTGCTTCGCCATCTCCGGCGCCTCCGGCTCCTCCTGGCCCTTTTTGTCCGCCGCCTCCTCCTTGTCCGCGGCCTGGTCCTCCGCCTCTTTCGCCTTGCCCAGCGCAACGTCCGCTGCGCCCTCGGCCATGGATAGCCGCCTGGCGGCCGACCGATCCGCCTCCGCCTGCCGCGTCGCTCGGTCCGCCGCCGCCCACCACCAACCGCCCACCCCGCCCGCCGCCGCCACGATCGCCGCGGCTCCCAGCGCCGAGGCCACGGCGTTCCGCCGCACCCATTTGACCGTCCGCTCCACCATCCCCACCCGCCGCGCTTCGATCGGCCGATTCGTCAGAAAGCGCCGCAAGTCCTCCGCCAACGCCTCCGCGCTGCCGTAGCGCCGCGCCGGCTCCTTGCGCAGACATTTCAGACAGATTGTCTCCAGGTCCCGAGGCGTCTTCGGCTGCAACTGCCGCGGCGGCGCCGGCTCCGCCGAAACCACCTGCGTCAGCACGTCCCACGACGTCTTCGCCACAAAGGGCGGACGGCCCGTCAGCAACTCGTAGAGGATGGCGCCCAGCGCGTACACATCCGCCGGCGTGCCGACCGGCGCCGATCCGGGCGTCGCTTGTTCGGGCGCCATGTAGCTGGGCGTGCCGACGATTTGTCCCGTCCGAGTGGCATGGGCATCCGCTTCCAGCTTCTTGGCCAGGCCGAAATCGGCGATCTTGGGCGCGCCGTCTTCGGTGAGCAGCACGTTGGCCGGCTTGAGGTCGCGGTGGATGATCCCCTGCTGATGGGCGAAATGGACCGCGCGCGCCAACGTCTCGATCAGCTCCGCCGCCTGAGTCGGCGGCTGCGGCTGTCCGGCCGTCTTCTGCGCCAGCGTCCCGCCTTCCACGAATTCCAGGGAGAAATAGGGCCGACCCTCCTGCTCGCCGATCTCGTAGATCTGCACCACATGCGGGTGGTGCAGAGCAGCGACGGCCTCGGCCTCTCTTCGGAAGCGGGCCAGGTCGTCGGCGTCGGCGTACGCCCCCGCCAGGATCATCTTCAGCGCGACCAGGCGGTTGAGTCCGACGTGCCGGGCTTTGTAGACGACGCCCATGCCGCCTCGGCCCAGCTCGCCGAGGATTTGGTAGCCGGCAAGAAAAGGCGCCGGAGGCACGGACGGCGGGATGGTCGCTGCATCGATGGGACTGGTCGCGTCCGGGTTTTCCGCCAGGGTGTTGTCGCGCAGCAGCGTTTCGATGACGGATTTGCATCCCCTTACGCAGCTGTCCACATGCGCTTCGATGCGCTGCCGTTCCGGCTCGGTCATGGGATCGTCGGGATCGAGGGAGCGGCGGAGGATCTCCGAAGAGGGGCAGGGCGTGTTCGGCGACATGACTTCACCTCACCGACGGCGACTACCTTTTCTCGCCCGCTTTATCCAAAATCGACTGGGCATCAATCCAGAGCCGGCGCCACGCTTCCTGCTCGTCGGTCGGCAGCTTGGCCAGCTCCGCCGGGTCGCGCACACCGACCAGGGCGGGGTCCCTTTGCCAGCGCCGGAAGTATTCGCCGACGGCTCTTCGTTCTCCCGCCTTGCCGTCTTCCAGCTGTTTCGCTCGCAGGTCGAGGTCCGCCCGCAGCCAGTCCAGCGCTTGTTGACGCCAAGCGGCGCGAGCTTTCTCGTCGAGGTCCTTGGCGTCCTCTCCCTGGCCGCAACCGGCTCGCGCGGCGCAGCAGGCGCCGTTGTAACGGTCGGCGGCCTTCCAGTCGTCGGCCAAGCTGTGGTCATGGGCGAAGGCATCCCGACGGAAGCGGGCCGCGGCGGCGCAGCGGCCCTGGGCCTGGCATACCGTCGCCAGGCCAAGGCGCTCGACGTCGTCGGCCGGCTGCTGCTCGCCCTTTAGCACCGACGGAAGCTTCGCCTCCAACGCCAAGAGGCGCTCGCATATCTGCAGATAGTCCGACACGCTGGCGCGCAGGGCGGCGTCGGGGGCGAGCAGGTCGAGACAACGGCGGAAGCTGGCCCGCGCCTCGGCGAAGCGACCCAGCTGGAGCAGCACCCACCCGAGGTTGTAGTGGACGGCCGGGCGCTGGGAGTCGAGTGCGATGATCCTCTCATAACAGGCGGCGGCCTCGGCCCAATCCCCCAGCCGGATGAGTATGTCGCCGAGGTTGAAATGCGCGTCGGCGAGCTTCGGATCGAGTTCGACGGCTTTTCGGTAGCAGGCGGCGGCGGCGTCCAGGTCGCCCTGCTCGCGCAGCGCATTGCCGAGGTCATAGTGGGCGGGCGCGCATTTGGGGTTGGCGTCGACGGCCTTCCGGTAGCAGGCGACGGCCCCATCCAATTCGTTCTGCTTGAAAAGCACGTTGCCCAGCCCGCACAGGGCGTAGGCGTCCTTGGGGTCGATATCAAGGCCCCGGTTGTAGGCGGCGATCGCACCGGTCATGTCGCCCTGGTCGTACAGCGTGTTGCCGAGGATGACGGGGGAGAGCGCGTACGTGGGGTCGATTTCGCCGGCCTTCTGGCGGCACGCCGCCGCTCCAGCCGTGTCGCCCTGCTTATACAGGACGTCGCCCAGACCGCTGTAGGCGGGTGCGCACAGAGAGTCGATCCCGATGGCCTGCTTGTAACAGTCCGCGGCCCCCGCCCAGTCGCCCTGCTGGAACAGCGCGTCGCCGAGGTTGACGTGGCCGGCCGCCAGCTTGGGGTCGAGTGCGATGGCCTGTTTGTAATAGCCGGCGGCGCCGGCCCAATCCTTCTGGTAGTACAGGATGTTGCCGAAGTTAATGACCGCGGGTGCAAACTGCGGATCCAGATTCATGGCCTTCTTGTAACATTGGGCGGCGCCGGCCCGGTCGCCGTGAGCGAGCAGTGTGTTGCCGAGGTTGCTGAAGGCGCTGGCGCTGTCCGGGCGCAGCGCCGCCGCCGCACAGGCGCATGCTTCGGCCTCATCCAGCGTCGCCGGGTTGACGTGGCTCGGGTCGAATAAACTGTTATTCAGCTCGACATAGACCCAGAAGTCCGTCGGATATTGACGACGCGCTTCCCGCAGCAGCGTCGTCGCCTCGGCCCGCGCGCCGTGCATGTACAAGTCCCGTCCCAGCTGGATCATGCTCACCGCCGGCAGGTGAAGTCCCGGCGCCTCCTCAGCCAGGCGCTTCAGCGCCGGCATGTCGCCCAGCGCTGCCCGGTAGCGCCGCCGCCAGTCGTCGTCGTCGGCGCCGGCCGCGATCCGACCCAGACTTCGGGCTTCCGGCGCGTTGCGGCTCCGGTCGTCGTCAGCCCAGTCGTCCAGGGCCAGAATCAGCGCCAGCCGAACGCCGGGACGGGCCGCCCGGATTTGCGCCGCCGTCTCCTCTTCCGGCCGCAACACATCCAGGCCATAGCCCGACAGCGCTGCGGCGTAAGCCCGGCCCACCGAAAGCGCGTCCAATCCGCCGGTCCTCGCCGTGGCGCGTGCGGCGCGGGCTCGGTCCAAACTCTCCAGCAGCCCGGCGTCCTTCTCCGCCCGTTCCCTTGACGCCGCGATCTGCCGCCGTCGTTCCGCTGTGCGGGTTCGCGCCGCCTCCGTCCCCGGGACATCCGCCAGCGCCTGCTCCGCTTCGTCAACGGCCGCCTCCGCCTGCCGGTGCAATTCCAACACCGGCTTCGCCGTCTCCGGCGTCTCTGGCTCCTCCGCGCCCTTGTCGTCCGCCGCCCGCTCCATCGCCGCGGCTTGCTCCTCATCCTCCTGCGCCCGGCGCAGCGCGACCTCCGCCTTGTGCTCCGCCGTCGCTCGCCGCGCCGCCCGGTCCTGCACCGCCCACCACCCGCCGCCGACCCCGGCCGCCGCCGCCACGGTCGCTGCCGCCGACAGCGCCGACGCCATCGCATTCCGCCGCACCCACTTGACCGTCCGCTCCACCACCCCCACCCGCCGCGCCTCGATCGGCCGATTCGTCAGGAACCGCCGCAAGTCCTCCGCCAACGCCTCCGCGCTGCCGTAACGCCGCGACGGCTCCTTCCGCAGACATTTCAGACAGATCGTCTCCAAATCACGCGGCGTCCTGGACTGCAACTGCCGCGGCGGCGTCGGCTCCGCCGATACCACCTGCGTCAGCACGTCCCACGCCGTCTTGGCGACAAACGGCGGCCGACCCGTCAGCAGCTCGTAGAGCATCGCGCCTAGCGCATACACATCCGCCGGCGTGCCGACCGGAGCCGAGCCGGGCGTCGCCTGTTCCGGCGCCATGTAGCTGGGCGTGCCGACGATTTGGTCGGTCCGCGTCTGCTTCGCATCCCCTTCGAGCTTCTTGGCCAGGCCGAAGTCGGCGATCTTGGGCTGATCGTCCGCAGTCAGCAGCACGTTGGCCGGCTTGAGGTCGCGGTGGATGATCCCCTGCTGGTGCGCGCAGTGAACGGCCCGCGCCAGCGTCTCGATCAGCTCCGCCGCCTGGGCCGGCGGCTGCGGCTTGCCGCCGAGCTTTTGCGCCAGGTTGCCGCCTTCGACGAATTCCAGGGAGAAATAGGGCCGGCCGTCCTGCTCGCCGATCTCGTAGATCTGCACCACATGGGGGTGGTGCAGAGCAGCGACGGCTTCGGCCTCTCTTCGGAAGCGGGCCAGGTCGTCGGCGCCGGCGTGGCCGCCTGCCAGGATCATCTTCAGCGCCACCAACCTGTTGAGCTGGATTTGCCGCGCCTTGTACACCACGCCCATGCCGCCGCGGCCCAGCTCGCCCAGGATTTGGTAGCCGGCAAGAAAAGGCGCCGGAGGCTCGGACGGCGGGCTGGTCGCGGCATCGAGGGGACTCGTCGCGTCCGGGTCTTCCGCCAGAGTGTTGTCGCGCAGCAGCGCCTCGATCGCCGCTTTGCATCCCTTCTCGCAGCTGTCTACATGGGATTCGATGCTTTGCCGTTCCGGCCCCGGCATCGGATCGTCGGGATCGAGGGAGCGGCGGAGGACCGCTGTGGACGGGCAGGGCGTATTCGGCGACATGACTGCACCTCTCCTGTGGGCGACGCTTCTCGATCATCGCCGGTCCGGTCGGACGATTCCAGAAAAAAGCGCGTTAAACCGGCCGGGCGCCGTGTAGTTACTGGCGAAGACGGCCGCGGCGGCCGCTCTTCGGAAGGGACGCGGCGGCGAGCAGCCGACCGAGAAAACAGGCCCTTCCCCCTCAAGCCTCCCTGCTCGTCCGCAAGGGCGAAGGAGATTTCCCATGAAAGTCGTCAAGTATCTGAGCGGCGCGGCGATGGCCCTGGCCCTGGTTCTGAGTTTGGCGTCCGCCCAGTCGGCGAAGGCCGACGACCTCGATCCGGGCGACGGCCGGTGGGTGGTCCAGTACGACGTCCAGGTCGATTATGTCGCCCAGAACGGCCAGGAGGCCCACGTCGGCTATCGGTTCCAGCTCTGGTGGGACAACCATCAGGTGATCCAGAAAGACG
>Ga0307476_10001708_pt1 | contig 13360 bp, 12 predicted proteins | sample atmos_gasesECM2C_2_FD_203314 | JGI IMG/M metagenome (GOLD analysis project Ga0307476, IMG submission 203314) | Hardwood forest soil microbial communities from Morgan-Monroe State Forest, Indiana, United States - atmos_gasesECM2C_05 | ecosystem: Environmental > Terrestrial > Soil > Temperate... | reverse complement strand
CGCTGGAGAAGCGGGGCTTACAGTGCCGGTCACTTTGATCTCATGGCCGACGTGGTCGCTCAGCTTCGCGGTGTCACCGGTCAACTGAAAAGTCTTGCCGTCCTTCTCAGTAAGGGTGTAGGTGTCGCCGGAGTTGCTCAAACAGCCTTTTACTGTCTCTTGGGCACCGTTGTTTCCGGTCTTTACCGGTTCGCTCTGCGCGACCGCCCAGGAAAAACCGAGCAGCAGTATTGAAAGCAATAGTAAATGTCGCATTAGAAACCTCCGAGTTCTTTCGATGTGATTCAAGATCGCCGGTTCGGGCACGTTCGTGTGCGCCCTCCGGCGTTCCGTTCGTTTGTGAAATGTGTGATAGCAAAATTGTCGGCCTTGGAGTCGTGGAGTCGCAATACAGGGTTTGCCGGAGAAGATTTGCCGGAGAAGAAACGAGGTGGAGCGTTTTCTAAGACTTCAATGTTGCATGAAAGTTACGAATGATCCGGCCGGGCCCATCATCCTTCTCACTGATGAAAACTTGCGCCGTGTCACCATGCGCAACCGAATTCGCAAATGCGACCAGCGTCGCTCAAAGGAGCACGGCAATCTCGGAATTGGCTTCGATCAAATCCGCCACGTCGCCGCGCTCATCGCACATCTGGGAGAAAGCAAATGGACATTGTTTGGCAAGCACCTAGACACAACCTACCATCCCCGAGTCTGCAGCATCTGGGCCTCGTCCAATCCCGCGACAGCCAGACCTTTCATCGCTCCCGCCAGGTCTTCGCTGACTTCAAGTAATACTTTAGGGTCGTTGAAGTGGGTGGCGGCTTTGACGATGGCGCGGGCGCGCTTTTCGGCTTCGGCGGGGTCGGCGAAGGTGGTGCTGTCTTTCATGAAGATGCCGCTGCCGACGAAGACGGCTTCGGCGCCGAGTTGCATGACCAGGCTGGCGTCGGCGGGGGTGGCGATGCCTCCGGCGGAGAAATTCGGCACTGGGAGCTTCCCTGCTTTGGCGACCATCTTTATCAGTTCGTACGGCGCGCCATGCTCTTTGGCTTTGGCGTAGAGTTCTTCCTCGCCGAGGACGGTGAGGATGCGCATCTCCAGCACGATCTGGCGAATGTGTTTGACGGCGTGGACTACGTCGCCGGTGCCGGCCTCACCTTTGGTGCGGATCATGGCTGCGCCTTCGGCGATGCGGCGCAGGGCTTCGCCGAGATTGCGCGCGCCGCACACGAAGGGGACGTTGAAAGCGTGCTTGTCGACGTGGTGAGCTTCGTCGGCGGGAGTGAGCACTTCGGATTCGTCGATGTAGTCGACGCCGAGTTCCTGGAGAATCTGAGCTTCAGCAAAATGTCCGATGCGGCACTTGGCCATGACGGGAATGGAGACGGTGGCCATGATCTCGCGAATCTTTTTCGGCGAAGCCATGCGCGCAACGCCGCCTTCGGCGCGGATCTGCGCAGGGACGCGCTCGAGAGCCATGACGGCGACAGCGCCGGCTTTTTCGGCGATGGCGGCTTGCTCCGCGTTGGTCACGTCCATAATTACGCCGCCTTTGAGCATTTCGGCGAGGCCGGTTTTGAGGCGGAGAGAGGTGCTTCCGTTATTTTGGGAACTGCCATTCTGTTTTGACATGGGGAACCTTTTCTGTGTGCGGGCTTCGGGCGCCGGCTTACGGGCTGCGGCGAAGCTGTGTTTATTTTACAGTGGGTTGGGGATTCGCGGTACCCCTGTCAGCTATTAGAGAAAAGCCTTTAACACGGAGGGCACGGAGGAACACGGGGTAAGTCTCAGTTGATGAGGGGTCAAAACTACTGAGCTATCAGCTATTGGCGAAGGCTGCCGGGCGACCAACTGGACAGCCGAGGGCGGTTGTTTCCACATGCTGAGTCAAATGAAACGAAAGTCAAAGACAAAGGCGTCGGACAGGAGTGTCCGACCCACACGAGCTCCACCACACGAGCCCACCACAGGGGCTATCGTTCCACGAATTTGGCGAACATTTTTTCGGGGTCGATGGCGATGAAGGTGCCGCGGCTGCGAGCGAGGACTTCATTTTTGTCGTTGAGGATTTCGGCGGAGTTGACGTGGGTACGTCCGCGGACTTTGATTTCGCGGCCTTCGACGCGAAGCGGCTTATTCAGGGGGACGGGCTTGAGATATTCGACGGTCATCTCTCTGGTCAGGGCGACGACCTGGTGGAGTTTATTTACTTTGCCCATGGCGTCGTCGAGGATGCTGGCGATGATACCGCCGTGGCAATGGCCGGGAGGTCCGGTGTAACGTTTGCTGAGGCGGAAGTGGCAGACGAAGGTTTGGCGTTGCTCGTCGAGGATGAATTTGAGGCGCATGCCGTGAGGATTGTCTTGTCCGCAGACGAAGCAGTTGTTTTTCTGCAGCCTGGTGTCTTGGGTTTCGTGGCCGTGGGCCTTGCTGGGCATGGAAGGATTCTAACGTGCCTGACGTTCTTTGGTGGTTGATCCCCTGTGATTTAAACATGGCACCCGAGCTACCCAGGGTAAATTCCATCCTGGGAATTCCCTCGTAATTCCTACTTCTTTTGATACGTTCTCACGCTGACTTTCACTATCTGAACGAACTATCTGAACGAAAGGACGGCATCGTGAACAATCAAAGGGATGCAGGACCGGGCAAAAGCCGGCCGACGAGGCTTGCGGTGTGTCTTTGGACGATCTTTGCGTTGGGGTTGCTGGTTGAGATGGCGGCACCGCGGTTGAAAATTGAAAATAACGTGTTTGTGATGCCACCGATCAACAATGCGGGGGCGGCGATTCTGCGACCGGATGCGCTGGTGCGGCGTGAGCGGTGGATGCAAGCAGCTTCCGGAATCCTCACCGTTGGAGGGGCATTGGGGTTGGGCGTTTACTACCGGCGAACTCTGACGGCGGCGCTACGGGGTTGAGAAGCAACCGAGATTTCTAACAGAAAACAGCGTGGCCAAACCGCGATCAGACGGTGAGATACGTGGAAGCCATGAACCCATAACCGACGAAGCTCGCGAGAGCGGCCACGAGTTCGTCTCCCCCTTGGACAGGAATCAGGGCAAACCAAAAACAAATAAGGAGGATTACAAAGTGAATCACTCGAAATTTTCGCGCGTATCGGGGCTGCTACTCGCCGGTCTCGTTGCTGTGGTGGCGTTGAATATCGGAATGCATGCCACCCAAACCATAACCACTCCTAATGCTTCGAAGGTTGTGTACAACCTGGCTGCGGGCGCCTCAAGTGCAGCAGTAAACCCGGTGGAGAGCCTTCCGGTGCTGGTGATGGGCGTGCAGAATAATCTTGGTTATCGTGGGGTTGGGCAGGTAACCATGCTTCACATAGCCTCGAGCTTCCTGGAGTGGACGGGAATCGAATCGCCGGCATCGGCGTCTATCACCTCGGGTTTTAGCGGCACAGCGGGTACTCACATTTTGTATCTGGATTACAGCCATCTGGTGGATATCCAAGTTGCGAGCACCGATACGTTCATCATTCACAATGCGAATACGATCGCGATGTCGGGTGTAGTGACTCTGATTTGGTAGTTTGCAGGAAGCGAAAGGCCGCGGGCGGAATGCCCGCGGCCTTTTCATTTTTGTGCTTGCGCTGCGCTTTGCGAAGCAGAACCTTCGCTCAAGATGACAGAAGAAACTAACGCTTCTAACTACTGCCGGATTCCTGTATACATATCGGTTTTGGATTTCCAGAACCGGAGATGCCGTGAACTTTCGATCAGCCGCTTTTCTTGCTGTTGTTTTTACAGCAATTCCCTTCACTTCTCAATCGCAAGATCAGGACGCGGACAAAAAGCCGCAAGCCGTTCCGACCTCTCCCGCCAACAAGAAGGGCTCGAAGAAAGCCGAGAGTAAGAGTGCGTCGGCAGCGCCGGAGAAAAAAGATGAAGAGAAGAAAGGCGGCATGACCGCCGACACTTTTGCTGGGCTGAAGTTTCGGTCGCTGGGGCCGGCGGCGGCTTCGGGGAGGGTGATGTCGATTGCGGTGAATCCGAAGAATAAGGTTGAGTATTACGTGGGCGTGGCGTCGAGCGGGGTGTGGAAGACAGTGAATGATGGAGCGACGTGGACTCCGCTGTTCGACAAGGAGGGATCGTATTCGATTGGGTGGGTGACGCTGGATCCGAATGATCCGAGCGTGGTTTGGGTGGGGGCGGGCGAGAGCAACTCGCAGCGCAGCGTTTCTTATGGAGATGGTATTTACCGGTCGGAGGATGGGGGAAAGGATTGGCAGAATTTGGGGCTAAAAAAATCGGAGCATATTGGGCGGGTTGTGGTTGATCCGCGGGATTCGAAAGTGGTGTATGTAGCGGCGGAGGGGCCGCTGTGGGGGCCGGGCGGGGATCGCGGGCTCTATAAGTCGGCGGACGGAGGAAAGACGTGGAAGGCGGTGCTGACGATCAGTGAGAACACGGGCGTGGCGGATGTGGCGATTGATCCGACGAATCCGGACATTGTTTATGCGGCGGCTTATCAGCGGCGGCGGCATGTGTTTACTTTGATCGATGGCGGCCCGGAGAGCGCGATTTATAAATCGACCGACGCTGGGGTGACGTGGAACAAGTTGAAGTCTGGGCTGCCGACGGTGGATATGGGAAGGATTGGGCTGGCGGTTTCGCCGGCCGATTCGAATGTGGTGTACGCGACGATTGAAGCGGCGGATGGCAAAGGCGGGATTTTCCGGTCGGATGATCGCGGGGCGACTTGGGATCGCAAGAATGAGTTTGATGCGGGCGCAATGTATTACGCGCGGGTGGTGTGCGATCCGAAGAATGAGGATCGCATTTTCGTGATGAATGTGAGTTTGCGGGAGTCGCTCGACGGCGGCAAGACCATTCACAAGGTGAATGAGACGAACCATCATGGGGACAATCACGCGCTGTGGATCGATCCCGAGAACACGAAGCATTGGCTGCTGGGGTCGGATGGCGGAATGTATGAGACCTGGGACGATGCCAAGAGCTGGCAGTTTAAAGCGAATCTGCCGACGGTGCAGTTTTACGATGTGGCGGTGGACAACGCGCTTCCCTTCTACAACGTATGCGGGGGGACGCAGGATTATTTTTCGTGGTGCGGGCCGTCGCGGACGCGGGACATCAACGGGATCATGAATTCGGATTGGTTTGTGACGACGGGCGGGGATGGGTTCCGGTCGGTGGTGGATCCGGTTGATCCCAATACGATTTATTCGGAGTCGCAATATGGCGTCCTGGTGCGGTATGACAAGCCGACGGGACAGGAATTGGTGTTGCAGCCGCTGGAGGGAAAGGGCGAGGCTGCTCTGCGGTGGAATTGGGATTCGCCGGTGATTATCAGTCCACACTCGCATACGCGGTTGTATTTTGCGGCGAACAAATTATTTCGCAGTGATGATCGCGGGGATACGTGGAAGGCGATCAGCGGCGACCTTACGCGGCAGATAGATCGAAATAAATTGCCGGTGATGGGAAAGGTGTGGGATCCGGATGCGGTGGCGAAGAATGCGTCGACGTCGCAGTATGGAAATATTGTGGCGTTGGCGGAGTCGCCAAAGAAGGAAGGACTGATTTATGTGGGGACTGACGACGGGCTGATTCAAATTACAGGCGATGGAGGACAGAGTTGGACGAAGTACGAAAAGTTTCCGGGAATTCCGGAGAGGACTTATGTGAGCCGTCTGGCGGCGTCGCAGCACGATGCCAGTGTGGTTTACGCGGCATTCGACAATCATAAGAATGAAGACTTCAAACCTTATTTATTGCGCTCGGGGGATGCGGGGAAGACCTGGACTTCGATTGCGGGGAACTTGCCGGAAAATGGGACGGTGCTGGGGTTTGCGGAAGACACGGTGAATCCGAACCTTTTGTTTGCAGGGACGGAGTTTGGGGCTTTCTTTACGGTCGACGGGGGTTTGCATTGGATTCAGTTGAAGGGCGGGCTGCCGACCATTGCGGTGCGTGACATGGTGATGCAGGGGCGCGAAGGGGATTTGGTGATTGCCACTTTCGGGCGTGGATTTTATGTGCTGGACGATGTGTCGGCGCTGCGGCAGATGAAGGCTGAAACGGTGGAGCAGAGTGCGGCGCTGTTTCCGGTGAAAGATGCGCTGCTGTATGTGGAGAGGCATCCGTTGGGCGGGCCGAAGAAGGGGTATCAGGGCGATGCGTTTTTCACGGCGGAGAATCCGCCGTATGGGGCGGTGTTCACGGCTTATCTGAAGGAGAAGTTGAAGACGAAGAAGGAGAAGCGTCAGGAAGCCGAGAAGGAAGCGGCGAAGAAAAATCAGACGCTGGCTTATCCGACGAATGATGCGCTGCGGGCTGAAGCGCAAGAGGCTAAGCCAGAGGTGTATTTCATGATTTATGACGAATCGGGTTCGGCGATTCGGCGGGTGGAGGGCGGTATTGAAGCGGGGTTTCAGCGGGCTGCATGGGACTTGCGGTATCCGGCGGTTTCGCTGGGTGAGCATACCGAGGAGGGCGAAGATTTTCCGCCGGCGGGATCGAAAGGGCCACTGGTGATTGCGGGAAACTATTCGGTACGAATGTTTCAGAAAGTCGATGGAGCGGTTACGGAGACAGGTGGGGTGCAGAACTTTAAGGTGGTAATGGATGGTGCGGGTTCGGTGAGCGCGGCGGAGCGGGCGGCGCAGGAACAGTTTCAGCGCAACGTGGCTCGTCTGTATCGGGCAGTGTCGGGCTCGGTGCACACGGCTGAGGAGGTGGAAACGCGGCTCAAGGGGATTCGCGCAGCTTTGCGGGAGACACCGGCAGCGGAAAAACAGTTGGGCGCCGCGGCGGATTTAATTGAGCAGCGGGATCGGGAAATTTTGCGCGCACTGCGTGGCGATCAGGAATTGCAGAAGCGAAATGAAGCGGTGCCTTCGTCGATTAGCGATCGGGTGAATGCCATCCTGGAGGGCGAACGGTTCTCGCTGGCTAAGCCGACACAGAATCATATCGACGATTACAACATTGCCGCGGGGGAATTTGGGGAGGAGCTGGCGAAACTTCATGCTTTGGTTGAGGTTGACATGAGCAAGTTAGAGAAGGATATGGAAAGTGCGGGAGCGCCATGGACTCCGGGGAGGGTGCCGGAGTGGAGCGAGAAATGAAGCGTGGGCCACGGATTTGCACGGATTCTCACGGATAAGATCGACAGGGAGGAACGGCACTCGTTTTGTCTACAGGAACCGATGCACTGCGGGCAGGAACCAAGGTCCCTCGCTTCACTCGGGATGACAACCATCTCATGAATACTGATGCTACTGGTTGCACTCGATCATGAAGAGGATTCTTTTATCGTGGAGCAGTGGGAAGGACAGTGCGTGGTGCCTGCATGTTTTGCGGCAGGGCGGTGAGTATGAAGTGGTCGGACTGCTGACTACGTTCAATGAGGAAGCGGATCGCGTGGCGATGCACGCTGTGCGGCGGGAACTGGTTGAGCGCCAGGCAGCGGCGGCGGGGCTTCCGCTGTGGGCGGTGCCTTTGCCGTGGCCTTGCTCCAATGAAGAGTATGAGCGGCTGATGGCGCAAACGTGCGCGAAGGCGGTGGCTGAGGGGATGGTTGGGATTGCGTTTGGAGATTTGTTTTTGGAAGATGTGCGCGCCTACCGGGTGAAACAGATGAAGGGGACGGGGCTGGAGCCGATATTTCCAGTGTGGGGAAGGCCGACGCGGGCTCTGGCGAAGGAGATGATTGCGTCGGGAACGCGAGCAAAGTTGACTTGTGTCGACACGGAGAAGCTTGATCGGTCGTTCGTTGGCCGCGAGTTTGACGAAGCGTTGCTTTCGGATTTGCCTAAGGGAGTGGATGCTTGCGGGGAGCGAGGGGAATTCCATTCTTTTGTTTATGCGGGGCCGATGCTCGATGCCGTGGTGCGGGTTGCGGTGGGGGAGACTGTGGTTCAGGATCAGTTTGTGTTTGCGGATCTGAGGGCGGCGAGCATGGATCAAGAAAGGCAAAATCTTTAGCACGGGGGACACAGAGGAACACGGGGTAAGTCGAACGGATTTTTTATATTGAGTGGTTTTATTGTGGGAATTGGTGATTTGTTTTTTGTTCGTGAGAGGTGGATTGCATTATCCTCAAGGGGCTGTGGTAAACTCGCCGCCGACTGTTGCTTTGTGTTGTGACGGCGGAGCAACTCGCTAGGGAAATTGGGTTTTGTCCGGGAGGACTGGGGAATGGGCCTCGCGTTAATGGTCGTAATCTGGCTGATAACTTTGGTCAGCACGTATTTTTTTGTCGCCAAGACGTGGTGGCTGCCGGTGGGAGCTGCACAAGCGGCCGGCTTTATCGACGGACAATTCGCGCTCACATTTGTGCTGATGGGAATTGTTTTCCTGGCAGCACAACTTTCGCTGGGCTACTTCGCGTGGCGATACCGGGAACAACCTTCGGCGGCGCCGGCGGCTTACTCGCACGGTAACGTGAAGCTGGAAGTAATCTGGACGGTGCTGACCACGGTTCTGTTCGTGGGATTGAATCTGATGGGCAGCAGCGTGTGGGCCAGCCAACGTTTTGATCAGGCGGGGCCGGGCGCGGTGCAGGTTGAAGTCACGGGGATGCAGTTTGCCTGGTACTTCCGCTATCCGGGGCCGGACGGGCGATTTGGCGGGACGAGTGTGAAGCTGATGGATCCCTCAGCTGGCGGCGAGGCGGCGGTGGGACTAAACACTTCCGATCCGGCTGCGAAGGATGATGTGGTTACGGGCACGATGTTTTTGCCGGTGGACCGGGAAGTGGATTTGAGTTTGCGGTCGGTGGATGTGATTCACAGCTTCTTCGTGCCCAACCTGCGATTCAAGCAGGATGCGGTGCCGGGGCTGAACATTCACATGCACTTCACGCCGACGGCGATTGGAGAGTACGAGATCGCATGCGCGGAACTGTGCGGGCTCGGACATTATAAGATGCACGGCATGGTACACGTCGTCAGCCAGGGGGATTTTGATAAGTGGCTGGCGGCCCGGGAGGCGGAGAAACAATAAATGGCGACGTCAGTAACTCCTCACGCGCACGCAGGTCCTCAGGGGTTCATTCGGAAATATATTTTCAGCCTGGATCACAAAGTCATTGGCATTCAATATTTTTTTCTGGCGCTCACGGCGGTGTGGGTGGGGATGTTTTTGTCTCTGCTGATGCGGATTCACCTGCTGTGGCCGGGCGTCACTCTGCCGCTGGTGGGCGAAATCAAGCCGGAGACGTACCTTAGCCTGCTGACGATGCATGGCACCATCATGGTGTTTTTCGTGTTGACCACGGCGCCGCAGGGCGGGTTTGGAAATTATTTTCTGCCGATTCAGATTGGAGCGCCGGACATGGCGTTTCCGGTGCTGAACATGCTTTCGTTCTGGACCACGTTTGTGGCCTTCGTGGTGATTATTGCAGCGTTCTTTGTGAGTGGCGGAGCGCCGCTGCATGGGTGGACGGGGTATCCGCCGCTAAGCGCGATCCAACAGGCTGGGCCGGGCGAGGGACTGGGCGCGGATTTGTGGATCACAAGCATTGCGATTTTTTGTCTGGCGTCGCTGATGGGCGCGCTGAATTTTCTGACGACCACGCTCGATATGCGGGCCAAAGGCATGACGATGATGCGCATGCCACTGACGGTGTGGTCGTGGTTTATCACAGCGATTCTGGGGCTGCTGGCGTTCGGAGTGCTGCTCTCGGCGGGGATCTTGCTGCTGATGGATCGCAACCTGGGGACAAGTTTTTATGTGCCGCTGGTGGTGGTGAACGGTCAGATCATGGGTCACAAGGGCGGATCGCCGCTGTTGTGGCAACACTTGTTCTGGTTTTTCGGGCATCCTGAGGTGTACATCGCGATTCTGCCGGGCATGGGCGTGGCGTCGCAGATTCTTTCGACGTTCTCGCGTAAGCCGATTTTCGGGTATAAGGCGATGGTCTATGCGATGCTCGGCATCGGATTTTTGGGATTCATGGTGTGGGGCCACCACATGTTCATGAGCGGCATGAGCCCATATTCGGCGTTCGCGTTTTCGCTGCTGACCATGTGCATTGGCGTGCCCTCGGCGATTAAGACGTTTAACTGGCTGGGCACGATGTATAAAGCGCGGATTCGCTTTCAGACGCCGATGCTGTATGCGATTGGGTTTGTTTCACTCTTTGTTTCGGGAGGATTGAGCGGGCCGTTTCTGGCGCAGCCGGTGCTTGACATCCAGTTGCACGATACTTATTTCGTGGTAGGCCACTTCCATTTGATTATGGGTGTGGCGGCGATCTTTGGAATGTTTGCGGCCACATATTACTGGGTTCCGAAAATGTTTGGGCGCATGATGAATGAAACGTGGGGAAGAATTCATTTCTTCCTTACGCTGGCTGGAACTTACGCGATCTTTATGCCGATGCATTATCTGGGGATCGCGGGTGGGACGAGGCGATATTCGCAGTACACGGAAGTGGCGTATTTGCAGAAGCTGATGCCGCTGCACCAGTTCATGACGTATGCGGCGATCATCACGATTGCGGCGCAGTTTATTTTTGTGATCAATCTGTTCTGGAGCATTTTCAAGGGGCCGAAGGCGAGCGACAATCCGTGGGAATCGACGACGCTGGAGTGGACGACGGCAACGCCTCCGCCGCACGACAACTTTGGTGGAGTCACGCCCGTGGTGAATAACGGGCCTTATGAGTATGGAGTGCCGGGAGCGGCGCGGGATTTTGTGATGCAGACGGATCCAGCGGTGGGGCCGGCGCACTAGGAATTATGGCGACTTACGTTCCAAGCAGTCCGGTCAGTCAGTTGGGTCGGGGTGGAGGTGTGCCGCGGCCTCCGCAGGGCGGCGGAGAGGATGGAAGATATCCCGATTCGAATTCGCCGGATTATGGGGCGCGTCTGCGAAGGGCGAGGCTAGGGTTAATCTGCGCGATTGCGACGGTCAGCATGGTGTTTGTGTCGCTGACCAGCGCATATGTGGTGCGGCGAGGGCTGCCGACATTTGATGATTCATCGCGAACTTATTTTCGCGATTGGGGATCAGTGCAGCTGCCGTGGCTGTTGCTGGGCATAAATACGGCACTACTTTTGATCAGCAGTGTGACGATGGAGAAGGCGCGCCGGAATATGGCACGAAATGCGGCGCTGGCTCCGGTGCGGTCGATTCCTGGAGTATCGCTGGGCGAGGAGAGAAGTTTTCCCTGGCTGGGTGCGACGATCCTTTTGGGATTTGGATTTCTGATTGGGCAGTGGATGGCATGGGGTGAACTGAAAGGGCGGGGATTTCTGGTGAACACGAATCCTGACAGCTCGTTCATTTATTTGTTGACGGCGACACACGCGGTGCATTTGGCGGGAGGAGTTATTGCGTTGCTGTGGGCAGGGGCCACTTCCCTGCTGCAGCGGCCGATCGAGGGCCGACGGATTGTGGTGGATGTGACTGCGTGGTATTGGCACTTCATGGCAGTGTTGTGGATTTACGTTTTTGCTTTGCTGGCATTTGTGCGGTAGGAAGCGAGCCGAACGCACGATTTTTGCGTCGCAAAGAGCGCGACGCTTCGCGCGGCTCGCCCGGATCCTTCGGCGGGCAAAGAACGCCCACCTCAGGATGACATAAGAAACGGGAAAGGGGAATTCGGGAATGGCTGACGCCACTCTGCAACACGACGCCGCTGCCGGACATGGGCTGGCGGGCGAGTTCGAAGCGCCGTTGTTTGGGGCTTACTCTAAAAAGGTGGGCATGTGGCTGTTTTTGGCTTCGGACTCGCTGACGTTCGGAGCGCTGCTGTTTGCTTTCAGCTACAACCGCATTTACACCGTCCCATGGCCGACACCGTTTGGCAAGGACAGCATCATCAACGCAACCGTGATGACGGCTTGTCTGCTATCGAGTTCGCTGACCATGGTGATGGCAGTATTCGCGGCGCAGGCGGCCGACCGGGCTAAGACACGGCTTTGGCTGCTGGCCACCATGGTGTTCGGAACGGCATTCATCGTTCTGCATGGGATGGAGTGGAGCAAGCTGATCAACGAGGGGCTTTCTCTGCCCGGATTTATGACTGCTTTGGGCGTGACGCAACCGACAGCCACCGGTGAGTATGCAGATATCTCGAAGAACGTACCGCAGTTCACGCAAGCCTTTTTCGGTCTCACGGCGATGCACATGCTACACGTGACCATCGGCGTGATTTATCTCGGCGTGGTCGCGTTCCGGAAGTGGTTTCTGCCGATCCTGGGCGTGATCTGGATCGCGGCAGCGTTTCTGATTCCAGCCGGGAACGTCTTTCACTACACGGTCCATGTGCTGGGGATAGCGCTGGTTATCTGCGCGATTATTCTTTTCCTGAAGCCGAAAGATTACGACGCGCATGACGTTGAGGTGTCCGGCCTGTATTGGCACTTTGTGGATTTGGTTTGGATGTTTATCTTCCCGCTGGTTTATTTGATGTCGACCAAGATTTGATGGGCGGCAGTGAGGTGCTGAAGATCCTTTGCGCAAAGAGCGCGCTCAGGATGACAAGCGTTTAAGGGGATACGCGAATGCACGATGTGGCGAAGCACGACGATAGCAAAGGCCAGTATTTTTGGGTGTGGGGCGCGTTGCTGGTTCTGACTGGGATTGAGGTCTGGCTCGGCTACAACCAGGTGTTCAAAGATCCAAAGCAGATGCTCGAAGTTCTGATGATTCTCTCCATCATCAAGTCGGCGCTGATCATCGCCTACTTCATGCATTTGAAGTTTGAAAAAGCGATCATGCGGTGGATGCTGGTCATCGCGGTGACGGGCTGCTTTGTGATCATGTACTTCTTCTTTTTCCCGGATGCGGGACGGATTTTGCAGTTGGGTGTGAAGTAGAGGGGTGCGATGAAGCTTGTTGGGGAGAAAATTCGTATTGTCGTGATGATGCTGGCGGTGTGCGTTTGCGCGGTCCCCGCCTGGGGACAGGGGTGCGCGATGTGCAATGCCAATGCGCGGAGCACGCCGAAGGAGGGGCAGCAGGCGCTCAATCGGGCGGTGCTGGTGCTGCTGATTCCTCCGGTTGGATTCATGCTGGTTGGGGTTGGTTTGGCGTTTCGGTATGGAAGGCGAAGGGACCGGGAGCAGGGGTAAGTAGTGAGCCGGTGCAGTCCCTGCGGGACTCGTTTCGCCTTAGAACTTCTTTACCCGGCACTTCCCTGCCGGGCTTTTACATGCCATTCTTTTGGGGCTCGCCCGGTATGCTGGCATGGAATTTCTCCCACGTAAATTTCTTATCCTATTTTTCTTCCCTACAATATTTCTTCCCCAAAGGGTAATTCGCACCACGGAGTTTGTGTCCCGCGCGTGCTTTATAATGGAGGATTCGGCACTGGCCTTTTTTGCTGCTGGAGGACCTCCGGCAGCGATGGGCGGGCCGTGGTTCGTATTCGATGTCTGA
>Ga0307476_10001706_pt1 | contig 13364 bp, 12 predicted proteins | sample atmos_gasesECM2C_2_FD_203314 | JGI IMG/M metagenome (GOLD analysis project Ga0307476, IMG submission 203314) | Hardwood forest soil microbial communities from Morgan-Monroe State Forest, Indiana, United States - atmos_gasesECM2C_05 | ecosystem: Environmental > Terrestrial > Soil > Temperate... | reverse complement strand
CGTGGTTCGGTCCGCCCCAGCGTCGTCGTCGAGCTCGATCGGCGCCGGCAGGATCAGCGCGCGGTCGGCGCTGCCGGGCACCGCGGCGCAGGCCTCGGCGAGGCCGCCCTCGCTCCAGGGCAGCAGCAGGGGCGCCTGGCGCAGGCGGCGGCGCTCCAGAGGACGCTGCCAGAGACCGTGGCGGCCGGGGCGGTTGGCGGCGGCGGGCGCGTCGAAGCGGATCGCGCCGACGCGCGGCCAGAACAGCGCGGCGGTGGTCGAGGAGTAGATGACCGCGCGCGGCGCCAGCCCGTCGCCGCGCCCCAGCGCCTCGCGGGCGGCCCGGCGCGCGGCCCAGGCCCAGTGAAGGTCTGTGAGCATCAGCGTGCGCACCTCCCGCGGTCTTGCGGCCTGAACGATCGCGACGCTCGCCCCGGCCCGGCGCAGTGCGCGCGCGAGTGCCTCGTCGGCCCGGCGCAGCCCGGGCGTGGAGCCGACCCCGACGAGCAGGACGTCGAGCGTGTCGGGCATCTCCCCGGGGTCGGACGCGCGTGACATCAGGTGGCGGCGCCGCCGGACCGCTGGGGGCGCAGCGCCTTGAAGCCCGGGGTGCGTTGCAGGGCGATGGGGCGGATCGGCGAGGTGGGACGCACGTAGAAGCGCACCCCGTCGCGCTCCTCGATGGCGCTGACCGCCGCGTCCTGGCGGCGCCAGGCCAGGGCCCAGATGATCGCGAAGCCCGCGCCGATCGCGGGAATCTGCGGTGCGAGGAAGGCGAGGCCGCCGGCGAGTACCGTGAACAGCAGCAGCGGCCACAGGCGGTTCACGAGGATCGCGCCCGGCCGGTGCTCGGGCAGCACGGTGCTCGCGCGGGCCTCGGCGAGCAGGCGGGCAATCGGCGGGCTGGTCTCGGCTCGGCGCCCCAGCAGCGCACCGATCAGCGCCGCCAGCACCCACCAGCCGGCCGCGATCAGAGCGAGTCGCGCTTCGGAGTCATCGGCGGCCGCGAGCACCGTGACCGCCGCCAAGGCGGTCGCCGCGCCGGCGCTGAGCAGGACGGTGGTCTTGAGGAAGTCGACGAAACGCACGCGCGTCGCCGCTAGAGCAGCGCCTCGAGCAGCCCACGCACGCCGCCGGGCCCGTCGATCTGCAGGTCAGCCTGCTCGACGAGCCCTGCCGGCGCCTCCTCCGAGCTAACCGCGACGCACACCGCGCAGTCCAGCGCCCCCTCCTGCACGAGCGCACGCAGCGCGCGGAAGGCGTCGATGTCGGTGGTGTCGTCACCGACGTACAGCGCGGCGTGAAAGCGTTGCGTGGCGTCGGGCGCAGACTGCCCGTCGAGCAGGGCGCTGACGCCGAGGCCCTTGTCGAGCGGCACCGGCGGGCGGATCTCGAGCACCTTGCGCCCCCAGTGCACGGCAAAGCCCTCGGCCTCGGCGGCGGCCGCGAGCTCGGCCACGGCGGCCGCGGCGGCGACCTCGTCGGGCGCCCCGCGCCAGTGGAAGGCGGCGATCGCCTGCTTGTCCTCGCCGCGCACCCGCAGCCGCTGCAACTCGGGGGTGTAGGCACGCGCGGCGAAGGCCCGGACGCGCTCCGCCCAGGCGGCGAGCTCGGGATCGAGCTCGGGCTGGGTGGCGCCGGCGCGCAGCAGCTCGCCGCCGTGGTTGCCGACGTAGGCGATGCTGCCGATCGCGACGATCTGGCGGGCGGTCGCGGCGCGGCGGCCGCTGATGCAGCCGACCAGCGCGTAGCGCTTGGCGATCTCGATCAACAGCGTGCGGGTCGCCTCGGGCACGTGGGCGTCGGCGGCGTGGCGCACGATCGGGGCGAGGGTGCCATCGATGTCGAGCAGCACCGCGGCGTGGGAGGGGTCTGAGCGCAGCGGCTGCAGCGCCTCCACGGTGCCTGGAGCGGCGGGTGACACGATCCTTAGTATGCCCAAGCATGGTGCCGGACAGCGCAGCGCACAGGTCGCTCAGGCTGCTCGTCATCGGCACCGCGGCGGGCCTCTTCAGCGGACTCTTCGGCGTCGGCGGGGGGACGGTGATCGTGCCGCTACTGATCCTCTGGCTGGGCTACGGCGAGCGTGAGGCGACCGGGACCTCGCTGGCCGCGATCGTCTGCGTCGCGGCGTTTGCCACAGCGGTGCAGGCCGGGTACGGCAACGTGCGCGTGCTCGACGGCCTGCTCGTCGGGGTGCCGGCGATCGGCGGCGTGCTGGTCGGCACGTGGCTGCAGCAGCGCGTGCACACGCGCACGATTGCGCTGCTGTTCGCGGCCGTGCTGGTGGCCGGCGCGGTGGAGTTGTTGGTGCGATGATCGCGGCGATCGTGATAGGCCTCGCGGCGGGCGTAATCGCGGGTCTGCTGGGTGTCGGCGGCGGGGTGGTGTTCGTGCCGGGCCTCGTGATCTTCCTCGGCCTCAGCCAGCACCAGGCGGAGGCGACGTCGCTGCTGGCGATCGTGCCGGTGGCGCTGGTCGGCGCGCTGCGCCAGGATCGCTACGGCAACGTCCGCCGCGGCGACGGCCTGCTACTGGGCGGCGTATCGGTCGCCGGCGCCGCCGGCGGGGTGGCGCTGGCCAACGCGCTCTCGGGAAAGCTGCTGCAGGTGGGCTTCGCGCTGCTCACTTTGCTGATCGCCGCGCAGCTGGCACGCCGCGCGCTGGCGGCGCCGCCGGAGCGCTGACGCTCGATCGCCGGGTAACCCGCGCGCCGGGCCTGCAAGTCGCCCCGGGACGTCTAGACTGGGAGCATGGGACTCGACAACCCACTGCACATCGCATTCCTGGTCGTGATCCTGCTGCTGGTGTTCGGCGCCCGCCGACTCCCCGAAATCGGTCGCTCGCTGGGCGGCGGCATGCGGGAGTTCAAGGAGGGAATCACGGGCGAGGCCAAGCACTCGACGCTGACGCAGGCGACGGCGACCCCGCCGCCGCCACAGGCGCCGCAGCAGCCGCCGGTCACGCAGCCCGTTGCTACGCCGCCGGCGCCGACGCCCCAGGTACCGGCCGAGCCGCAGGGCTGAGGCGGCGGGCGCACGCACATCCGCGGGCCGGCTCACGCCGGCGCCGAGCACTCTAGGCTTGGCGACTGCATGGGACCGATCGGCGGAGGGGTCGTGAGACGTGCGGGCGCAGCCATGGCGGTGCTGCTGGCTGCGGCCTGCGCGTGGACGGGCTGCGGCTCGGGCGCGGGGTCCGCGGCGACGATCACCGAGACCGCGGCCAGCGCGCCGCTCTCGAGTGGTTGCGCGACGGCGGCGCTGCAGGCTCTGGCGGAGGTGGGTCGGCGGGTCTACGGAGAGTCGGCCTCGGGACGCATCGCGGCGCAGGCGGCCTATCGCCTGCAGAGCACGCCGGCGCTGGCCGAAGCTGTCGCGGCAGACGACGCGACGGCCACGCGGCGCGTGCTGGACGGCCTGCTGTTGAACCAGATCGTCAGTGTCCGCGTGACCCGCGACGGCCGCCCGCTCGCCCAGGTCTCGCTCGTCCCTGGCGCGCGGGGCATTGCGCCGGTGAGCGGCACGCTGCGCCTGGCCGGCCGCGAGGTCGGCGCCTTTACGCTGTCGGTGCAGGGCGCAAACGGCTACGCCCAGACCGTCTCGGGCCTGACGGCAACCCAGGTCGTGGTGCGCGACGCGGGGGGCGTGCTGCGCAGCACACTGACGCCGGCGCCGAGCTTACGGCCGGGCCGGCGCGAGCTGCGCTTGCAGGGCGTGTCCTACCGGGTCGACACGTTCGCCGGAGAAGCCTTCCCGGACGGCTCGCTGAGCATCTCGCTGCTGGTACCCGAGACGTCGATCGCGGCGGTCTGCGCACACCGGAGCTCAAGCCCGAGCGGGGCGGCGCAGGCGCGCGCGGACACCTGGGGCCTGGTCGCCGAACGCGTCTACGACGCCGAGCACGCCGGCAGCAAAGCGGCCAAGCTGCGGCGCTACGCGGAAGACTCGCGCGCGTTCCGCGAAGCCGTGCTGGCCGGCAACACGCACGCGACGCGAGCCGCGATCATCGGCTTCTTCCGCAGCCACCTGCACATCGTGCGGGTGCGCGTGATCCGCGAAGGCAGGCTGCTGGTCGACGTCGGCGGCCCGCACGTGCTGGGCCCGATCCCCGGCGTGATCCGCAATGCGCAGGGCAGGGTGGTGGCGCGCTTCTTAATGGGCATCCAGGACGACCTCGGCTTCACGATCCTGGCGCGGGCGTTCACGGGCGCGCAGACGGTGATGCGGGTCGGCGGGAGCGAGGTCGGCGGCACGCTGCGACCGGGGCCAGCCTCGATCCCGGCCCGCGGCCGGGTCACTTACGGCGGCCGGACGTACCAGGCCTACTCGTTCTACGCCGAAGCGTTCCCGGCGGGCGCGCTGCGCATCTCACTGCTGTACCCGGCGGGCTGACGCACCGCGCGTTTTCCACATTTGTCTCCAACCGCGGAAGCCATGAGACCCCAGTGTTTGCTTGACCCCCTGAGACCGTTAATTGTTTCTCACCTGTCGGTGTAGGCAGCCGTCTTGAGCCGGGTCTGGGCAGTGGGTAAATTGGCCGGCATGCTGCCGAGGACGAGCCTGACGACCAGAACGAGCTGCAGAGTTTGCGGCTCACCCGAGCTCGCGCCCGTGCTTTCCCTGGGCGCCCAGTGCATCGCCGGCGCCTTCGCCGACCCCAACGGTGGCCAGCCGGTCGCTCGACGCGTCCCCCTGGAACTCGTCCGCTGTGACATGACTCGCAACCAGGAGGGCTGTGGCCTGATCCAGCTGCGCCACACCGTGCCGGGCGCGATCCTCTACCAGTCCTACTGGTACCGCAGCGGGGTCAACCAGACGATGACACGCAATCTGCACGAGATCGCGACCCAGGCCGAGGAGCTCGTCGGGCTCCACCCTGGAGATCTGGTGATCGACATCGGCTGCAACGACGGCACCCTGCTGGACGGGTACGAAACCACGAACCTGAAGTACCTCGGGTTCGACCCTTCCGACGTCGGACGTTATGCGGTCGCCAAGGGCTACGACGTGGTGCGCGATTTCTACTCGCACGACCAGCTGCGGCTCAGATATGTCGACCAGCAGGCGCGCGTGATCACGAGTATCGCGATGTTCTACGACCTCGAGTACCCGTGCGCATTCGTCGCGGACGTGGCGCAAGCCCTGGCCGACGATGGCGTGTGGGTGATGGAGCTGCACTACCTGCCGACGATGCTGGAGATGAATCAGTTCGACGCGATCGTGCACGAGCACCTGGAGTACTACTCGCTGGCCGTGATCGAGCGGCTGCTGGGGGAAGCCGGTCTCGGCGTGGTGCGCGCGGAACTGAATCACATCAACGGTGGGTCGCTGCGATTGTTCATCCGTCGCGCCGAACGCTTTGCGGCACAGGGCGAGGACGGCGATGCGCTCCAGCGGCTGCGAATTCGCGAGTTCGAAATGGCACTCGACGCGGCTGATCCGTATGAGCGTTTCGCGGCAGGCGCCGAGCAGGTGCGTGCGGAACTCACGACCGTATGCCGCGAGCTGGTCGATGCGGGAAAGACGATTCATGTGTATGGCGCCTCGACCAAGGGCAACACGATCCTCCAGTACGCGGGCATCGATCGCACACTCGTTCCCTACGCAGCCGATCGCAATCCGGACAAGCACGGGTCGGAAACCATCGGCACCAATATCCCGATTATCAGCGAGGAGCGCTCGCGTGAGATGCGACCCGACTACTACCTGGCGCTCCCGTGGCATTTCATGGACGAGTTCCTCGACCGCGAGCGCGAGTTCCTCGACCGTGGCGGGAAGTTCATCGTGCCGATGCCGGCGGTCAAGATAGTCCCGGAATCGCCGTCCCCGGAGCTGCCGCCGAGGAACGTCGAGGTCGCCGCGCAGCGGGGTATCTGACGCCCACGCGGTTCCTCATCCGCTTCGCCTCTCGGTGGCGTCGCAAATCGACTGAGGCCAGCGTCCCGCTGACGAGCGACCGCGTCGCGCGGGTCGCCGCGCTCACAGCGAACGGCGGTGCGCGCTCGGACGCCCCGATCAAGCTCTCGATCTGCATCCCGACCTATAACTTCGGGCGATTCATCGGAGAGACCCTCGAGAGCATCCTGCCGCAGGTGGAGGACGGCGTGGAGGTGGTGATCCTCGACGGAGGCTCAACCGACGACACCGCCGCGGTCGTTGACGCCTTTAAAGTGGTTTGTCCGGCCCTGCGCTACGAGCGGCGCGAGGAACGGGGCGGCATCGATCGCGACATGGCACGCACGGTCGAACTGGCGCGGGGCGAGTACTGCTGGCTGTTCAGCAGCGACGACACGATGAAGCCCGGCGCGGTCCGGGAGGTGCTAGCGCAGATCGAGAGCGGACTCGACGTGTACATCGGCGGCCTCACGCTGTGCACCTACGACATGCGCCCGCTCAGGGATCAGCCGATTCTCGACGTGCCACCCGGCACGACGTTCGACCTCGGCCGAGCCGCGGACCGTCACCGCTATTTCGAACACGCGCAGACGACCACGGCGCTGTTCAGCTTCCTCGGTTCGATGATCTTCCGCAAGGCCCGCTGGGACGCGGTCGCGCTCGACGAGGATTTCGTCGGAAGTTGCTGGGCGCACGTGGCGCGGATCTTCCGGCTGATCCCGTCGGGCCTGCGAGTCGAATACCTGGGACGGTCATACCTGTGGAAGCGCTGTGACAACGACTCGTTCCTCGACAACGGTCTGGTCCGTCGTTTCGCGCTCACGATCGACGGCTACCACCGGCTCGCCGACACGTTCTTCGGACACTCGAGCCTGGAGGCCCGTCACATTCGTCGCGCCGTGGCCGCAGAGTTCCCAGCTTCGGTGCTGCTCTACACGAAGTGGATCAGTGCAGCGGCTTGCGAGGAGGATCGGCGCCTATTCGAGCGTCTCGTGGCGACCGTCTACGAAGATCCCTCGCTGCGCAACCGGCTCCACCGGGGCCTTTACAGGATCATGCCGACGCCATTCAAGGGACTGGCGGCGCGCGTCTCCCGGGTCTACGCCGGCGCCGACGCGACGGGCTGAGGGTTTCGCGCCGACGCGACTAGCTGAGGCTTGCGCCCGACGCGACGGGCGGAGGCTTGCGCGCGCGCGGACCGTCCGCTCATGCGCCACTCGGCGGACTCGGGGGCGCAGGCGACGTCGGGGCAGCCGCCGCCTACACCAGGCTCGTCGTCATCCGCTCGACCTCCTCGATCGAGGTCAGACCGGCGCGCACCTTCTCGATGCCGTCGTCGTGCAGGCGGTGCATCCCGTCGCGGGCCGCGGTGGCGGCGATCTCGTCGACGGAGGCGTGCTGAAGGATCTGGGTACGAATCTCTTCGGTGATCACCATCACCTCATAGATGCCGACGCGCCCGCGGTAGCCCGAGGCGGCACAGCGCGAGCAGCCGACCGGCTCGTACGGCTGGATGCCGGCCAGTCCGTACTCGTGGAGCACCGATTCCGGCAGGTTGGCGGGCCGCTTGCAGTGGGGGCAGAGCATGCGCACGAGCCGCTGGGCGACGACGCAATCCACGGCGGAGGAGACGAGGAAGGGCTCGATGCCCATGTCGCTGAGACGCCCCAGCGCGCTGGGGGCGTCGCGGGTGTGCAGCGTGCTGAGCACGAGGTGGCCGGTGAGCGCGGCCTCGACGGCGATGTGCGCCGTCTCGCGGTCGCGGATCTCGCCGACCATGATCACGTCGGGATCGGCGCGCAGCATCGAGCGCAGGCCGGTGTCGAAGGTGACGCCGGCCTTGAGCGAGACCTGCATCTGCTTGACCCCGGCGATGCGCGACTCGACGGGGTCCTCGATCGTGAGGATCGAGCGGGCCCCGTCGTTGAGCGCGTGCAGCGCGGCGTAGAGCGTGGTCGACTTGCCCGACCCGGTGGGCCCGGTGACGAGGACGGCGCCGTGGGGGCGGTGGATGGCCCGATCGAAGTGGGCCTGCTCGGTTCCGCTCATGCCGAGCGACTCGAGCGTGGGCACCTCGGCGCCTTTGTCGAGGATGCGCATCACGGCGCCCTCGCCGTAGACGAGCGGCAGGGTGACCACGCGGATGTCGATGCGGCGGCCTTCGATGTTCAGCGCCAGGCGGCCGTCCTGGGGGACGCGGCGCTCGGAGATGTCGAGGTCGGCCATGATCTTGATGCGCGAGACCATGCCGGCGGCCATGCGGCGGCGCACGGTGGCGGCCGGGTAGAGGACGCCGTCGATGCGGAACAGCACCCGGGTGTCGCCCTCCTCGGGGTTGACGTGGATGTCGGAGGCGCCCTGCTGCACAGCCTGGGCGAGGATGGAGTGCACGAGCTTGATGATCGGGGCGTCCTGATCGGCCTCCTCGGCCAGCGAGGTCAGCAGCGCCTCGCCCTGGTGGTCGTCCTCGGCGATGTCTTCGATCGCGCCCTCCAGCTGCCCGAGCCGGGCGGCGAGCATGCTGACGTCCTCGGCCGACGCCGCGGCGACGCGCACGCGGCGGTTGGTGATCATCGCGATGTCGTCGATGCTGAGGATGTTCGTGGGGTCGGCCATCGCGAGCAGCACGGCGCCGTCGTCGGTGAAGGCGACCGGCACCGCCTGGTAGCGCTTGATGGCCTCCGCGCTGAGCAGGTTGACGGCGCCCATGTCGGGCTCGTAGACCGAGAGATCGACGTAGTCCAGGCCGAAGCGTTCGGCGACGACGCGGGCGAGCTGGTCCTGGCGCAGGACGCCCTGCTCGACCAGCACCTGACCGGTGGGCTTGCGCTGCGAGCGGGCCGCGGTCACGGCCTGCTCGACAGCCTGGCGATCGGCGAAGCCGAGATCGACGACGACCTCGCCGATGCGTCGCCCGGAGCGCCCGCTGCGGGTCGCAAAGTTCAATCCGTGCACCGGCGAGCGCTCCGCCCCCCCGGGGCGGGGGGGGTCGGTCAGGGGGCGCTGCAGCGTGGCGACCCCGCCGCCCGGCGCCGGATCCGCGTCGTCCGGGGCCGCGGCCGGAGCGCTCGGCAGCGAGGTGGCGCCGTTGGAGACGGCCGACTCGAGCGCCGAGAGCTCGGTAGCCACGCCGGCCGGGGGCGGGAGAGCTAGAGCCGGGGGAGCCACCGTCGGGGGAGCCGCCGTCGAGGAAACCGAAGTCGGAGGAGCAGGCGCCGGGGGAGCTGGAGCCGGGTGGACGGGATGCGCGGTCGGCGCGATCGCCTCAGGCGTCGCCGCGGCGACGGGCGCGGCTGCGGGGGACGCGTCGCGCTGCTCGTCGTTCGGCGCGGCGCGCCGGCGTCGGAACCAACTCATCGATGTTTCATCGGCACCGGCAGGTGCGCGCTTAACCGGCGGTGAGCCCGAGCCCGTGCTCGAAGGCGCTCTTGACGTGAGCGTCGAGCGCGTTGCAGCGGTACAGCGCGATCGCCTCGGCGCTGGCCGGGCGCTGGCCGGCGCCGCCCTCGGCGCCGTGGTGTGAGATGACGCAGTGCTCCAGCGCCAGCCGCCGGCCGGCGGGCAGCGAGGCCGGGTAGAGCCGGGCGAGCAGGCGCAGACCGAGCTCGATGTGCCCCAGCAGCCGCCCCTCGTCGCTGCGGGCGATCTCAGCGCCGTAGGTGAACTCGCGGGTGCGACCGATGTCGTGCAGCAGCGCCGCGGCGAGCAGCAGGTCGCGATCCAGGCGCGGGTGCAGCGTGCAGAGCTCGAGCCCGAGGGTGGCGACGGCGACGGTGTGCTCGATCAGGCCGCCGAGGTAGGCGTGATGACCGGCGGCGCTCGCCCTGGCCGGCCCGGTGGCGGGGATCGAGCAGGGTGCGCGCCTGAGCTGCGCGCGCAGCTCGCCGTCGCCGAGCACGCGTTGCAGGAGCGCGCGCAGGCCAGGTTCGTAGAGCTCGCGGGCGAGGTGCTCGAAGAAGCCCTCCAGCTCGTCGAGGTCGCGGCGGGATGCGGGCAGGAACGCGGCTGGGTCGGCGGTGCCGTCGGCGGCGCGGGCGATCGCGCGCAGCTCGACCTGGAGTTGGTCGCGAAAGCGCTCCACCCGGCCCTGGGCGTGGACGAGCTCGCCGCGCTCGAAGCCGCCGGCGAGCAGGTCGGCGTCGCGAAAGGCCCGCGCGAGGATCGAGCCGCTGCCGTCGCGCAGCTCGACGGTGAGGTACGGCGTGCCGGCGCGCGAGATCTGGCGCTCCTTGCGAGCGCAGGCGAAAACGCCGTCGAGCTCCTGACCCTCGCGGAGCGTGGCGATCGTGTTGTGCTCGGCCCGGGCAGCGATGCGCTCATGATGTACGGTGAACCGGATGCAGCCGCTCATCTGGGATCGTCGACCGACCGGCCTGCGGGCCCCGGTGATGATCTGCGCCTTTGAGGGCTGGAACGACGCCGGCGACGCGGCATCGACGGCGGTGTCGTTCATGAGTCGCGCGCTGCGGGCGGAGCGCTTTGCGCACATCGACACCGAGGAGTTCTATGACTTCCAGGCCAACCGGCCGCGGATCCGCCTGGCGGGCGTCGACCGCCACCGCGAGATCGACTGGCCCTCGGTCGAGATCTACTCGGCGAGCGTGCCCGAGGCGCCGCGCGACCTGGTGCTGGTGCAGGGGATCGAGCCGTCGCTGCGCTGGCGCTCGTTCGGCGCGCTGATCTGCGAGCTGGCCGAGGCCATCGGGGTGCAACTCGTGATCACTCTGGGCGCATTGCTCGCCGACGTCCCGCACACGCGTCCTGTGGCAATGACGGGCTTCGCCTCGGACTCGGCCCTGATGCGCCGGCTGGGCACGCACAACTCCAGCGACTACGAGGGCCCGACGGGCATCGTCGGCGTGCTGCACAACATGACGGCCGCGGCTGGGCTGCCCTCGATGAGCCTGTGGGCGAGCATCCCGCACTACGTCGCGGCGGCGCCGAGCCCGAAGGCGGCGCTGGCACTGGTGCAGCGTCTGCAGGAACTGGTCGGCGTCACGGTCGACGTCGCCGAGCTCGAGGACGCGACGGTCAGCTATGAGCGCCAGGTCGGCCTCGCGGTGTCTGGCAACCCGGAGGTGCAGGCGTTCGTGGAACGCCTCGAGCGCGAGGACGACGAGGAGATCGAGGACGACGAGGACGAGGACGACGACGCGGATCAGCTGCCGCTACTGCTCGACGACCTGCCCTCGGGTGACATTCTGGCGAGCGAGTTCCAGCGCTTCCTGCGCCAGCGGCGCGAGGATGAGCCGCCGCAGGACGCGGGCTCCTGATACAGACCAGCGGGGCGACACAGATGCCGCCCCGCTGATTGAGGGAGGAGAGGGTCCTACTTCCACCGGCGAGATATGGGGCCGGCAGATCGTCCCGCTCTACCGGAGGCGCCCTCTCGTGCGACCTCCGCAGGCCGTAGGGCCCGCGCGGGGAAAGTCTCTGCGGCTAGACCAGGCTCAGAACGCGCTCCTGAACGCGGCTGGCGAGATCGGCGCCGTCCTCGAGCCGGGCGCGGAGCGCACCTTCGATATGGCTCTGGGTCCGTTCGAGCTGGGCCTGGGTCTGCTCGACCTGGCTCGTGAGGTCCTTGGCGAGACCCTCGCGGCGGCGCTCGAGCTCGCGTCGGCGCTCGCGCAGTTCGCGCTCCAGCCGGGTCCGCGTCTTGCGCACCTCGCGCTCGAGCCGGCTGCGGGCGGTGCTGCCGCGGCGCTCGAATTTGCGCAGCTGTGTCTGGGCCTTGGCCGGCGAGGAGTAGGTGGTGAACACGTCGTTGACACTCGCGACCACGCTGTCGCGTGCGGCGAGGGCGGCTCCGACGGGGATCAGCACGGCGCGTTCGGCGTAGTCGCCGACGAGCTCAACGGTACCGCGCGGGCGTGCGGCACCGCGCGGCTCGGCGACTTTGCTGGCCGCTGCCCGTCGCGGGTGGGCGGTCGTGGTGGCGCGCGCCCGGCCGGTGCCTGCTTTGGCGCGCGCTTTCGTCGCTTTGGTCGCTTTGGCGGCGCGCGTAGAGCCTGTGGCTGTGGCGCCGGTACGAGCGGAGGAGCTTGCTGGGGTGTCGTTGGCCATCTGGGGTCTGTCTCCTTGGATCTCGCCGTGGGGCGGATGGGGTACGGGTGTTTACGCGTCCGGCGTCAGGGCCGAGCTACCGAACACATGTTTGTACCCGACTGGCCGAGGTTTGTTACACGGCAAGCCTAACAGGTCGCGGGAGGCAGTCGGAAACAGAAGTTTCGGCTGCGACTTTGTGACACGAGGAACATGTGTTCGTGCTAGGCGACGGGAAGTATGTCTATGCGACGCGCGCGATCCAGCGCTCGGGGGCGGCCAACTCGGCGGCGTCCGGCAGATCTGCCGGTGAGCGCCAGGCACGGGCGAGCAGGCGGCGCCCGTCGACGCCGGGCTCGCCGCCGCGGTCGCCGGCGGCGACGACGGCGTCGCAGAAGCGCCGGCCCTCCTCGTACTGGCGCAGCTTGAGCTCGAGGCCGAGCAGCCGCTCGAGCACCCTCCAAGGCAGTCCGCGCGTCTCGCGGCGACGGGTCATCGCGGCGCGCAGCCGCGGCAGCGCCGGCAGGACCTCGGCGCCGACGGCATCCATGACGTGCTCGGCGTGGCCCTCGATCAGCGACATCGTGGCCTGCATCCGCGCCACCAGCTGCCAGCGCTCCTCGCCAAGCGTCAGGCGCAGCACCTCGCCGCGCCGGACGCGCTCGGCCAGCGTGCGCACGTCGCGTGCGTCGGGCAGGCGCAGCAGGGACCCGAGCGAGACGTTCACCTGCAGGCCCTCGATCAGCTCGCGCAGCAACCCACCGAGGTGCGCCCGCAGCCAGGGCGCGCCGGAGAACTGAATGGCATGGGTGAGCTCGTGAATCGTGACCCAGGCGACGAGCTGCTCGCGGTCGACCTGCATGGTACGCGCGGCCTGGGCGAGGTTAGGCGCGACGAGCAGCAGGCGCGGGTGGACCGAGCTGTCAAGCAGCGCGAGGTCGTACTGGCCGAGGACGCGCTGGGAGAGCATTCCGGCCATAGCTCCGACCTGGGCGCCGAGCAGCAGCCCACCAGCGGCGTTCAGCGCGTCGTACAGCGGCGCGAGATCCTGCCCGCGCGAGCTGAAGCTGCGGCGCCGGCGGCGCGGGGCGAGCCCGCCGGCCTGCTGCATGAGAGGCTCAAGCACGGGCTGCATCGTCTTGAGGTTGGCGGCGATCCAAGCGGGCCGGTCGACCGTCTCCAACGGCGGCAACTCCGGCGGCAAGGCGAGCAGGGCGTAGTCGCTGACGCTCCGCGCGAAGCTGTCGGCCAGCGACTGCAGCGACTCGCCACCGATGCCCGCGCCGGCGGCGGCCGGCGACCCCGCGAGCAACTCGCCGACGCGCTGCGCCGTACTCCAGTCGATGGCCTGCACACACTGAGAGTAGCCTTGAATGGTGCGCCCGCAACTCGATGCCCCGCCCAGCGATCGGCCGACCCAGCCAGGGCACGTCCGCGCTGCCGCGC
>Ga0307476_10001705_pt1 | contig 13369 bp, 11 predicted proteins | sample atmos_gasesECM2C_2_FD_203314 | JGI IMG/M metagenome (GOLD analysis project Ga0307476, IMG submission 203314) | Hardwood forest soil microbial communities from Morgan-Monroe State Forest, Indiana, United States - atmos_gasesECM2C_05 | ecosystem: Environmental > Terrestrial > Soil > Temperate... | reverse complement strand
CTTCTTGGCACGGACCCAGTCGGTGGCCAGCGGGGTCAGGCGGGCGCGATACGGGAGCGTAAGCTGACCGTTGCCGCCGCTCTGGCGGTGAAGCTCTTCGAGTTGTCGTGCCGTGACGATCATTCGTCCACGATTCCGATCACAAAATGGCGCACCGGGCTTTTCTCGTCGCCGACCAGTTCCCGAGCGCCCTTGCCGTCCGTGTTCAGGATCACCGTCTGCCCATGTGCGGAGGCAAGCGGATCAATCGCAACGACCGGATCAGCCTCCGGCTCCCGCGCCACGTTCAGCGGCTGCACGACCGCCAGCCGCCAGCCGCGCAGGGACGGGTGCTTGATGGTCGAGGTCGCGTGACCGATGACGGTGCCGAGTTGCATGGTTTATCAGTGGTCGGTTGTTAACGGTCCGTTGTTAGTAGTCAGTTGTCCGTGGTCAGTTACCAGTTGTTGGTTGTCGGTGCCCGTATCGACTGCAACTGACAACTGACAACTAACCACTGACAATGAACGATTCCTCCATCAGATCATTCTCAAGCTCCCCGAGATCGCGACCCGCCGAAACCGCGTGAAGGTAAGCGGCGTGGTGATTCCCTCGCCGGTCGGGGTGGCGATGCTGTAGGAGCCGTAGCCTTCGCCGCCGGCACCGCCGAGTCCCGCGAGGCACGAGCCGTTGGCGACGAAAATCGTCGTCGCCGCCAGGCGACCGAACTTCGTGATCGCGGCGGTGTTGCGCGAGTGAATGATCGCGGTGTGGCGGTAGCCGTGCTCCGCGGCCAGCGCCAGTTCGATCGCCTCGTCCACGTCGCGCGTGCGGACGAACGGAACGAACGGCATCATCTGCTCCTCCTGCACGAAAACGTGGTCGGCGGTCGTCTGGCCGAACAGAAGCTGGGTCTGCGGCCCGATTCGCACGCCCGCCGCCTCCGCGAGAACCGCCGGGTCCTTCCCGACGAAATCCTTGTTCACGTGGAGCTTGCCGTCCTTGGGATCGCCTTTGAACGCGGCTTTGGTCAAAGCCTCGATTTGCCGCGCGTCGAGTCGGAACCCGCCGTGCTTTTCCATCTCGCCCATGAGTTTGTCGAAGACGCTCTCGACGCAGAAAACTTCCTTTTCGCCGATGCACAGCAGGTTGTTGTCGTAAGCCCCGCCTTTGACGATCGACTCGGCCGCGTTCGACAGGCAGGCGGTCTCGTCCACCACGACCGGGGGGTTGCCGGGGCCGGCCACGATGGCCCGCTTGCGGGCGTGCAGCGCCGCCCGCGCCACCGCCGCTCCGCCGGTCACCACGAGCAGCGGGATGTCACGATGGCGAAACATCGCCTCGGCCGTCTCCAGCGTCGGCGGGATCACGCAGGTGATCAGGTTCTCGATCCCGTATTTGGCAGCGATCTGCCGGTTGTATTCGCGGACCGCGACGGCGGCGCAGTTGGCGCCGCTGGGATGAGCGTTGATCACCAGCGCGTTGCCAGCCGCGATCATGTTGATTGCATTGCACGTGAGGGTCGGCACGCTATGCGTCACCGGCGTGACGCACCCGATCACGCCGAACGGCGCAAACTCGTCCAGCGCCAGCCCTTTGCTGCCGCTGTAGGCGTGCGTCTTGAGGAACTCGACGCCCGGCACGCCTTCGAGGATCTGGAGCTTCTCGATCTTGTGATCGAGCCGGCCGATTTTCGTTTCGTTCAGCTCGAGCGGCCCCCATTCGTGGGCTTTTTGCTTGGCGATCGACTTGATGAGCCTGACGATGCCGTCGCGATCTTCCAGCGTAAGGAGGACCAGCTTTTTCTGCGCGTCGGTGGCCGCGGCGACGGCCTGATCGATGTCGGAAAAAACGCCGAGCGAGCCGACAGGCAAGTCCGCGCGTGGGGCGGGCCGATCCGTTCCGCGGGCGGCAGTTTGCTCGACGGCGCGCGTACCGCCGTCGGATCGCGGCAACCGGGCCCCCAGCCGCCGCATTACCTCCGCGGCTACGTCTTGGACGAGAGCTTGATTCATGGCATGTCTCTCGTGTTATAAAACGTCTTTCCCGCGAAGTCCGCGGAGTCGACGATCCCGACGATGACGGCATCGGCGGGAAGGTCCTTGGTCTGGTCGGTCATTCGGGCGCTGCTGCCCTGCACGACCAGCACGAGTTGTCCCTCGCCGGCCCCGACCGAATCCAGCGCCACAATCGCCCGCCCGGTGTTGCCCAGCGAGGCAGGTTGCCGGGTCTGCTCGTCGTACTTCACGTTCAGAGGCTCGACGACGAACAGCTTCTGGCCGTTCAGCGACTTATCCTTCTGAGTCGCGACGACGTTGCCGGTGACGCGGGCGAGGAACATGGGTGGGAAACTCCCAATACGCAGAACAAATGCAGGGGGTAAGATGTAAAACGTATTGCGTAAAAACGTAAAAGGCACCTTACGCATTACGTCTTTACGTTTTACGTATTCTCTCACCCCATCTTCCCCACGTCCCCGTGCGGCCTGGGGATAACGTGGACGGAGACGACTTCGCCGACCTTGCCGCCGGCCTCGGCCCCGGCATCCACGGCGGCGCGGACGGCCGCGACGTCGCCCCGCAGGGTGACGGCGACCAGGCCGCTGCCGACCTTGTGCTGCTCGACGAACTCGACGTTCGCCGCCTTCAGTGCCGCATCGCACGCCTCGACCGCCGCGACGATTCCCTTGGTCTCGATCAATCCAATTGCTTCGCCGTTGGCCATAGTGAACTCCCAAAAAGCTGTCCGTTGTCCGTTGTTAGTGGTCAGTAGCCAGTTGTTAGTCATCCGTGAGAGCGAACAACTGACGACTGACACCTCTTAATTTGCCGTCAATACCGCCACCGTTTGTCCGGCGACGATCAACTCCTCGTTGGTCGGGATAATCCAAATCTCGGCGCCGCTCTCGACTTTGCTGACCTTGGTTTCCTTGCAGCGGACCTGGTTTTTCTGCGGGTCGAGGGCGATGCCGGCCCATTCGAGATTGCGGCAGATGGCATCCCGCAGGGCGATGCCGTTCTCCCCGATGCCGCCGGTGAAGACCAGCACGTCGCATCCGCCCAGCACGACCAGGTACGCGCCGATGAAATGGCGGACGCTCTCGACGAACGCGTCTACCGCCACCTTCGCCCGCGTGTTGCCCTCGGCGGCCGCCTTTTCGACGTCGCGCATGTCGGGGGAGAGACCGCTCATGCCCAGCAGGCCGCCTTCCTCGCCGAGCCGCTTGAAAATTTCCTCGAGGCCCAGTCCCTGGCGGATCAGCTTCAGCAGGGCGAAGGTATCGAAATCGCCGCAGCGATTGTTGTGCGGCACGCCTGACTGGGCGGTCATGCCGAAGGAGTTAGCGACCGACTTGCCGTTCTCGATCGCGCACACCGAGCACGAGCCGCCGAGGTGGCAACTGATGACTCGACGCGCGGCCGATCCCAGCAAATCGCGTACGCGCGTGGCGACGTAGCGGTGGGAAGCTCCGTGAAATCCGTACCGGCGGATGCCGAGCCTTTCGGTCCATTCGTAAGGAATCGCGTAGACCTGCCGGGCGATCGGTACCGTCTGGTGAAACGCGGTCTCGAACGCGGCCACCTGCGGGACCTGGGGCAGCTTCTGGCCGAAGGCCCGCATGGCCGCGACATAAACCGGATTGTGGGCCGGCGCCACGTCGGCGAATTCTTCCATCGTCGCCAGCACCTGATCGGTCACGCGCACCGCCCCGGATATCGGCCCGCCGTGAACGGCCTTGAAGCCGATTGCATCCGGCTTGTGCGGAAGCTCCTTGAGAATCACGTCGATCACGTCCCCGTGCGTCTTGTAAGGCGAGCCACTTTGCCCGATGCGCTCGTACCCGCCGCGGGCGATGGTCTCGCCCTCGGCGGACATGTCCAGGAGCTTGTATTTGAAGCTCGTGGAACCGAGGTTGGCTACGAGGACGTTCATGGTCAAAAACTAAAAACGTGAAGACGTAAGAAATGCAGCAGACCGGCGCATTTGTTACGTCTTTACGTTTTACGTTTCACTTGTCGTTTACAGCGCAGAACCGCCCGCGCCGCCGGCACCGTAACCCGCCAACAAGTCAGGATGCGGCCTGGCGATGACGTGAGAGGCGATCAGCTCGCCGACGCGGCCGGCGGCTTCGGAGCCGGCATCGACAGCGGCGCGGACGCTGCCGACGTCGCCGCGGACGATGGTGGTCACGAAGGCGCCGCCGATCTGGATCGTCTTGACCACCTCGACGTTGGCCGCCTTGCACATCGCGTCGGTCGCCTCGACCAGGCCGACCCAACCCTTGGTTTCGATCAGGCCCAAGGCGTTGCCATAAGCGCCGTTTCTGCTGTTGCCGTCGTTTTCTGCCATTGGATTCTCCGTGCATTACCACAGAGAGCACAGAGAAGAAATATGAATTTGTCTTCTCTGTGTTCTCTGTGGCCTCCGTGTCCTCTGTGGTTTGGGTTTAACTGTTTAACTGATCACTTCCGTGCCGGTTGGGCGATGCCGCGGTCGGAGACCGGGGCGGCTTTTTTGGGCTTGGGCATCATGCCGCCCAGGTCATCGTGGGGGCGCGCGATGACGTGCACCGCGACGACCTGGCCGACGCGGCCGGCGGCTTCGGCGCCCGCGTCCACCGCGGCCTTCACCGCCGCGACGTCACCCTTGACGAACGCCGTCACCATTCCGCTTCCACACTTGTCCCAACCCATCATCTCGACGTTGGCCGCCTTGAGCATCGCGTCGCTGCCCTCCATCAGGGCGACGAGGCCTTTGCATTCGAGGAGGCCGAGTGCTTCGCTTGGCATAGGGTCCTTTCGCTAATTCACTTTAGAAGTTCAAGGTAGGTCGCGCTCTCCAGGTCACAGGCGTTGCCCTCATCGGTGTCGATGTGGACCTCGAGAATGACCTTAGGGTGATAGCGCACCTTGACACGATCGAAGATGACGCCGCACGGGCCGTCGATCCGCAGTTTCATGTAGTCGCCGTCTTTCACGGCGTAATAGGCCATGTCGGCTTCGCTCATGTGGACATGGCGCTCGGCGCGGATGACGCCCTTGTCGATCGTGATCGCGCCCTTGGGTCCAAGAATGGTTATGCCCGGCGTGCGCTCGTGATTGCCGCTGATGCGCAGCGGCAGGTCGATGCCGAGGTAGATGCCGTCGGTATAGCTGAGTTCAACCTGGGTGTAGGTGCGCACCGGCCCGAGGATGCGGACGTTGGGGATGATCCGCTGCCGCGGGCCGACCAGGGTGACGAGCTGCTCGGAGGCGAACTCGCCTTCCTGATAGAGGTCTTTGAGCTGGGTGAGCGTGGCGCCGGGACCGAAGAGCGTTTCGACATCGGCGGGAGTTGCATGCACGTGCCGGGCGGAGACGTTGACGACCAGTGGATGAGGCGGTCCGCCGGGCCGGCGCGGGATGATGGCCTGCTGTTCTCGCGTCGGCGGCGCGGCGATCGCTCCCGCCAGCCTCTGCCGCAACACCTCGCGGACAAGGGCCTCCACCTCCGAGCGTTTCAGTTTTTCCGCCGTTGTCCCAACCATTATCCACCTTAAGACACCATAATATTCCATAATCTATCGAATAAGTCAACACTTTATGGAAATATTTGACAAAATATGAATGATCTTGCTGAGAATGCGTCCACTTAAGCCCGGGCTTTGACGATCGACGGAGAAAGGCCCAAAAGTCTGCCAAATTGCCGGGGCGAGTGAGTTCGCTGAATTCGCACTTCGCTGGGGAGTATGTTCATAGGTGCGCGCCGGGCAGCGGGGGCGGCGAACTGCGAATTAAGCGAACTCAGAGGATCAACTCGGCCTCAATTCGCTGAATTCGCACTGCGCCGGGATGCGCGACGGGTGTCCGGACAGCGAAATGCGAAGTGGGTGAGTTTCGGTGGATTGGCGATGCGATCGGTTATCGAGGTGCCTGGCACCAGGTAACGACGTTGCTGGTGAATTGCTCGCAACTGGCGGGGGCATAGCCGAGGATGCCCCAGGTATCGCACCCGAGCAGGCCGGTGGTCAGATCGAGGCGGGTGATGATGACGTATCCTTCGCCAAAATGAATGAGCTGGATGGCGGGCTGGGCGCCGGCGAGCTTGTCGCTTGCAAACGCTCGCAGACGCAGGGGGCAAAGACTTTTAGAAGTTGCCGGAAAGCCGGTGTAGAGCGGGTGATCCGGGGCAAGCGGCTGAGGGACGACGCCGGCAAAGGCGCGGTCGAGCAGACCCCTGGCGACGCTGTCCGCGAAAGCATTGGCGCCGCCGCACGAATCGATCAGCAGGATACCGCCGGAATTCACGTACGCCTTGAGCGCCGCGATCTGCGCTTCGGTGAAATCGTACATCGCGGTTCCGGTCAGATGGGCCAGCAGCGCCGAGGCCGGTTTCAGATCGGCAATATCCACCGTCCGGAGGTCGATTCCCTCCCCGCGATCGCGTGCCAGGATGGTGCTCAGCCGTTTCCAGGCGTACGGCTCGGGGTCCCAGTTGCCGGCGTATTTCAGCCGAGCCACCGCGACCGATCGCGCGGGAATTGCCGGCGGATCGGGAACGTAAGGCGTCTGCACCCGGTTACGGAAGTCGCGCTTGCCGGCGGCGTAGACAAAAACATTTGCCCCCATCTGAAAGGCCTGCCGGCGAAAGCTGCTGTCCCGCGCCTGCCACGCCGCGGCGAGGTCGGTGGGGCTGTGAATGACCAGCAGCCGGCTCCCGTTGCCAACGGCCAGGAGCTTGGGGTGGGGAGGCAAAACCCGATAGAGCGTGGAGTAAAGCAGGTGCGTGTCCGGCAGAGTCTGGAGCTCGTATTCCGGGCAGACCCTTTTGACCATCTCGGGGACCCATTGATTGAACGAGTTGGACCCAGCGTCCGCGTGCGTGAAAATCAGGCCGCCGGCCAGGACGAAGCTGCGAAGCTTCGCGTAATCGGTATCCGTCAGCGCCGGCGGCTGGTGGCTGGCGATGTAGAGCACCGGCGAGTCGAACCACTCGTACCACGGGCGATTGACGTTCACGACCTGCCAGTTGAAGGGGCGCTCCAGCTCGCGCGAGACGAAGCGCGTGAGATTGGCGATATCACGCGGCCGGTTGGACCAGAACCGCTCGAAGCGCAGCTTGTCCATCAGGATGGGGAAGCGGCCTCGGGCCAGGAACAGAAGGACGTAAGCCGTGTCGATGGCCGAGAAACCTGGCTCGAAACCGGCCTCGGCACGGTGGAAGCCGCCGTCTGCCCACTGAAGCTTCAGCGCCTTTTCCGCCAGCTCGCGATACCAGTCGTGCTCGTCGAAAAATTTGAGGCCGGTGGCCAGGCCGACGCGCTCCAGGCCGTACAGGTCATAGCCGAAATAGAAGGTCTTGTCGGTCGGCGTCTGGATGCTGTTGTCGCCGGTCTCGAGCCAGCGCAGGGCCAGGCCGAGTTGTCCGGGAAATGGATCGCGGCCGACGGCGCCGCGCCACATCGGGGCGTCGATGTAGTCGTGCGTGACCATCAGCGATGCGATGCCGGCACAGTTCATCGCCAGCGACACGTTGGGCTGGTAGTCGCTGTAGCGCCACTGTCCGTCCTTGAGCTGCGTGGTTTTCCAATGCCGGTCGACATCGCGCCAGTATTGCGTCGGCACCTCGATCGCCTGCTCGGCCGCGGCCCAGACGCCCAGCAATCCGTACTGCGAGTTGGAATTGTCCCAGGGAATCCCGGTGATCGGCCCGCGCACGTGGGCATAGCGGTCGTCGTAGGTGTATGAGCCGTTGATCTGAGCCTGCACCAGCCATTGGACATCAGCCTTGAGGGCTGGTTGGTCTTCGTTGCGGTCAAAGACCGCAAGCGCCGCGGCCCGCAGGCTGTGAGCGTATGTGATCGGCTCGTTGGCGATCTGCGGATTCGAGATCAACGGCATTTTCTTGAGCGCCTCGATCAGCGGCGGCATGACTTTGCCGCGGATGCTCAGACGTTGGTCCGGAAGCGACTGGCTTGCCTGAAGCAGGGCATAGATGCACAGGGCGTTGAGTCCCGCGCGATAGGCATCGCTCTTGCCCGGCGTGGCGATGAGCTGGCCGCCGGCAAATTGGGCCAGAATTTGGTCGACCGCTTTTTGCATCGCTTGACCGATGCGCCCATCCAAATCGGCCGATGATGCCGGCTCGGTGTTCGTCGGCGAAACTGGACTTGCGCGGCCCTTTGGCTGCGGAAAGGTTCCTTGCTGGCGCGGGGCTGGTGGGATTTCTCTGGAAGCGACGGCGGATTGCTCCTGCTCGCCAGGCGACGGCGGCGAGTACGCCGGCGCGGCTTGTGGCCGAACCTCGGGCTGCGTCGGTGATGCGTTGAATTGCTCGCTCGCGGATGGCGATGGAGTGATCTCGTTCTGATCAGCGCGAGCGTTGGGTCGGTCGTTGGAGTTCTCGTTGGTTCCCTGTGCCGGCGCCGGCGGACCTGATGCCAGGTGCACAGCCCATGCGACGACGCCGATCCCCGCTCCCAGCGTCACCAGGCCCCAAACCATCAATGGCACGGCACTGCGGCGCTTTCGGGGAGATTTCGGGGCGACGAGCCGACTACGGGACTGTTCGGCGGCCGCCAGCAGCGGATCGTCTTCGGCGGGGGCTATGCTGAATCGAGTTCCGCAGGCCGCGCAAAAGAGCAACTCGGCGGACTGGTCAGCCGCAAACTTCTTCCCGCAGTTGGGACATTGAACCCCAAGGGGCATCTTGCTTCATCCGCCTGATGACTGGCCGGCCCAAACCACCAGATTGCGGGCGAACGTCTGGGCGGACTCGGGCTGGTAGCCGTTGATGCACCAGGTATTGGTTCCCAGCAGGCCGCTGGTCAGGTCGAGCGCGCTGAAGACGATGTAGCCTTTGCCCAGCTTGAAAAGCTGAATGTCCGGCGCGAGTTGGCCGAGACGTTCGACCGCGTAAGGCCGCAGACGCAGCGGCGAGCTATTGGCCGTGCCCGGCGTCAGCCCTTTGTACAAGGGATGATCGAGCGGCAAAGGTTGCCGTTGTGCATCGGCAAATGCCCCACGGATCAGGCCGGCGCGGATGCTTTGGGTGAAGTCGTTCTCGCCGCCGGTGGCGTCGATCAGCAGCACGCCGCCGGCCTGGATGTAGGCCCGCATCGCCGCGGTTTGAGCAGTGGTGAATGTGTAGCCCTCGATGCCTGTCAGGGCCGCTATGCGGGCTGAGCCTGGCGCAAGCTGATCGACGGGAACCGTGGCGATGTCGAGCGCGCTGCCGGTTTCCCACTGAAGATACCGGCTGAAGCGGATCCACGCCGCCGGCTCGGGGTCCCAGCTTCCTTCGTATTGAAGCCGGGCGAGCTTCACGAGCTTGTCGGGAGCGTTTGGGGGCGGGGGGAGGAACGGCGAATCAATCCGGTTGCGCAGGTCGGGCTTGCCCGAGGCGTATAGAAACAGATTCAAGCCCAACCGGAAATCATTGAGCCGCGTCTTGTCCGACCGCTGCTGCCAGGAGAATGCGACGTCGGCGGGGCAATGGACCAGCAACCACCGCACGCCGTTGCTGATGCCCAGAAGTCCGGGGTGCGATCCCAGTTTGTATTGGACGCTATAGATTGGGTCGTTGTCCGGGATCGGCTTGAGAGGATATTCGGGGGTGATGCGTTTTGCCAATTCCGCCACCCATTTGTCGAAAATCTGCGACCCGGAGTCGGCGTGGGTGAAGATCAGGCCGCCGGCTAGCGCGAAATTGCGGAGCTTGCCGTAGGCATCATCATTCAGCTTTGGCGCCTGATGGCTGGCGATATACAGGACCGGCGAATCGAACCAGTCGTACCAGGGATGATCGATTCCCACCACCTGCCAGTTGAGCGGCCGCTCGAGTTCCTTTCCGGCAAAGCGTGCCAGGTTGGCCACATCCCGCGGACGGTTGTCCCAGGACGGCTCGAACTTGAGCTTGGTCATGACCACCGGATGACGCCCGCGCGAGAGGAACAGCAGCGTGTAAGCGGTGTCGACGAGCGTATCCAGCCCATGATCGTCATGGCCCCAAGCGCCGTTTGGGAACTGCTGAGGAACGATCTGGGTCGCCAACTCGCGGTACCAGTCGTGGCTGCCGAAGAATTTGTACCCGCTGGCCAGCCCGACGCGCTCGAGACCAAAGAGGTCATATCCGAGGTAATGGGTGCCGGGGCCGGGAATGCTGACGCTGTTGTCGGCGCGATCGAGCCACGCGATTCCCGCGGCCAGGCCTGGCGAATAGGGCGGACGGCCAAGCTGGCTGGGCAGCATCGGGAGATCGAGGTAGTCGTGTGTTACTAGCAGCGACGCGACGCCGGCGCAGGTCATCGCGAAGTAGCCCTGGGCATCGTGTTTCTTGTAGGCCCACTGGCCATCAGCCAGCTCGCAATTCAGCCAATGCTGCTCGACGTCCCGCCAGTATTGATCGGGGACTTCCATGCCGACTTCGGCGCCCGCCCACACGCCCAGCAGGCCGTACTGCGAGTTGGAGTTGTCCCAGGGGAAATCGAAGGTGAGTTGAATTTTGGAGCCATGGCCATCGCCCATGCCCAGTGGCCCGCCGCCGTATGAACCGGGAGGGAGTAATACGCCGCCGGGGTACTTGCCGCCAATAAGACCTCCGCCTGGCCCCGAGATGAGATTTGGATGACTTGGCCCGGGCGGACGCGCGAACCGCACCCAGTAGGGGCGTTCAAATTGGGGATACGGGCGGTTCTCCGGCTGCTGATATCGGGGATTGGGCGGGTGTGGAACCATGAGCTCCGCGCCGCCGGGCGTGGGCGGCAGCCAAACTCCACCTTTAGGCGGAGGGAAATCGGTCATGCTTCCGCCCGGTGGCGGGGGGCTTTGCCCCCGCGGAAGGTATGTGGGCGGCGGAGGCGGGAGGGAAACCTGCGGCGGCGGCATCGTTGGGCCCGGCCCTATTGACGGCGGCGGCGATGAGCCCCCAAATCCGCCTTCGCCATCCGGCTTGGCGGGCGGTGGCGCGGGCGGCTGGGCCGCCGGGCCGGCGGGCATGCCGGGGCCGTCGTCGATCGCCGGCTTCATCCCCTGCTTCATCATCTGTGTGTACAGGTCGTCGTAGGTGTATGCGCCGCCGATCTCGTTTTGGATCAGCCAGGCGACGTCCGCCTTGAGGGTGAGGCGGTCCTCGGGCCGGTCGAGCGTCGCCAACGCCGCAGCCCGCAGGCTGCGGCCATAGGTGATGGGGCGATTGGTGATCTTTCCATCGCTGACCAGTTCGTAGGAGCGGAGCTTTTCCAGCATGGCCGGCACAATCGTTCCGCGCGGATTCAGCCGCGGATCGCTGACCGCGCGACTCGACTGGAGCAGCGCGTACACGCACAGGGCGTCCAACGCCTGGCGCTGCGGCTCGCTCAGCTCCATTTCGGGGACGACTTGGCCATCATGGAATTGTGACAGAAGATATCCCACGCCGCGATCGATGGCGTCGCCGATTTGCTCGTCGGGGATGCCGCGGATTTCCGCCAGCGCCGCGGCGGGAAGGACCGGATTGGGATGGTCCTTCAAGACGACCGGACGCTGCGGAGTTGTGGATTGGACCGCGGACGCGGGAGCCGGCGCCGGCGGATCGACAAAATCACTTGCCGACGGGGGCGGTGCGAAATCCGTTGCATTGTTGGATACCGCCGGCTTGACTGGGACCGTCACAGGGACTTGCGGCTGCGGCACGACGCTCGCGCTCGCCGGCCGGCTGTCATCCCGCGGCGGACGATTGGTGGGGGCGACATCCGGTTTGGCGGATTGGATCACCGCGGGTGTATCGGGTGTATCGATCGGATGTGCCGACGTGCGGGAGACGCCCGAAACAGCGACGGCACCAGTGGACGTGACTCCGGAACGACCGAGCACAGCAACAATCGCCAGCCCACCCACCACAATGATCGCGGCGGCCGCGATGACCGCAAGCGGGAGCCACTGAGCGTCCAGCCGCTGAGGTGCCGTCCCGGCCCCAACTTGTAACGCAGGTGAACGCTCGTGCATGCGGGCCTCCTGCATGATGCCGGCTTTGATCGTGCGTACATGCTAAATCCATGCGGCTGATTTAGCGAAGAAAAAAACCACACTTAGTCCAGTTCGGCCGCTTCGCGGCCCGAAAGTTCGAGTTTCCGCCGAGCCGCCGCTATCTTTCCATCAATGCGAGCCATTATTTTTGACATGGATGGGCTGATGATCGACAGCGAAAAAATCTACTGGGAGGTCGGACGGGAGATCGCTGGGGAGTTCGGCAAAGAGGTTTCCGACCGAACTCTGGGGAGGATGATGGGAAGATCGCCGCTCGATTCGGTCGCGATATTCGCGCAGGACCTGGGGCTGACGGAGTCTCCGCGGACGTTGCTGGAGCTGCGCGAGGCACGGGTCAAGCGCGTGCTTCAGCAGGGTGTGGATCCGATGCCGGGGCTGCTGGAAATGCTTCCCCGCCTCAAGGGCGCTTATAAGCTGGCCATCGCCACCAGCGCGCCGCGCTATCTCGTCGATATCATCCTGGGCGTGTTGAAGATCGGACACTATTTCGACGCGATCCAGACCTCCGATGACGTGACCAGCGGCAAGCCGGACCCGGAAATCTATCTCAAGGCGATGGCCAAGCTGGGGACCAAACCTTCGGAGTGCGTGGTCCTGGAGGATTCGTCCAATGGCGCGCTGGCCGGCAAGCGCGCGGGGGCATTTGTGATCGCGGTGCCGTCGCAGTACACGCGCGACCAGGACTTCAGCTTTGCGGATGCCGTCGCCACGAATCTGCTCGACGCCGCGGGTCGAATCCCTGTAACTCAATGATCGTTCAAGTGAACGGCACAAAACGAGGAATGAACCGGTCGATGGCCTCCTCATAGACGGCTTCGGTTGTCTGCGCCATGACGTTTCCGGTGAATCTTCCAAGAGCGAATTGCCGGGCGGCCGACCCGAGCCGCGTGCGTGTCGTGGGATCGTTGAACAGGCGAAAGAGGCGATCGGCCAGTATCGCGTCGTCGTTGAACGGGATGATGAATCCGGTTTGGCCGTCGATGATCTGATCCGATGCCCCGGCGGCGGGTGTGCGCAACGGAACGAGGCCGCACAGCATCGACTCGACGATCGCCAGTCCGAATCCTTCCCGCGAGCTGAGCAGCAGCGATGCATCGGAAGCCCACATGACTTGCCGGCTGTCCTGATATCCAAGGAGGTGGACGAGGTCGCCGACGCCCGCCTCGCGGGCCTGGCGGCGGACGCGATCGATGTCGGCCGCCTCTCCCGTGCCAGCGCACAAGGCCACGACATCCAGTCCCCGTCGGCGCAGCGCCGCCAGAGCGCGGATCAGCAGGTTGTGGCCTTTGCGTTCTTCCAACACGGCGATCAGGCATGCAACGGGCTGGCTGTCGGCAAGCTGGAACGCCTGCCGCGCGCGTGCCCTCTCGTCCGCCGTCGGCGGG
>Ga0307476_10001704_pt1 | contig 13380 bp, 9 predicted proteins | sample atmos_gasesECM2C_2_FD_203314 | JGI IMG/M metagenome (GOLD analysis project Ga0307476, IMG submission 203314) | Hardwood forest soil microbial communities from Morgan-Monroe State Forest, Indiana, United States - atmos_gasesECM2C_05 | ecosystem: Environmental > Terrestrial > Soil > Temperate... | reverse complement strand
GGCCTGGGCAGTGCGATGGCCGGCGAAATGGTGGAGTTCACTCGCACCGGCGCCCGCGGCCAGGTGTTCAACCTCGAAGAGAACTCCGTAAGCATCATCATTCTCGGCGACTATCTCGAAATCGCCGAGGGCGACGAGGTGCGGACCACAGGGTCGCTGCTGCAGACGCCGGTAGGCGAAGCGATGATCGGCCGCGTCGTCAATCCACTGGGCGTTCCGATGGACGGAAAAGGCCCCATCCAGACGCAGGTCTATCGGCCGGTGGAATGGATCGCGCCCGGCGTGGCCGGCCGGCAGCCGGTGGACGTGCCGCTGCAAACGGGCATCAAGTGCATCGACGCCATGACGCCAATCGGCCGCGGCCAGCGCGAACTCATCATCGGCGATCGCAAAACGGGCAAAACCGCCATCGCCGTGGACGCCATCGTCAATCAGAAGGAAGAAAACGTCCTCTGCGTTTACGTGGCGATCGGCCAGAAGGAATCGACGGTGGCCAAGATCGTCGAGAGCCTGCGGGCCCACAGCGCCATGGACTATACCGTCGTGGTGGTCGCATCGGCCGCCGACGCGGCGCCGCTGCTCTACATTTCCGCCTACGCCGGCTGCGCCATCGCCGAGTATTTCATGTACGAACAGGGCCGCGACACACTGGTCGTCTACGACGATCTGAGCAAGCAGGCGGCGGCCTACCGCCAGCTGTCGCTGCTGGTGCGGCGTCCGCCGGGCCGCGAGGCCTATCCCGGCGACATTTTCTACGCCCATTCGCGCTTGCTGGAGCGGTCGGCCAAGCTGGCTGAGCGCTGGGTGATCGTGCCTAAGGACGCCGACGACAAGAAGATCACGGACGAATGGGGCGTCAACAATGAGAAGGGCGAACGGCGGCAGCCCGGCGAAAAGGGCAAACTTTATATCGGCCCACTGGAAAAAGAGCACGCGGTCAAGCACGACCTGGCGAAGTTCCCCGATTGCAAGGTCGCCAAGGTCGCCAACACCGGCGGATCTCTGACGGCCCTGCCGATCATCGAGACGCTAGAAGGCGAAGTGTCGGCGTACATTCCGACCAATGTGATTTCCATCACCGACGGGCAGATTTACCTGCAACCAGCGTTGGGCCGCGCCGGCATTTGGCCGGCGATGGACGTCGGCATCTCCGTTTCGCGCGTCGGCGGCAAGGCCCAGATTCCGGCAATGAAGTCGATCGCCGGCGGTCTGAAGCTCGACCTGGCAAACTTCCGTGAATTGGAGGCGTTCGCGCAGCTGGGGACGGAGCTGGACAAGGCGACGCAGGCCCAGCTCGATCGCGGATACCGCATGGTGGAATTGCTAAAGCAGCCGCAGTTCCAGCCGATGAACGTGATCGACCAGGTGATGGTCATTTACGCCGGCACGAAGGGACATCTCGACAAAGTGCCGATCAAGGAAGTGTTGCCGTGGCAGGACCAGTTCCTGAGATTCATGCGGACGGAGCGGTCGGCGGTGCGGAACGCGCTGCTGAAAAGCCGCAAGCTGACGCCGGAAATTGAGAAGGATCTGGTCGCGGCGATCAACGCCTTCCAGCCGCGCTATACGCCGCCGGCTGGGGCGCCGAGGGCGGCGGGGGACGGCGCCGCCAAGCCGGCGCCGGGCGTCAAGACGGAAGCGCAGACGACCGGTGCCGCGGCGGCGCATCATTGACAATAACGCGGCGAGCGGGGGGGTAAGCCCCCTGATCTCCCGTGCAATCGCGCAATCAATCATCAGGGGGCTTACGCCCCCCCGCTCGCCGGGAGCGCTCGGAATAACCATGGCCAACACCCGCCAGCTTGTCAGCCGTCGCAAGGCGGTCCGCAACATCCGCAAGATCACACGCACCATGGAGCTGATCGCCACGGCGCGGTTCAAAAAGGCGATGGATCGCGCCACGGAGTCCGAGGCCTTTACGCGCAAGATCGCGGAGCTGGCGGCTGACGTCAGCGCCGCCGCCGTCAACGTCAGCCATCCGCTGCTGCAGAAGCGCGAACAGGTCAAGAAGGTGCTGCTGCTGGTGATCGGCTCCAACCGCGGCCTGTGCGGCGGCTACAACGCCGGCATCCTCCGCGAAGCCAGCGGCCGCCTCCGCCAGCTCGGAGCCGAGGGCACGGCAGTGCAGCTGGAGTTGTCCGGCAAGAGGCCCATCACGTATTTCCGCTACCAGGGCGTGGCCGGCGACAGGACCTTCACGCACTTCGAGGACAAGCCGCGCTACGAGGAAGTGGAGGAGCTGGCGAATCGCTATCTGGCCGACTTCATCGCCGGCAAGGTGGACCGCGTCGAAGTGGCGTATATGAAGTTCCTCAACGCGGCCCGGCAGGTTCCGCTGGTGGACGTGCTCTTACCGTTGTCAAAGGCCGCGCCTGAGACGCGACAGCGGGGGCCTGCGGCGGAAGTGAAGCAGCAACCGGTGGAGTACGAGTTTCTGCCGACGCCGAAGGAGATACTGGAAGAGCTGCTGCCGCTGTCGTTCAAGGTGCGGCTGTTCAAGTGCTTCCTGGACGCGGCCGTCAGTGAGCAGATCGCCCGCCGCGTGACGATGAAGGCGGCGACGGAAAACGCCGACGATATGATCAAGACCCTGAGCCGGCAGTACAACCGCGCCCGCCAGGCGCAGATCACGAAAGAGATCTCCGAAGTCATCGGCGGAGCGGCGGCGCTGGAATAACACTCGCACCGAGAGCTGGATCGACATACTTTTCGACGGGAGCGCATCATGGCAGCCATCACGGCCAATGGAGCCGACCGCAAGCTCGGCCGGATCGTCCAGATCATCGGTTCGACGTTCGACGCCGAGTTCGAGGAAGGGCACCTGCCCGAGATCTACCACGCCCTAAAGGTCGATCAGGACCAGAAGGGCATCGCCATCCGGCTGGTCGGCGAGGTGCAGCAGCACCTCGGCGGCGGCCGCGTTCGCTGCGTCGCCCTGGGCTCGACCGACGGCCTGATTCGCGGAATGCCGGTCGTTAACACGGGCAAGCCGGTTTCGGTGCCCGTCGGCAAATGCACGCTCGGCCGAGTCTTCAACCTGCTCGGGGAACCGATCGACGGCCGCGGCCCAGTGGTCGCCGAGGAGTACCGGCCCATCCACGCCGAGCCGCCGGCCTTCGCCGATCTGTCGCCGAAGACGGAAATCTTCGAGACAGGCATCAAGGTCATCGACCTCCTGACGCCGCTGGTCCGCGGCGGCAAGGCCGGGCTGTTCGGCGGCGCGGGCCTCGGCAAGACCGTAATCCTCACCGAGCTGATCGCCCGTATCGCCAGCCAGCACGGCGGTTACTCCGTCTTCGCCGGCGTCGGCGAACGGACGCGCGAGGGCAACGACCTCTGGCTGGAAATGCAGGAGACGCAGATCGGCAACACAGGCCGCTCGGTCATCACGCAGACGGCTATGGTGTTCGGCCAGATGAACGAGCCGCCCGGCGCCCGCCTCCGCGTGGCCCTGTCGGCCCTGACGATGTGCGAATGGTTCCGCGACGTGACGGGGGCCGACACTCTCTTGTTCGTGGACAACATCTTCCGCTTCTCGCAGGCCGGTTCGGAAGTGTCGGCGCTCTTGGGCCGGATGCCGAGCGCCGTGGGCTATCAGCCGACGCTGGCCACGGAAATGGGCGAATTGCAGGAGCGCATCACTAGCACAACCAAGGGCGCAATCACGTCGGTGCAGGCGGTGTACGTGCCGGCCGACGACCCAACCGACCCGGCGCCGGCCAACGCCTTCCAGCACCTCGACGCCTTCATCTATCTGGAACGGCGCATATCCGAGAAGGGCATTTACCCGGCGGTCGATCCGCTGACGTCGTATTCAAACATCCTGTCGGTGCAGTACGTCGGCGAGGAGCATTTCGCCGTGGCCCGCCGCGTCTTGCAAATCCTCCAGCGCTACCGCGAATTGCAGGACATCATCGCCATCCTCGGCGTGGAGGAACTGAGCGAAGAGGACAAACAGGTGGTGAATCGGGCCCGGCGCATCGAGAAGTTCCTGTCGCAGCCGTTCCTCGTGGCGGAGGCGTTCACCGGCAAGAAGGGCAAGGTGACGCCGCTGAAGGACACCATTCGCAGCTTTAAGGAGATTTGCGAGGGCAAGTGGGACCACTTGCCGGAGCAGGCGTTCATGTACGTCGGCGGCATCGACGAGGCCGCCGAGCAGGCCAAGAAGCTGGCGGAAGGGAAGTGACGCCCATGGTCGAATCGACGACGGAACGGGTCCTGCATTGCGTGGTGGTGACGCCGGAGCGGGCGCTCTTGGACGAGCCGGCCGACTTCGTGGCGTTACCCATGTACGACGGCGAGCTGGGCGTCTTGCCGGGCCGGGCGCCGCTGATCGGCCGTCTCGGCTGCGGCGAGCTGCGCATCAAGCGCGGCGGCGACACGCGGCGCTTTTTCGTGGACGGCGGCTTCGCCCAGGTGCGGACGAACACAGTGACGGTGCTGACCGGCCGGGCCATGAAGGCGGAGGAAATCAACATGTCCGCCGCGGAGGCGGCGCTCAACGCGCCGGCGGCGCCGGGAACGACGGCCGAGGCGCGGCGCATGAATCAGGAGCGCGCGCGGGCGCAGCTGCGGGTGGCGCGCGGCGGCCATTGACTTTCGCTCTACTCTTACACCCGCGCCGCCAGCCGCAGGTCGACGAACACACGCCAGCCCGGTTTGCTCAGGTCCGCCTCAACGCCTGCATTGCGATAATAACCCTCCATGTCCTCAGCGAACCCTTGCAACGCCTCCAGGAAATCCGGCAGCGTCGCGTTCTCCCACTCTTCCGGGCGGTTGCGGTGGTTGGACAGCAGCAGCCGCAAGAACTCGACGAAATCCGCCTTCGTCGCCGCCGCCTCCCGCCGCCCCACCAGCGCGTCGCAGGCGTCGTCGCTCATCGCTCCATCATCCCTCCCCACTCGACGTCGGCGCCGTCGTTCTCCGTCTTGAACTTGAACAGCTGCCGCTTGGGTATGTGGTCGAGCTTCTGGTAGCGGACCTTCACGCCGGCCATCTGGAACGCCTTGAGGCGGCGGTTGTCCAGCGTGTACACCTTGCCGCCCTTCGTCACGATGCGGACGCGCTGAACGTCCTTCGCCAGGACCTTGCCGGACTTCAGCCCGTCGGCCATGTCCTTCACCAGCCCGCCCTTCTGGAAGTCGAGTGAAATGATTTTCTCACTGAACCGGATCAGGAACGGGTCGATCTCGCCCGCTTCGGGTAGGTCGTCGAACTGCGCCTGCGTGAGGCCCTGGACCGGCGGGCCGACCTTGAAGCGAACCTCCATCCGCTCCTCGATGACGGTCAGCTCGACCGTCAGCTCCTCCTCGACGGTCGGCTCCTCGTCGCCGAGTTCCTCGCCCTCCCGCGCGGCCCGCAGCTCGCGCACCACGGCGGCGGCCGCCTCCGGGTCCGGCGAGACGGTCGTACCGCGGCCGGCCCGCACGTGGCGGTCGAGGTAGCCGGCCAGGTCGCCGGCGGCCTGCGCCTTGAAGAGGTCGAGGTACTGCGCGTCCTCCTCGGCCGCCAGGCTCTCGTCGTGGAACGGATCGAACGCCGGCTCGATCAGGTGGTAGCCGACGCGGCCGTCCCGGAGGTAGGACTCGATGCCGCGCTTGTCGGCCGTCCGCAGGCGGTCGAAGTCGGCCGGGTCGAGGACGCCGGCCAGCCCGCCCCAGTCGGCTTCGGCCAGTTGCTCGGCCGCCTTCAGGCCTTCCACGTGCCGGCCGCCGACGAACAGCATCGGGCAGTCCCGCCGCCCCGCCTCGTCGAGAAGGGCCTTTGCGATCGACCGGTTGCGGGCGGCCACCGCCTGGATCCAGAGCCGCTCCGCCTGGTCGGGGGCCGCGGGGGCCGATTTTTCGACCCAGAGTTTGGCGCTCGTGCGGTATAGGTCGGGGTCCTCGTGCCCCTCGACCGGTACGCCGTAGCCGTGCTTCCACTCGAACGCCATGTAGCCGGGGATCAGGTATGAATCCAGCACCGCGCGAATCGTCTGTTCCGACGGCTTCGGGTCGGCCTCCGTCAGCGGTTTCAGCGAAATCTCCTGGCCGGCCGGCCGCCCCTCGGACAGGAACGCCGTGCGCCCGGCTTCGCGCAGGAACGGGTTGTCGGCGTAGAGTTGCTCCAGGCCGCGGTAAAGCGCATAGTGGCCGGACCGGTCCTGGTGCGGCTCGTCGAAGACCAGCACCGTGCGGTCGGCCGGGTAGTCGCTGGACGCGAAGAGGTCGAGGAACCGCTGCGCCTCCCGCGACACGAAGAGGCGGCGCCCGCCCCCGACCGCGGGGAACCGGGCCGGCGGCGCGACGTAGAGCAGGCCGAGGACGGGGCCGACGGGCTGGCCGGACGCGTCCATCTGCTGCGGCGTGACGACGCGGAGGCGGGAGGCGTTGCGCTCCAGGACCGTGGCGGCCGCCCGCCAGCCGGCGCGGGTGGTCACGTCGCAGGCCCAGCGCTTCTTGACCCGGCCGCGGTTCGGGCCGTCCTCGGGCCCGTAACAGGTCGGCGTGACGCGCACCGGCCCGGCCCCGCCCGGCGGCGGGGCGTCGATGGCGACGTCCACGAACTCGTGGCAGTCGAAGGCGTTCTGCAGCCGCGCCGGCAGTTCGGCCTCCGGGATCGTCTCGGCCTCCGCGGCCGGGCCGCCCCACTCCGCCACGCAGGCGTCGGCCCGCACCAGGCACACCGCCGCGGCGCCGTCCACCGGGTACGTGGTCTCCAGGTAGTCGATGCCGCCGTCCTTTCGCGTCCCGGATACCGCGATCAACTCGTAGGCCGGCAGGTTGTCCACGACCGTTCCGTCGTCTGCACGCCGGATCGGCGTCCGGGAGAGGGCGACGGCGCCGCCGCCGACGGCGACGGGCGGCGCGGCGGCGCGGATGCGGGCGGCGACGCGGTCGGCGGCGGCGAAGTCGGCCCGGGCGTCGTCGGCGCGCCCCATCCCTTCGTGGGCGACGCCGCGCAGGCGGAGCGGCTCCGCCCAGTCGGCGTCGAGCTTGACGGCCTCGTCGCAGGCGGCGACGGCGCCGGCGTAGTCGCCCTGGTGGAACAGGTCGGCGGCGCGGCCGGCCGCGGCCGCCGCCTCGGCCGGATGGGCTGGCGGTGCGGGCGGCGCCGCCGGCCCCGGCGGCGCGCCGCCGGGGCCGCGGAGCAGGAGGCACAGGACGAGCACGCCGACGCCGACGGCGGCCAGGCCGGCCCACGCGATCAGCCATCGACGCCGCGGCCGACGCCGACGGGCCGGCGGACGCGGCGCGGCCGCGGACGGAAACAGGCCGGGCAGGGAGGACGCGGGCTGCCACGCCGCGCTCCCCTGGCGCCAAAGCAGGTGGGCCGGACCGATCCGCCGCTCCGCGGCCATCCGCCGGAGCTGTTCGCGCGTGTAGGGCCCGAAGCGTTGCTCGCCGGCCGCGACGTACCAGGCCTCCGCCGGTGCGGGGGGCGGCGCGGCCGGCGGGGCGGCGAAGAGGTGCGGCACATGCGCGGCCGGCGTCCACTTCGCGGCGCCGGGGGCCAGCACGTAGTCCGCCCGGCCGAATTGGCCGGCCGCGGCGAGCCGTTGCAGTACGGCGAACGGCACGGGGCCGGCGATCTTTCCGCCGACGGCGTAGTGCCAGCCCGCACGGGCGGCGCCACCGGAACCCGGGGGCGACGGCTGATCGGGGGAGGGCATCGCGAACTCTCCAAGAGCATGAGGGCCCAGTCCGACGGGCGCCTCGATGCGGGAACGTGCGGCCGGCTGATCGCGTTACCATACCAGCTTCGCGCGGCCCGTGCAATCAAGAGGCGGCGCGGCATTTTCGGGGCGACGGTGGGCCGGCGTTGGCGGCGCCCGGCTCCGCGGGATAGCATGGGGACGGCGTTCGATTTTCGCCCGGACCATCGCCGCGAGACGTCATAATGGACCGCTACCGTCTGCCGCGCACCGTCGTCCCTTCCCGCTACGACATCCGCTTGGAGCCGGACCTCGCCGCCGCGACCTTCGCCGGCCGCGTCACGATCGCCGTGACTGTGCATGAACCTGTTGAGGAAATCGTCCTTAACGCCGCGGAATTGTGCATTAAGGAAGCCGCCGCGGAAGGCATGACGCCCCACCGGCAGATCGCGGCCGTGACCATGGAAGAGGACACGGAGCGCTGCCGGCTGCGTTTTCCGGCGGCCCTCATGAAGGGGCCGTGGCGGCTGAACCTGACCTTCACTGGCACGCTCAACGACAAGTTGCGCGGCTTCTATCGCAGCAAATACAAGAACAAGGAGGGCGAATGGCGCTGGTTGGCCGCCACCCAGTTCGAGGCCACGGACGCCCGCCGTGCCTTTCCCTGCTGGGACGAACCCGCCTTCAAGGCCGTCTTCGCCTCCACGCTCGTCGTCGATCCCGCCCTGCAAGTCGTCTCCAACACGGCCGTCGCCGTGCAGCGCGCCGAGAACGGCAAAATGGTCGTCCGCTTCGCCGACACGATTCCGATGTCTACGTACCTGGTCGCTTATATCGTCGGAGAGCTGGAAGCGACAGACGCGGCAATGGTCGGGGCTGCGCCGTTGCGGGTCTGGTGCGTCCCAGGCAAGGAAAGGCTGACGCGCTTCGGCCGCGACATCGGCGCCTTCTCGCTGGGATATTTCGAGGAGTATTACGGCCGAAAATATCCCGGCGACAAGCTGGACCTGATCGCCATTCCCGATTTCGCGGCCGGGGCGATGGAGAACCTCGGCGCCATCACCTTCCGCGAGACGGCCCTGCTGGTCGATGAGGCCACGGCCACCCACGCCGAGCGCGAGCGCGTCGCCGACGTCGTGGCTCATGAAAACGCCCACATGTGGTTCGGCGATCTGGTCACAATGAGCTGGTGGAACGGCATCTGGCTGAATGAGGCGTTCGCGACCTTCATGGAGATGCTGGCTGTGGACGCCTGGAAGCCGGAGTGGCAGCGCTGGACGACGTTCGGCGCGTCGCGGTCGGCGGCCCTGGCGGTGGACGGCCTGCGCAGCTCGCGGCCAATCGAGGTCGCGGTCGAGGCGCCGAAAGACGCCGACGCCATGTTCGATGTTTTGACCTACGAAAAGGGGGCGTCGGTGCTGCGGATGCTGGAGCAGTACATCGGCCCCGCCGTCTTCCGCGACGGCGTCCGCCATTACCTCGACCGCCATGCCTTCGGCAGCACGGAGACGTCGGACCTTTGGCGAGCGCTGGGGGAGGCGTCGAAATTGCCGATCCCGGAGGTCATGGACGGCTGGATTTACCATCCCGGTTATCCGCTGATCGACGTGGAGCTGACGCCGGAGCGCCGCGTAGTGCTGCGGCAGCAGCGGTTCCTCTATCTCGGCGCCGAGCCAGGCCCAGCCGAGGAACACGTCTGGCGGACGCCGGTGCAGTTGCGGTTCATCGGATGCGGCGACCGGACGGAGCAGACGCTGCTAGGCGCCGACGCGGCGACATTTGAGATGGGCCGCGCCAACGCGGCGCTCGTCAACGCCGGCGGCCATGGCTTCTACCGCGTCCGCTACTCGCCGAACCTGCTGAAGCTGTTGCTGCAGCATCTCTGGCAGCTGGAAGCTATCGAGCGCTTCAACCTCGTCAACGACGCCTGGGCCGCAGTGCTGGCCGGCTTGACGCCGCTTGCCGAGTATTTGGATCTCACAAGTCATTTCCGCGGCGAACACGACAAGAACGTCTGGTCCGTGATCGTCGGCTCGTTCCACACGCTGAATCGGATCGTCGAGCCGGCGGATCGGCCGCGGCTGTCCGCGCTGGTGCGCGACCGGCTGGCGCCGGCCGCCGCGCAATTGGATTGGCGGCCGCAGCCCCGCGAATCCGAATTGACGGGCCAGCTGCGCGCCGACTTGCTGCGCGCACTGGGAACGGTCGGCGACGACGCCGACGTCCAGGCGCGGGCGGCGGAACTCTTTGCGGGACACCCGGTGGATGCGAATGTGTTTGCCGCGATCGTTTCCATCCTGGCCCATGCCGGCGACGCGGGTCGCTATGCCGAATTTGAGCGGCGCTGCCGCACGGCGCGGACGCCGCAGGAGGAACAGCGCTATCTCCTGGCGCTGGCCGCGTTCCGCGAGCCGGAGCTGATCGACCGGACGATGGCTCGTCTGCTGGACGGCGACGTGCGGACGCAGGACGCGCCGTTTGTGCTGCGGGCGCTGCTGATGAACGTGGACGGCCGCGAGAAAGCCTGGATGTTCTTGGAAGAGAAATGGGATCGGCTCAATCAGGTTTGGCCGACCAATGGCGTTCGGCGCGTCCTTGAAGGGATCGTCGGCCTGGCGACGCCGGAGTGGGAGCGGCGGGTGCGAGCATTCTGCGAAGCGAAAAAGGTCAACCTGGGCGGCAAGACGCTGGAGCAATACCTCGAACAGCTGCACGTTGTCGTCCGGCTGCGAGAACGCGAAGCGGGGGCGCTGCGGAATTATCTGCCAAGATGAATCAGGCCGCCCGACCGGCGCCGCCGTCGCGCAGCTCCGCGAGAATGTCTTGGTGCAGCACGTCTTCCACCAGGGCCAGCGCCCGCGCCACCGTCGGCCCGTCCATGACGCGGTGATCGTAGACAATCCGCACGCTCACACTGCCGTCGCCCTGGACGACGCCGTAATTCAGCGTGCAGGTCAGCGGCGAAAGCGGATGCAGCGATTCGGCCCCCAAGCCGGAATAGACGCTGACGCCGAAGGTCCCGGCGACCAGCGAACGCCAGGGGCCATAGGCGTTGAGGACGTACCACCAACCCGGCCGTCGCAGCCAGCCGGGCAATCGTCCGATCTTCAGGGCGCGGCGGAAAAGAGTGAGACTTTCGATCGGCTCGGTCTTGTATTGCCGCAGGCGCTCGTCCAAGGTGATGAGCGTCTTATTCTCGGGCGCGGTCAGATGGGCGAAGAAGACGGCGTTTTCGCCCTGGTAAAGCCGTTCGACCGTGACTGTGGCGATGCTGAACGGATGCTCGTAGAGACGTACCCAGGGGAACGCGAGGTAAGCGCGGCGCAGCTCCGGCGCCTGGACCGCTGCTCGTGCAAAGGCCTTCGTGAAAATGGCGCACCAGCTAATACGGCGGGTCGCACGGGTGCGGACGTCAACGAGGTCGGCCACGTTCATGCGCCGTTGAACCGGGACCGTGGGCACGCTCCGCGAAAAATGGAGCAGATCGCCGATAAGCCGGCGCGGCGTCGTCAGGGGCAGGGAGCGTCCCGCTTTCTTGGGCATGTCCGCCTCAGCTTCCCGGCTGTCGCGCAGAAACCCGTGTTTTTCTATCGTCGCAACGGCCTAACGAACTCCAATGCAAACCCCGCATTGTATTCATCTCCCCGCGTGGATCGCCGGCGGTATAACGACGGCATGATTAGCATTGACCCGCACCCGCTGTTGGACCTGCGTGCCTTCGTAACGACGTTCCCGCGCCCACTCGGCGCAATGCCCACCTGGCCCGAAGGCGCGATGCTGCTGAAGCCGGGCGCCGCCGCTCCCCTGCAGAGCGACGACGCCGTGCGCGAGGCGGTGCGGGCGCTGCTGCGGCATGGCGGCTTCAAACCGACCGGTCGCAGCAAACCCGCCTCGGAATATCTCCTAAAGGCGGTACGCGAGGAGCTGCTGTCGCCGATCAACGCGGCGGTGGACGCCTGCAATGTCGTATCGCTGCACAGCGGCCTGCCGATAAGCGTAATCGACCTCGATCGCGCCCATCCGCCCTTGCGAATCGGCGTGGCTCCGGCAGGGGCTTCGTATGTGTTCAATTCGTCCGGCCAGTCGATCGACTTGGGCGGCCTGCTCTGCCTGTTCGATGCGGACGGGCCATGCGCCAACGCCGTCAAGGACGCTCAGCGCACAAAGACGGGCCCGGAAACGCGGCGCACAGTGTCGCTGATCTGGGGCACGACGGCGCTGCCCGGCCGAGCGGCGCGGACGGAGGCGTGGTATCGGGAGCTGCTCGGCCAATGCGGCGCCACGACTGAATCCCCGGCTGGCTAAAATGCAAGTGGATAGCTCTCGGCGGGGGTACGGCGGGACAAAAACAGCAAGCTGCTTCAGCGGCCCAGCGCATTTTCGGACTTCGCGATTTCGAGAAGAGGGTTGCGGACCGGGTAGAGGGGTTGAATCATGACTCCATCCACGCCGACCGGCGTTTTCGCGGTGCAGTGCCCCAATCCGCGCTGCCGGAAATTCATGCTGGTGGAGGCGCACGACCGCGGCAACGTCGTGGCCTGTCTCTTGTGCAAAACGCCGATCCGCGTCGGCGGCGCCTCCGCGCCACGCAGCGCTCCTGCTCCGCCGCGGAGCTGAACGGCGTCTCATTTCGGCCGGGTCTTGAGGTATCGGGTCGCGCCGTTGAATATCGGTGTAAGAGCATCGCTCACATCCTTGATGAGCTTGGACGGCTTCTCGTCGTCAACGTTGATGTCGGGGCGCAGCTTGTCGGCTTCCTGCTTCATGCGAACGAAATGCGCGTCAGTCGACCGGACGAACTTCGTCACCGCCCTCCAGTCGCCGACTGCCTTGCACGTCTCGACGGCGCCCGCCGCTTCCTTCAGTTGGTCCTTCAGTCCGGCGTCGTCCAGCGTCGGCCAGACTTCGTACAGGAACGCCCGCGCATTGCGATGCTCTTCGCCTTTTGGCACCCACTCCTTATGCAGCTTGTCCACATAGGCCTTCAGGGCTTCATCCTGATAGCCCTCTTTCAGCACTTGGTCGTACAAAGCGAGGGCCTTGTCAATCTCCAGTTGCTCGTCCAGCCGCTTGGCTTCCTCCACTTGCGTGCGCCATACCTTTCTTTTGGGGTCGTTTTCCTCCGCATCAATCTTCTTCAGCTTGTCGAGGAATTGGCTCAGGTCGGCCGCCCCCTCCTTGATCTTGTTCAAACGGTCGTCGGCCGCTGGGCTGCTAAACGCCCCGTCCTTCTCCAACTCCTTTTTTTCGGCGGCCAGTCGTTGACCGTCGTCTTGGCTGCGGTCCAGCGCATCCTGAATCTTTTTCCTCGCCTCGTCGCGCTTGTTCGGGTCCGCAGCGAGGTCATTGATCTCGCGGAACAACTCGACCTGCTCGCGCCAGGCCGTGTCCACGTCGCGCTCCCAGGCCGTGCGGCGGAAGTCCCGCAGCGAGTTGGGGTCGCTGGCTACGTTGACGGCCAGCACCACCGGTTGCTCGTCCAACAGGGCAATAGGCACGCGGGCTTTGAGTAGGCCGGTTCGCAGCACGTTAACGAAGGCGACATGATCGAAGAGGCCGTTTTCCTTGGCGGCGATCGTATCGACGGCCCCGTCGTCGTTGGTTCCTTTCTGGATGGCAGCGTCCTCGCCCACAAATCCGTTGCGGCGGATGTCTACCGTAAGCTGGTCGGGCAGCGCGCCCACGCGATTGTCCGCTAGTGCCTGAAAGAACCGCAGCCGCAGCGGCGTGCGGACGATGGTGCC
>Ga0307476_10001703_pt1 | contig 13380 bp, 5 predicted proteins | sample atmos_gasesECM2C_2_FD_203314 | JGI IMG/M metagenome (GOLD analysis project Ga0307476, IMG submission 203314) | Hardwood forest soil microbial communities from Morgan-Monroe State Forest, Indiana, United States - atmos_gasesECM2C_05 | ecosystem: Environmental > Terrestrial > Soil > Temperate... | reverse complement strand
AATCCATGCTGGGCTGTCAGGAGGAAGAGATCGGCAGTCGCCTGGAAGAGTGGCTGGACCGAATCCATTTCGCGGATCGTGAACGGGTCAAAAATGAGATCGACGCACACCTCCAAGGGCGAACCCCTCACTTCGAAAGCGAAAACCGCGTGCAACACAAGGACGGCAGCTTTCGGTGGATGTTGAGCAGAGGTTTGGCGGTGCGCGATGCTTCGGGGAAGGTGTCGCGGATGGCAGGGTCGCAGACGGACATCACGGAAAGCAAAGTCGCCGACGCTTTGACCGGCTTGCCGAACCGCCTGCTGTTTCTGGATCGGCTGGTCCGGCTGATCGAACACGCGAAACGTCACAAAGACTATCTGTTTGCGGTTTTGTTCCTGGATCTCGACGGCTTCAAGATGGTCAACGATAGTCTCGGGCACGTAATCGGAGACCAACTCCTGGTCGAAGTGGCCAAGCGGCTGGAAAAGTCGCTGAGGGTCAGCGATACGGTCACCCGGATCGAAAAACTCTTCACGCTGGCCCGTCTGGGCGGGGATGAGTTCACCATCCTGCTCGATCAGGTTAACGATTCGAACGACGCCGCGCTGGTGGCGGAGCGGCTGATGAAGGCGATGGAAGCGCCTTTCGCCCTGAGCGGGAAAAAGGTGTTCACGTCCGTGAGCATAGGAATCGCGTTGAGCAGCATTGGATACGACAAAGCCGAGGACATGCTACGGGACGCCGACACGGCCATGTACCGAGCCAAAGCGCTGGGCAAGGCGCGCTACGAAGTCTTCGATCTGGAGATGCGGGCCAGCGTCGTCGCGCGTTTGCAGCTTGAGACGGACTTGCGGGATGCGCTCGAGCGAGGAGAGCTTCGGAATTTCTATCAACCGATTGTCTGTCTGAAATCCGGCACGATTACCGGATTCGAGGCTCTGTTACGCTGGCAGCATCCCACGCGGGGTCTCCTCCAGCCGATCGAATTCATCCCGGTCGCCGAGGAAACCGGCATGATTCGCGAACTCGGTTGGTGGAACTTGCGGCAGGCCTGCCGCCAGATCGCCGTTTGGAACGCGAGTCGCAGCGGCCTGCCGCCCCTCACGATGAGCGTGAACCTCTCCGTGAAGCAATTCTTGCAACCCAACCTTGTGGCCGCCATCAGCAAGCTGCTCTTCGAGACGGCGATTTCTCCGGAAATTCTGAAGCTGGAAATAACGGAAAGCACGGTCATGGCGGACCCCGCGGCCGCGGTGGAGATGCTCTCGCAAATTAAGTCGTTGGGGATTCAGTTGTCCATCGACGACTTCGGAACGGGCTATTCTTCCCTCAGCTACCTGCACCGATTCCCCCTGGACACGCTGAAAATCGACGGCTCCTTCACGAAAACGATACATCAAGAAGGAGAAAGTGCCGAGATTGTGCGAACCATCCTGCCGATGGCGAACAGCCTGCGCCTTAACGTAGTCGCGGAAGGAGTGGAGACGGCCGAACAGCTGGCGGTACTGAGGCAACTGCAGTGTGAATACGCACAGGGCTACTATTTTTCGAAACCGGTGTCCGCCGAGGATGCGGAGGCTTTGCTGAAAACTCGCCCGAAATGGTAGCTGCCTCTTCATTCGCCGTTGCAGCGTAAGCTCATTCGTTGAGTTCTAATTCTAATATCATCGAACCAATGACGGCAGGCCTTCGGCCACATCACCGCCCCCAAGGTCGAAAAGGAATTGCGGCGCCGTGGCCCGAGCCTCTGATCTGAGGCTGGCTCATGACAACCAAAGCCCAGACTGCTGCCTTCCAAGATGTAGCGCCGCCCGCGCCGCCGATTCTTCCAATCCCATAAAATGTTTTCCACTGTGATCCGGATCACTTCGGATGCCTTTTCGTGCCAATATCATGGTTGCGGCGAGGGCCGAAGCTGAGATTGAACCGCCTAACATGCGGCTGCGTTTCCTCCTGGGCGTTCAGTTCAACCGGCGCCGGCCCGGCGCGCGAAATTCGTGGAAGGAGAAATGGACATGACTCCACAAGCAGGAACAGCAACAGCAGTGCAACCCGTCAAGACGTCGGCGGTGACAACGCCGAACGAGTCTCAGAGGCTTGTCGACCGAATGGAGAAGGTGTACGACGCCATCGCTCGGCGGGCATTTGAAATTTTCGACTCCAACGGCGGCGGGAATGGTCACGATGTATCTAACTGGCTCCAGGCGGAATCCGAGCTGCTTCATCCGCTGCACCTTGAAATTACGGAATCGGAGGACGCCCTGAACGTGAAGGCTGAAGTGCCTGGATTCGCGGCCAAGGAGCTCGATATTCAGGTGGAAGGGAACCGTCTCACGATCTCTGGCAAGCGCGAATCCACGGAACAGAGCACGAAGGGCAAGACGATCTACTCCGAGCGATGCTCGCAGGAAGTGTTTCGCAGCGTGGAGTTGCCGAGGGAGGTGGACGGCTCGAAGGTCAACGCGACACTGAAGGACGGTATCTTGACGATTGAGCTTCCCAAGGCGCAGCCTGCAACGACTCTGCGCGCCGCGGCGAAAGCTGCGAGCTAGTTCTTCAGGGGGACGGGCAAAGCCCGGCCTTTGCCCGTCTCGCATTCGCGCCGGCTCGAATCTTGATGAGCTCGTAGCCCGCAACCTGGCTCGTCGACCAAACGCGAGTCACGCCTTCGCTGTTTCCGCGGCGGCGTTGCGTCCTGCGATTCTTCCTTGCACCACGCAGCGCGCGAGTCCGTGCAGGCTGAAGCCGCCCGCGGATTCGCCGCCGCAGTAGAGGCCCGGAATCACTTCGCCGTTGAGATCGATCACCTGAGACTTGGCGTTGATGCGCAGGCCCGAGCGCGTGTCGTGAATCACGGGTGTGGCCCAGGCGGCGTAAAACGGCGGCGCCTGAATCTTGTATTTCGGGGAAGGCTTCGCGAAGTCGGCATCCTTGCCGCCATCGACAAACGAGTTGTAGCGCGTGACCGTGGCGTCGAGCGCTTCGGGCGGCATCGGCTTGCGTTGATACTTGTTCACGATTTTGGCCGCGAGTTCCTTCGCCGTATCGGCGGAGAAGAAAAAGCCCTGGGCCGTGTCCACATAGGGCGGCGTAACCTTCCAGCCTTCGCGCTTCACCGCCTCCGAGTCGAAGATCGCCCAGATCGGCCCGCCGCCCGCGTACGTGTCGCCGATTCCGGCTAGCGCCGCGTTGATGAAATTGGAAGGCTCGTACTTCACATTGGCCGCGTTCAGGTAACTGCGAGGCACGTAAGACTTGATCGAGTTGTAGTTGTTCGCGGGAAACTGGCCCTGCGTCTCATCGTAGAAACGCGCGCCCAGCATGTTTACGAGAATCGCGTCCTGATAATCCTTCACAGAAAGGCCTGATGCGCGGGCTTTGGAAAAAAGCGGGCTGTCGGGCTGCCAGCTCAGGTTCACGTAGCCGTATTGGCAGCCGATCCACCCGGCCTTGGTCACGTTCTGCCCGAACTCGCCGGATTGATTGAATGCGCCCCACAGTGACGCGCCGACGGACATCGCCGCGATCTCGCCGCTGGCGTCCTGTAACGAGTACGGCTCGCCCGCAACTTGGTATTCCTCGGTGAGCCGCGGATCGAAAATTCTGCGGAAGTTTACGTTGCTGCTGTGCCCGCCCGTGCCGAGGATGACGCCCTTGCGCGCGCGAATGTTCAGCGCCTTTCCCTGGCTCGTCGCCGAAATTCCCAGGACGCGGCCTGACGTGGGATTCTCGCGGACGAGGCCCGTCATTTTGGTTTGCACGAGGATTTGCACGCCCAGCTTGCGCGCGCTCGCTTCAAGCGGCCGGATCAGGCCGACGCCGGACGACGAAGTCGCACCTTTGTCGCCGGGCAGCGGGCCGCCATTTTGCACCAGCGTGTAGCCCAGTGGCGCGGAATGGTTCTCCCGGGGAGCGGAGTTGCCGCAAGCGTGCCCGCCCAGCGTGTCCGGAGCTTTCTCCACGAACGTCACGCCGTGTTCCAACAGCCACTCGTACGTCGGCGCGCTTTCGTCGGCAAAGGCGCGGATTACTTCCTTATCGTTGTAGCGGTAATCGGGGAAGCCGTTGGGTTCGACGACGGACCAGTCCGTCAGGTCCGAATACAGAATATCCGGCGAATCGACGACGCCGTATTTTTTCTGGCGGCTGGTGCCTCCGCCGAGCGCCAGGTTTCCACCGCTCAGGATGGCGTGCCCGCCGACGTCGGTATTCGCCTCGATCAGAATCACGGACGCGCCGCCTTCGGCCGCTTGAATCGCGGCCGGCAGACCCGTCGCGCCCGCGCCGATCACCACGACGTCCGCTTCTTTATCCCAGTGTGACGGGCGTCCCTCGGCCCGCGTTTGCTCGACGCCGAATCCGGTCAGCGCCGATCCGGTTAGTGCAGCGGCGCCGGCGCCCGTGGCAGTGGACTTGAGGAACTGCCGGCGGGAGACATTTTTCTGATCCCGTTTGTCGCGTTTCATCGGTGCGATCCTGGTGGAAGATTTTTTCGTATTCCTTGCGCAAGACGATATGCCGGGCCTTGGCTCGTGTCAACCGGGACCGGCATTCCGGCGGCTCCGAATTCTGATGAAGCGAAGTGCAAAAAAAGCTAGCATGGGCGCTTCCGGCGTTTCGAGCAGCGCTTATGACAGAACCGCTTCGCAACCTGGCACTCGGGAAATTCTTGACGACGATTTGCGTGCTGGCCCTCCTCGGGAGCGCGTGTCACGCAGCAACGGTCGCCGGCATCGTGAACGGAGCGGACGGCGCGCCGTTTCAGGGTGCGTTTGTCGAGGCGCAAAACTCGAAGACGAAAATTACGGTCATTGTGCTGTCGGACAGCCAGGGGCGCTACCGGATTCCCGATTTGCCCGCGGGGGACTATCGCCTGTTCATTCGAGCGGTGGGCTATCGCGCCGACCCGCGTTCGCCCGTAACTCTCGCGGCGGATCAAAATGCCACGTTCGATTTCTCCTTGCAAAAAGCGGCGGTGCGCTGGAATGAAATTTCAAAATACCAGGCCTCGCAGCTCTGGCCCGCGGCGAAAGGGAGGGATCTCCTTTTCGAGCACTGCAACATTTGCCACCAATTCCAGAGCCGCATCGCTTCGGTGCATCGCGATCTGGACGGCTGGCGCGACCGCATCGCCTTCATGCGTGACGCGATGCACTTCAGCATTTTCCTCGGGCCGAATTTCAGCGATCAAGACGCGGAAGAGGTGGCGACGTATTTGAACAGCCTGTTCGGCCCGGACTCGACGCTGCCGAAATCGCCTGCCGAGATGCCCGCGTACGCGAAGACGCTGCGCCCCTTCAGCAGCGAAGCGATGAATATCGTTTACGTCGAATATGACATGCCGGCGCCGAGCCGCATGCCGTTCAGCGCAGCTCCGGACAAGAACGGTCTTCTGTGGATTCCCGATTTCGGCCTGGCCAACAAGATCACGCGGCTCGATCCCAAGACCGGCGAGATGAAGGATTTTTCGATTCCGTTCGCCGGCACAGGAGGCGTCCATTCGGCCGTGCCCGCGGCGGACGGTTCCGTTTGGATCGCGGAACAAGGCCCCAACCGGATCGGCCGATGGGATCCCGCGACCGAAAAAATCACGGAGTATCAGGACGCCTACTTGCCGGGCAAAGAGGGAATCGAGGACGGCGGATCGAAGCACACGATCCGCATCGATCCGAGCGGCAAAGTGTGGGCCACTGGGGTGCCGCTCGTCCGTTTCGATCCCGAGACCGGGAAATTCGCACGCGTCGTCGAAGGCGAATACACCTACGACGTGAAGCTCGATCAGAACGGCGACGCCTGGTTTACCAGCATCATCGCCAACAAAATCGGGAGAGTCGACGCGAAGACGATGAAAGTCACTCAGTGGTCGCCGCCCACGCCGGATTCTTATCCTCGGCGCATGGAAATCGGCCCGGACGGCATGGTTTATTCCGGAGAATTTCGCGGAGGTAAGATCGCGCGCTTCGATCCGAAGACGCAAACCTTCAAGGAGTTTCCGCTCCCCGGGCCCGATCCGAGCCCGTACGGACTTGGCTTCGATGCGGATGGGTATCTCTGGTACGACTCGCACAACATGGATCTGATTGGGCGATTCGATCCGCGCACGGGGCAGGTTGTCGAGTATCCCTTTCCTCACGACGAGCCTGCCATCCGCGAATTTTTCCGCGACGCGCAGGGGCGCATGTGGTACGGCACGGCGCCGAACAACAAAGTCGGCTATTTCTATCTGGCGGGGAAGAACGGCGGCGCATCGGCGCCGGCAAAATGATGCGCGGATTTCAGGTCACTTCGTTTTTTTGATTGCCTCTGGTTCGGCCGCCGCGGCGGCCGGGAGATGAACCGCGGACCTTACGGCGAACTGCCCGAGTCCCCAGAAATCTTCTTGATCAAGGATTTCAAGGCCGACCATGAATCCTTTCGGCTGCCTTTTCTTGACCCATACCACCTTCGCGTTGGCGCGCTTTCCTGTGTCCTCTCTCTGCAGTGCGATGACCTGGTCCTTTTGAAACGGATGCGTGGTCTCCACGCTGGCGCCGCGCTGGCTGACGTTCAGCGTCGAACATCTTAGCGGCACTTCCGAGGAAAGAACGCTGAGCCTGACCTGGCAGGCGACGCTGCGATCGAACCGAGGGGGCCGGCGGGCCGCCTTGTAAAGCTTCAACGCGGTCTCGGAGAGGGCCATGAATTTGTCGCGCAGTTCAGGCTTCAGGCGCCTCGTGCCGGTCACCACGGTGGGAATCTGAGACATCATCTCCGCGAGAACCGCCTGGACGTCGGAACGCACGTCGCGGGCGCCGGATTGGTCGTTGACCGACGCCTCAATCGAATCGATGCGGCTAACCGCCATTTCCAGGAAGTGCTCCGCGCACAGCGAACGTTTTTCCAGTGATGCGATGGGAGCCTGCGAACAGCCCACCCACGCGCATCGCCCCGCTTTCTCTTCGGCCACCCGGACCCCATTCCTCGCGCAAGCAATCGCCGCTGACAGATATTGTGACAAATAGTTGCTTCCACTAGACTTCCACAGCCCCGGGGCAGTTTCAACGCCAATCGCGAAATCGCGATGTTTGTTTCCTATTATCGCCGGACCAAAGGCGGATGAGCTTATCGGAGCAGAAGACAATTTGAATGCTGGAAAATTTGCGGGTATTGCGCCTGCGGGTCCCGAGTCGCGGCTCGTGAAAGCAAACGATGCAATTCTTGGTTTGCACCGCAGGGGCGCAGCTCGGGGGTAGCGGACGATGTTCTTGCGCTTCCTCAAACTTCGGGAACGACCGAAAGGCAGTCAGTAACTGAAAGCCCACGAGGAGGCCGGGGCATCCAAAAAGCTTGATTGCACCAGCGACCTAATGCCCAGGTCGGCCGTATCCCTCATTCCACCACGAGGCCGTTCGCCCGGAATGGCCCGATTACGAGATCCACGCGGTCGCCTCGTTTCACCGCCAGGGTCGGGTTTGAGAAAGCCATCCAGTAAGTCATGCCCGCCTTTGGCGTGCTGCTCTGGCGCAGTTTTCCTACCTTTTCCAGTTCGGGGACCGCAAGCTTGACTCCGGCCTGCGCGTCGAATAATTGTGGCTCGACTTTCTTATCGTTGAGGGCCGCGGCTCTCTCCGGATCCAACACCCGGTAGTTAAATCGAATGAGCTCGCCCGACTCTGCCGCCCTTACGCGGAGTTCGCCAACGCCCCAAACCTCCTCGTAATACATTTCCGCTCGGCGTGAAAGGCGAGTCAACTGAGATCCTTGCCAAGCCGGTGCTGGCCGCCCCGACGCTGCATTCGGCTTCGCGGCGGCGGTGCCTTGAGTCGGATTAGCGGACTGTGCCGCGGCAGGGGATTGAGATACCGCTCCGGCTGCAGCTTGCTCCAAGCCGGACGAACGTGCCGGTTCCGCCGATAAAACACAAAAGCTGCCGGCGAGGACCAAAGCCGACAGCACGACTGCGCAAAACAGGTTCCGACATTTCATGTACAGCGCCCTCCGTCTACTGCACTCCGGACTTAAAGCCTATTCTATCAGAACTCCTTCGCCCAGGGCGACCGCTGGTTCGCGGTCGCCTCGGGCTAGGAGGTTAGTTGCCTTGGAAGTTCGGCGTGCTGCTCTGTGTCGCCATCGCCAGCCCGGTGCCGGTCGCGGTAACGTGGCCGGTCGCGGTTGCCGTGGACGTTCCAGGAGCATACTGCACCACGATGGTGCAGGTGCTCCCGCCGGAGTTCAGGACGAAGCCCGATACGCAGGTGCCGCCATTGGTGCCGGTGACTATCGAGAAGGTCCCACCAGCGCCATTGGTCTTCGCGACCGTCGGAGCAGCGGTAAACGTAAACGGTGCCGCTGTCGCTCCGGTTGCAGTGTTCGTGACGGTGACCGTACCGGTCTTCGTTGTCGTGTTCGCCGTTGCGGTCGTCAACAACGGTGAAGGCGCCGAGAAGGTTAGCGTGGCTCCCGTAACCTGGAAGGCTGCTGGGAGGGTTGGGTTTCCGCTGGTCGTGGCCACTGTGACGTCCCTGGCTGTCAGCGACGCGCCCCTCGGAATCACGCAGGAGGCGGTGACCGTGGTTGCGGTATGCGTCCCGAGCGTGCAGGCGATGGCGTTTCCTCCACCACCTCCTGTGCTCATGGTCACGCCGGTCGCACCCGCCAGGTTCGTTCCGGTTAGCGTCACCGGCACCGTGGTCCCGCGCTCGCCACTAGCCGGCGAGATGCCGGTCAGAGTCGCGCCACCCACGCTGAACGCTCCGTTCAACGTTACGTTGCCGTCTGGCGTGTCAACGGTCACGTTCCTGGTCGTCTGCGATGCACCTGAGGGAATCACGCAGGAAGCGGTGACCGTAGTTACGGTCGGCGTTCCGGTGATCGTGCAGGCGATGGCGTTTCCTCCGCCACCTCCTCCTCCGCTCATCGTCACGCCTGTCGCATCTTGCAGGCCCTCTCCGCTAAGAGTCACTGCAACAGTTGTGCCATCGACTCCCGACGTCGGACTGATCGACGCGAGCGATGGACCTAGCACTGTGAACGCATCGGTCTTAGTGACTGTTCCGCCCGCTGTTCTGAGCGTGAGGCTCTGGCCTCCCAGATTGGCGTTATGGGGGATGGTGAACGTCGCATCAGCTGTGTTTACGCCGGTTACGGAAACTCCGCTCACCGTGATGCCGCCAGTCATGGTCACCGTCAGCGAACCGGTGAAGTTGGTGCCGGTGATGACTACGGACACGGTCGTTCCGCGATAGCCGCTAGCCGGGGTAATGCTTGTGAACGTCGGGGCCAATCCTCTGTTTCCCTGGAACTCGACCGCTCCTGGGTCGAACTCGTTCCTGTTGCTCGGATCCGGGCGCGGATTGCCAAAGAAATCCGTGCTCGGGTGCGGCTGAGTAACCGGAATATCGTCGATCGGCGCCGACAGGGCGTAGTTGCCGAACGGCAGCCCACCGCCGTAGTGCCCGGTCGTGCCACCCGCTAACGAATCGTCACTCAACGCGAGCGGGCCCATGCTTACGTTGATCCAGTTGTTGCCCTCGTCCACCGTCGCAGATGGAGAGAGGCTAAAGACCGGATTCGGGGCCACCGCGTCGGCGATACCCGGCGGTACGCCAAATCCACCCGGCCCTCCACACCCATCCGTCACGGTGCAGGTTGGGGGCACGCGTGAACCGTTGCAGTAAGGACCCATGAACCCAGGATTCATTCCCCGGTTATGCGATCCGTTGAAGGAGTAGTCGTTCGGGTCGTCCAGCAATGAGTAGGTCGGGCGGAGTCTGAATCCAGAGCTGTGGTTGCCCGGCCCCGTGTCGCCGCGGACGCCGATGTCCCAATAGCTGACACCCGCGCTGCACTGGCCCCAGACGGTCTGCACCGGGGCGGCTGCTCCGTTAGCGCTGAACAGCGTGACCAGGTTCTGCTGGTTCAGGTTTCCTGGACCCGTCCTACCCACGCCGAGGTAGAACGCGCGGTTCTGCGAGATGATGTTGTTTTCCAGCATCGGGTCGGAGAATCCCAAGCACGGGTATGTATTTCCAAATGGGCACTTAATCGTCAGGTTAGTGAAAGTCGTGGTCAGCAACGTCGAGTTCTGCACGCTGGTCACGCCGGACGATTGCGGGCACGACGCCGTCGTGTGATTGGGTTGCACGCAGGCCCCCGCTGGCGCGCTGGAGTCAGGCGTCCCGAGGCTTTGCGTAAGGACGCCGGAAGAGGCAAGCGAATCGTTGTTCGCGACGGTGTTGTTGCGGATCGTCACGTTCAACGAGTCTTGCAGCGATATTCCCGCGCCATCCCAACCGGCTAGGTTATTCACGATAATGTTGTTGGTGATGGCGACGCTGTTCCAGTGGTCAGGCCGCGAGGGGAAGGTCGAAACATCCGTCCCGTTGACCTGCTGCAGACGGATGCCGCCGCCGCTGCCGCTCTCGGCCGCGTTGCCCTGGAGCAGGTTGGCGTTGATCACCAAGCCAGGACCCGTCCCGTCGCTCAGTCCCGGCGGGCAATCCTGATCGGCTTGAGTCCCGCAAACCGGATCGGTGTCCGGCGTGCCCATCACCATGATTCCGCCGCCGTTCGTGGCGATGGTGGGGTTGGTGCTCTGGTTGAGAACGATTGAGTTGTGCTCCATGTCTCCGTTGTAGATGAAGCCCAAGTGAGCGACCCCTCCGCCTTCGGCAGAGCTGATGTTGCCGCACACCCAGTTGTAATTGAACTCGTAGTAGTCGGCGCCCGTGCAGAAGCTCACGCCGCCGCCGCCCGCCAGAGTGCCGGAGAACAACTCATCACCGAGACCGGAGTTGCTTGTGACGTAGTTGTTATGGACGTTCACGTTGAGGTCCAAGCAGTACGGCAGATGTGTGCCCGCCTGGTCGACGGTCATGCCGATGGTGTTCAGGCAGGACGGAGGCGCATCGAGGATGGCCTGCTGCCCCACGCCGTTGGTAACGCTCGAAACCGTGAGCCCGGGCGGGAACTCGCCTTGGCCGACCGTGATTCCGCCCGAGAGTGTACCCGCGTTGTTGTAAATCCGGTTGTTGGCGATTTGCACGTTATGCCCCCAGCCGTGGACGAAGATACCGCCGCCGCCCTGGGAGGCGTCCCTGACCGTGAGTCCGTCAATCGAGGACGGGTTGCACATGAAGTTGCTGGGGTACGGATTGCCGCCAGCGTCATTACAATGGGAGCTTTGGGCCGGGACCGCGGGTAGCTCCGCCGGAACATCTTGGAGGAGCAGTGCGCTTAGCGGGTACCCGCCCGACTCTGAGCCGTCCGTCCAGGGGTTCACTCCTGTTGGGACCCACACACCCTTGGACAGAACCGTAATTCCCGCTCCCTCATAGGCGCCCATCAGCGAGGGCTCTTGCAGTTGTTCAGCCAGGTTGCCATTGATCGTGGCGTCCCAGCCAGTAACTGCCTCCAGCGGTATGCGGTCAACCTGCGGAACATTAATTTGGCCGACGAAGTACTTCCAAGTGTCGCCGGGGATGCTAGTGTCGGGGCAACTATACGTATTGTTTGAATCGTACACCACCGGCGTACCGCCGTTGCCAGGGGTAGTCCCGAGGGGCACACCTTGCAGCGACAGGCCGAACAGGCAGTTGACGTGCCGGCGCCAGGGATCGAGCAACTTACCGGCCGGAATGGCGTTGGCCTCGATGATGGACGACGCGGCGCCCACACCCTGCAGCCGTACGGGCTTCCACATCAGTATCATCTCGCTGTGAACAACCTGCGTAGCGGTTTGAGTTGGCGTCCCAGAATGAAGCGCACTGCCACTGCACGGAGCCGACTGCGGAGTCGTCCCTGTGGTCGTGCAAGTCGGGTCGACGATGATCAGGTCGCCCGGAGCCGCCCCGTCAATTGCGCTCTGGATCGTGTTCAAGGCGTTAACGTGGCTTGGCGTTTTGCCGCCGATCGTGACGGTCACGGCATCGATCGATTGCAGGCCATTGCCGGCAGTGATGACCAGTTGCCCGCACTGCGCGGTCGAGCCCCCGTACTGCGTCTGTTGCTGTAGCAGGCAGTTCGGAACGCCGGTCGGAACCCTCACGGTGAGCTGCGTGTCTGTCCAGCCGCTGATGCTTGCCGCCTGTCCGCCGATGGTCACTGCGGACATCGTGTTGCAGGTCGCGTTGCCGGCGGTTGGGCTTGTGCACTGGGTGCCGAAGCCATAGTGGCGGGTGATCGTTTTCAAATTGAAGGGAGCCACATTGGCCGATGGGCCTGAGTACGCGCTGTTATTCGCCTGCGTGTCGCCCAGGGCAGTGATGGTCAGGGTGTTGCCGGCGGTAGAGACCCACGGACCGATTCCGTCGCCGTCCGCTTCCTTGATCGCCGGTGTGGTGTCCGGATAGCTGCAATTCACATTGTTATACCCTGCGCCTACCCACGCTTCCGTGGGAACCACGGGAGTGTCGTTGTAGGTCGTCAAGCCCGGCATGAAGGGACTTTCATAGCAGAAATCGCTGTACGCCGGGTTGTACAGAGGATCGGTGATCAGCTGCCCGTACGTCGGCGAGCTCGGGTTGTTGTCCACGATCGGGCCTGGGTCGTTCATGCACTGCACCATCATCGACGGCGAGTAGCCGGTGATGTTGGGCGGGTTCACTTCCCAGCTCGAGTAGGTCAATCCGTCATAGAGTCCCCAGTGGTCGGAATACACGCGAGAGATTTCGTTTCCGAGAAAATCCCGCGTGGCAATCGGCTCGTTGGGCGGCGAGAACTTCTCGCCGAACTGCGGCGCGAACGGATCGAATTCCGAGGTGAGGTCGTCGGTGATCACGCCCGTGAACTTCGAGGCGATGTGCGTCGAGGTGAAGATAAAGAACCTCGCATTCACCGACATCTGGCTGGCCAGGGTCACTTCCTTGCGATCGCAGATAGGACGAGTCGCTCCGGCGAACGGTGCAACTTCTTGCGCGTGCGGGAAGAGACTCAGGTAATCGGGCACGACGCGCATCTCGCCGACGCAGGGCCACACAGGATCGGTATAGCCGGGGAAACCTGGAACGCCTGAGAGTTCATCCGACAACCCCAATCCCGTCGTCGAGTTTTGGAAGTTGTTGGGGTTGTAGCCCGCGCCGCTTTGGTCGTACATGGAAGCCACGGAGGCCTGGTCAGGCACGATGAAGATGTTCCCGCCCACCCCGGCGAATTGCTGCGTGACCGGCGCAATGAAGTTGTCGCCGATCAGGAGGTTTTTGTCTTCTTCCTTATAAACCTCATATCCTGGAGGCATGACCACCTGTACCACGTACTTGCCGGGCGGCAGCATCGGGGTACCAACACGCCATTTGTCTGTCGAGTCTGGATTCGCCACGCAGATCGTGCAGTTGGTCCCCGGCATGGATGCCGCGGTATATCCAGTGGTGCTCGGGCCATTGCCCCCGACGCCGCCGGTCAACGTTGTGTCCGGCTTTCCGG
>Ga0307476_10001700_pt1 | contig 13382 bp, 12 predicted proteins | sample atmos_gasesECM2C_2_FD_203314 | JGI IMG/M metagenome (GOLD analysis project Ga0307476, IMG submission 203314) | Hardwood forest soil microbial communities from Morgan-Monroe State Forest, Indiana, United States - atmos_gasesECM2C_05 | ecosystem: Environmental > Terrestrial > Soil > Temperate... | reverse complement strand
GACACCAGACTGCGAGAAAAATTCATGCAACGTATCTTCCGTGGCGGAAAACGGAAGATTTCCAACGTAAAGCTTCTTCACTTACGGACTCCTTTTGCCCGGAACCGAGATGCATGTCGCGGAGCGCGCTGGAAAGCCGGAAAATCCTTACACGGGCATCCGGGAAGTCCGAAGCCGGGGACAGAATCTGGCGGTCCAGCGGTCAGAGGCATCGTCGCGGAAATTGCCTCTTTTTGCAATGAGAATTTGCCCTGTCCCTGAGCAGCCATCAGGCCCAGCCTATATGAATACAATGCATACAAAATAGTGATACGATGCGCGCACTTTACCAGCACAGCGGAGGGGATGATGCGCGGCACGATGATGGATTTTCCGCTGACGCTGAAAACGATTCTGGATCGGGCCGGAAAACAATTCGCAAAAGCTGAAATTGTGTCGCGGCGGCCGGATCGCTCGGTGGTCCGTTCGAATTACCGGGCGTTCAGCGAGCGCGCCCGCAGGCTGGCCAGCGCTTTGACCAGGCTAGGATTGCGGTCAGGCGACCGCGTGGCGTCCATGATGTGGAATCATGTTGGACATCTGGAAGCGTTTTTCGGTGTGCCATGCGCGGGCGGGATTCTGCACACATTGAATCTCCGGCTGCATCCGCATGAGATCGCGACGATAGCGAAGCACGCTGAAGATCGTTTCTTGCTGATTGATGATGTGCTGTTGCCGGTGTTGGAAAAATTTCGGGCACAGGCGCCATTCGAAAGAGTGATCGTGGTGCCGTATGGCTGCGGAGCGGTGCCAGACGAATATTTGAATTACGAAGAATTGCTGGCCACAGGCGATGCGAATTTTGCCTTCCCCGAAATTGATGAAAACGACGGCGCGACGATGTGTTTTACGTCCGGCACAACCGGATTTTCCAAGGGCGTAATTTATTCGCATCGCGCGCTGGTGCTGCATTCGCTGGCGGAGTGCGCGGCGGACGCGTTTGCCGTGAGCCATCAGGACACGGTTATGCCGGTGGCGCCAATGTTTCACGCCAACGCATGGGGACTGCCGTATTCCTGCACGATGGCGGGGAGCAAACTTTTGCTAACCGGGCCAAACGTCGAGCCGGAAGGTTTGTTGGACTGGATGGTCGAGGAACGCGTGACCATGGCAACAGGCGTGCCGACGGTGTGGATCGGCGTGCTGGATGCGCTGGAGAAAAATCCCCTGCGTTGGAAATTCGATTGGCCGGTCCGCGTGATCTGCGGTGGCACGGCTCCGCCGCTCGAACTGATACGAAAGCTGGATGGCTACGGAATTCGCTTGTTGCATTTGTGGGGCATGACGGAGACGGCGCCGCTGGCGACGACCGGGCAACTGAAAACGCACATGCGTAATTGGAGCGACGAAGAAAAATATCAGGCGCGGACGAAACAGGGATGGCCGGTGCCGTTTGTGGAATTGAGAATTACGCGGCCGTCAGGACTTAACGACGGTAAGGACGAGGAAGCGCGGTGGGACGGAGAGACGCCGGGCGAGCTGGAGGTTCGCGGGCCATGGGTCGCTTCGCACTATTACGAATCGCCGGACCAGGCACATCGCTGGACGGCTGACGGGTGGTTCAAAACCGGCGACGTGGCGACCGTGGATGAAGACGGCGTGGTGAAAATTGTGGACCGCGCGAAGGATTTAGTGAAGTCCGGCGGCGAGTGGATCAGTTCGGTGGATCTGGAAAATGCGCTGATGGGGCATCCGGCGGTAAAAGAAGCGTGCGTGGTAGGCATTCCGCATCCGAAGTGGCAAGAGCGGCCGCTGGCGGCAGTGGTCTTAAAGGATGGGAAGAGCGCGACTGGAGAAGAATTGCGAACGTTTCTGGGAACGTTTTTTGCCAAGTGGCAACTGCCGGATGCGGTTGTTTTCCTAGACGCGATTCCGCGAACGAGCGTTGGAAAATTCAAGAAAATTGCTCTGCGCGAGCAGTTTGCGGGTTGGAAGTGGGATAGCGCGCCGGAATGAAACAAGTTCCAGCAGGCGACAGCTTCTGCCTCGCGCAAACTCGGGAATTCCGTGCCGTCCGGTGAAATGGAATCTAGGTGCGGTAGCTGGCATTCACGCGAACGTATTCGGCGGTGAAATCGCAAGTCCAGTAGCGTGCGCGCGATTTTCCGGCGTGCAGATCAACAACAATCGGGACGTGTTCGGCGAGCAGACGATTCGAAGCGGCGCGTTCGTTGAAAGCGAGCGGCTGGCCTTTGCGCAGTACTTTGATTCCAGCCATGGTGATTTCCACCAGCGCGGGATCGAACTTGACGCCTGCGCGACCGGCGGCGGCGAAGATCCGGCCCCAGTTAGGGTCAGCGCCGGCAAATGCAGTTTTGACCAGTGGCGATGTGGCGATGGTTTCGGCAATTTTGCGCGCGGCAGATTCGGTCTTTGCGCCACGGACTTCGATTTCGATGACCCGCTGCGCACCTTCCCCGTCAGCGACAATTTGTTGTGCGAGTGAACCGCAGACGTCTTCCAGCGCGGCGGAAAACTGACCATGCGCCTTGCTGCCGCCGGAAATCGAAGGAGCGCCGGCGGCGCCGTTGGCCAAAACCAGCAACGTATCGTTGGTGGAAGTATCGCCGTCAACGCTGATGGAATTGAAAGTCCGCGAGACAACGTCGTGCAAAGTGCGCTGCAGAAGCGCCGGCGCGATAGCCGCATCGGTCACGACGAACGCCAGCGTAGTGGCCATATTTGGATGGATCATTCCAGCGCCCTTCGCGCAGCCGACCAGATGGATGCGTTTGCCGGAAATTTTGAAAGTCGCCGACGCGGTCTTTGGCCGCGTATCCGTAGTGCAGATCGCAAGCGACAGTTCGGCGAACGAGCGAGCGGACGAACGGCGATTGCGAGCGAGCGATTGGAGTGCGCGGAGGATTTTTTCTACGGGAAGTTGTACCCCGATTACACCGGTGGAGCACACAAATAATTCCGTCGGCGTTAGTAGCATACGGCGAGCGGCTTCTTCATTCGTGCGTTGCGCGACGAGCTCACCTGGACCGCCGGTCGCACAGTTGGCGTTGCCGGCGTTGACTACGACGGCCCGCATGCGGCCCTTCGATTCGCGCAGATTTTTTTTCGAAAGAGTGACCGGAGCAGCGACCACAAGATTTTGCGTGAAAACCGCGGCCGCGGAAGCCGGAACGTCGCTGGAGATGAGCGCGAGGTCGAGCGCGCCAGTCTTCTTCAGGCCGCAGGCCGTGGCAGCGAAACGAAACCCTTTGGGAAGCGCGGATTCAGGCGGCGGCTGGGTCATTGCAATCCGCTTAGTTTCGCCAGACGACTCTCGAACTGGGCAATCGCATCTCGAACCGGTTCGGCAGCAGTTCCTCCCACTACAACTTTCGTGGCGATGGCGCTTTCCACGGAAGGGCCGGATTTGAAATCCTGGGTGAAATGGGCAGAGATTTTTCGCAGATCCTCCAACGGCAGTTCCGTCCACGATTTGCCCTGTCGTTCTGCTTCACTTAACAGTTTGCCGACCAGATCGTGCGCCGGACGGAACGGAACACCCTGGCGCACCAGGTAGTCTGCAACCTCGGTGGCCAGAAGCGCTGGATTTGACGCGGCTGCACGAAGGCGGTCTTCCCGATAAACCGTGGCGGTAATGGCTCCAAAGGCGACCCAAACCATCTCATCCACCTGATCGTGCGCGGAAAAGAGAGCTTCCTTGTCTTCCTGCAAATCGCGCTGGTAGCTGGTGGGCAGACCTTTTAATGTTGTGAACAGGCCGACCAGCGCGCCGGTGATGCGTCCGGTTTTTCCGCGGATGAGTTCCCAGCAATCGGGATTTTTCTTTTGCGGCATCAGGCTGCTGCCGGTGGAGTATTCGTCGGGGAGGATGACGTAGGAAAATTCCTGAGACGCAAAAATGACAAAATCTTCGGCGAGCCGCGACAGATGCGTGGCGATGCCGGCCAGTGCGAAGAGATAATCGAGCGCGAAATCGCGGTCGCTTACGGCGTCGAGGCTGTTGGCGGTGATTTTTGACAAGCCGAGGTCACGCGCGATGGCGGCGCGATCGATGGCGAAAGAATTTCCCGCAAGCGCGCCCGAGCCCATCGGGCACGCATCAGCGCTGGCCGCGGCGTTCTGCAGCCGGGTAATATCGCGAGTGAAGGCCTCCGCGTGAGCCAGGAGAAAATGCGAAAGCAGGATCGGTTGCGCGTGCTGCATGTGGGTCATGCCGGCCATCGGTACGCCGACCTTGGCCTGTGCCTGCATGAGCAGCGCCTTGATCAAGGCCAGCAGGCCGCGCTTGATTTCCGATGCGGCATCGATGACGAAGAGGCGAAAATCAGTTGCCACGAGTTCGTTGCGGCTGCGGCCAGTGTGCAGCTTCCAGCCGAGGGGTCCTAGTTCCTTAACCAGGGCTTTTTCGACAAAGTGGTGCACGTCTTCGGCGTCGCTACCGAAGGATTCGACCCAGGCCGGATCGGATTGCGCGCGCTCGGCGATTTTGTCGAGCGCGGCAAGGGTTTGTTTGACTTCGGTTGCGGTGAAAATGCCGATAGGCTCGAGGGCCTTGGCCCAGGCGCGGTCCACCGCGATTTCGTAAGGCAGCAATCGACGGTCGAACGCGAAGGAGCGCTGGAACGCGTCGAAGCGCGCGTCGGGCGCGCGTTCAAACCGTCCGCCCCACAGTTTATTGTCCTTGCGTTCGGTCATTGGGGAGTCTTTAGCTCCAGGTTGTAAGCAATAAGTTGCACGTTTGGCATTTACCGTTCTGCGTTTTTTTGCGCGGCTATATTTCGCTTCTTTGCCAGCCAGTACCTAAAACTTAGAGCTTTTGGCTTAGGACTTGTCTTCAAGAGTTGCTGCCTTCGGCCTTGGCCTTGGGACGAACGGTGACCGGAAGCGCGAAAAGATTGATGAAGCCTTCGGCGTCCTTGGGGTTGTAGCGGCCCATTGTGAAACTGGCCAGATCGGCGCGGTAGAGCGAGAACGGCGACTTGCGGCTGGTGACGTTTTGCGTGCCTTTCCACAGCTTGAGGCCGACAGTTCCTGTGACGCGCTGCTGCGACACATTGAAGAAGCCGTCGAGCGCCTGGCGTTGCGTCGAAAACCATACGCCGTTGTACACGAGTTCCGCGTAACGGACCGCGAGTGTTTGCTGCAAGTGCGCGGTTTCGCGATCGACAGTCAGCCGCTCGAGTTCGCGATGCGCGGTAACGAGCAAAGTGCCGCCGGGAGTTTCGTACGCTCCGCGCGACTTCATTCCGACCAGGCGATTTTCGACCAGATCGCTGCGGCCAACTCCGTGGCGGGCGGCAATTTCATTCAGCAAGTTAAGCAATTCGATTGGACCAAGCTTCGCGCCGTTGACGGAAACCGGAGTTCCGGCTTCGAAGCCGATTTCCACTTCCTCGGCTTTGTCCGGCGCTTTTTCCGGCGAAACGGTCCACTGCCACATCGCTTCGTTTGGCGCGTTGGCGGGATCCTCGAGCTCCGCGCCTTCGTGGCTGAGATGCCAGATGTTGCGGTCGCGGCTGTAGATATTTTTTTTGCTTTGCTCGATAGGCACGTTGTGCTTTTCGGCATAGGCGATGGCGTCTTCGCGCGAATCGATGTCCCACTCACGCCACGGCGCAATGATCTGCAGATTGGGAGCGATGGCTTTGTAGGCAAGTTCGAAACGGACCTGGTCATTACCTTTGCCGGTGCATCCGTGGGAAAGTCCGTCCGCGCCGAGTTGCAATGCAAGTTCAGCCTGGCGTTTGCCAAGAACCGGGCGCGCCATCGAGGTGCCGAGCAGATAAGTGTGTTCGTAGACCGCGCCAGCGCGCAGCGTCGGCCAGATGTAATCGCGAATAAACTCTTCGCGTAGATCTTCTACGTATGCGGTCGACGCTCCGGTGGCGAGCGCTTTTTTGCGAGCGGCTTCCAGGTCTTCCTGCTGACCGACGTCGCCGATCATCGCGATCACTTCGCAGCCATAATTTTCCCTGAGCCAGGGAATGATGATGGAAGTATCCAGGCCTCCGGAATAGGCAAGAACTACTTTTTTGGGCTTAGGTGCGGACGTTTTCAAGAGCTCCTCTTTCTTTTTGTTGATATTTGCGCGCAATGCGGCAGTGAAAAAATTTATTCAAAAAGTTTGCGGAAACAACTTAGCGAAACAGCGTGTGCAAGATGGCCTTCTGCACGTACATGCGATTTTCCGACTGATCCAGAACCACCGATTGCGGGCCATCGAGAATTTCCGGCGTAACTTCATAGCCGCGATGCGCGGGCAGGCAGTGCATGAAGACAGCTCCGCGTTCGGCAAGCGCCATCAGCTTGCGATTCACCTGATAAGGTTTAAAGACTTCGCTGCGCACTTTTTCTTCAGCCTCAAAACCCATGCTGGTCCAGGAATCGGTGTAAACCGCCTGAACATCCTCGACCGCTTCCCGCGGATCGGTTGAGAGTTCGATCCTGGCTTTGGTCTCTTTGGCAACGCGGCGCGAATCGGTAACAACATCGGCGTCCGGCGCGTAGTTGGCAGGCGTAGCGATGCGCAGATGCACGCCGAGCCGGGCGGCGAGATAAATCAGGGAGTGGCTGACGTTGTTGCCATCGCCGACATACGCGAGCTTGAACCCTTTGAGCGACCCGAATTTTTCCTGCAACGTGAAATAGTCGGCGAGCGCCTGACACGGATGAAATCTGTCGGAAAGCGCGTTGACGATGGGAATATCGGCGGTGGCGGCCATTTCATCGAGGACCCGCTGTTCGTACACGCGGGCGACGATGCCGTCGACCCAGCGCTCCAGATTGCGCGCCACATCCGCAATGGATTCGCGTTCACCGAGCCGCGCCTGGGTGTGATCGAGAAACACCACCTGCCCGCCCATACTCTGGATGCCGACTTCGAACGTCACGCGGGTACGCAGCGAAGGCTTTTCGAAAATCAGCGCCAGGAATTTGCCGCGCAACGTTTCCGCGTAACGCGCCGGATTGGATTTAATGTCCGACGTGAGCGCGAGCAGTTCGCGCGAGTGCGCGGGGCTCCATTCGGCTCCGGTGAGGAGATCGTTAGACTGCTGAAGTGGAATTTCTACTGCTGTCGTTGCCATTTTCACCTCTTGAGATGCGCCCGCGAAGTCATTTTCACGTGCCGCTGCGAGCGGTCGCCGCCATGGCCGCCGGCAACGGAGCCTTAGAAGAAGATTCCGCTGCCGGGACCACTCGCGGGGTTTCAGAAAGAATTTTTTCAAACTGATGGAGAAATTCGCGCACCTGCGCCTTGCTGATAAGAAATGGCGGAAGCAGGCGAATGGTAAAATCGTGCGTGCAATTGATGAGCAGTCCGCGCTTGAGCGCTTCGGCAACGAATGGCCCGCCCTCGACCGTCAATTCAACGCCAAACATGCAGCCTTGGCCGCGGACTTCTTTGACAAAATCGAATCGGGATTTAAGTTTTTCGAGCCCGGCGCGAATTTCCTGCCCGCGCGCGCGAATATTTTCCAGAAGCTTTTCGTCTTCGACGATTTTCAGAAATTCCAGAGCGACGGCGCAGATCATCGGGCCGCCGCCGAAAGTGGTGCCATGCAGGCCGGGCGAGACGCGAGATCGAACGGCATTACTGGCTAGAATCGCGCCGAGCGGCAGCCCGGCGGCCAGCGGCTTGGCGATGACGGCAATGTCCGGCTTCGCAGGAAATTGTTGATAAGCGAAATAGCGGCCGGTACGGCCGAGGCCGCACTGGATTTCGTCCGCGATCAGCAGCGCGCCGTGTTTCGTGGCCAACGCGCGAGCACGCTCCCAGAATCCTCCGCTGACTGGGTAAATTCCGCCTTCGCCCTGAACGGGTTCGAGAATTATGGCGCAGACGGTGTCATCGAACTTCGATTCAAGGTCGGCAACATCGTTGAACCCGACGAATTCGACTCCCGGAACCAAAGGTTCAAACGGCGCGCGGTATTTTACCGTAGCGGTAACGCTGAGAGCGCCAAACGTGCGCCCGTGGAAAGAATTCTGCATGGCGAGGATGCGAGTTTTGGCCCGAGCGTTCGCGGCGGCACCTTCGCCGGGTCGTCCACAAAGACGCGCGAGTTTCAGTGCGCCGTCGATGGCTTCCGTGCCGCTATTGGCGAAGAAAACGCCGTCCAGGCCGGACCACTCCGCGAGTTTACGCGCCAGCGGCCCCTGAAATTCGTTGTGAAACAGATTTGAGAAGTGAATGGCGCGAGCCGATTCGCGGCGAATGGTCTTTACTATGCGCGGATGCGCGTGGCCCAATGCATTGACAGCGATACCGCCGAGAAAATCGAGATATTTCTTGCCGGTCGAATCAAAAACGTATGCGCCGCGGCCATGGGTGAACACGATCGGCGAACGCTTATACGTCGGCAAAAGAAACTGGTCAGCGTCGCTAAGCGCAGGCAACGGACCTAGAGGCTTCGCCGCCGACCGCTTGGGTAACGCTCGCCACGCTCTGACCCGGGTTGTTTTGCGTTTGCGCATTATGCGGCTGAATGGGCGGCGGAATGAGCCGTGCGGACCTCGACGCCGGTTGGCTCGCGGACAACGCGCGTGCCGGGAACTTCTTCGGAAAAAACCGCCGTCTCGGCTTGAGCTGCGTTAACGGCAGCAAGCAGGCCGCCAGGAATCGTGCCGCCGACAATGTGTACGCCGCGGACGCCACCTTCGAGCGCGCGTTTAGCGGCTTCGAGCTTAAGCACCATTCCGCCGGAAACAACTTTGCGTTGCACCAGGTCGCCAATTTCGTCGCACGCGATAGCGGAAAGAATCCGGTCGCCTTCAACAACTCCCTCGACGTCGGTGAGATAAATCAGATGATCGGCTTCGAGATATTCGGCGCAGGCCGCAGCCATGTGATCCGCATTTATATTGTAGAGTTCGCCGTCAGAGCCGAGGCCCAGGCACGCCGCGACCGGTACGATGCCTGCCGCCCATAAAGTTTCCAGCAGCTTGGCGTTCACTCCGGTGAGATAGCCGACGTAGCCCAGGCTTCCTTGCACGTCATTGTGAACAAGCGGCTCGGCCTGAAAAGACTGTGCGTCAGCAGCGGAAATTCCGACCGCAGGCTGACCGGCAGCGGAAATTGCAGCAGCGAGTTGTTTGTTAAGAAGTCCGGCGAAAACCATCACCGCGACGTCGCGCGTTTCGCGATCGGTGACCCGTAATCCAGCGACAAATTTACTTTCGATGCCCAGGCGCTTCAGCGTCGCTGTGAACATGCGCCCGCCGCCGTGCACCACCAGAATTTCGTGGCCCTCGGCACCGAGCGATGCAATTTGTCCGGCAAGTGATGGTATGGCGCCCTTATCTTCCAGCAAGGCGCCAGCGAATTTGATGACAATTTTCATTGCAGTCCCGTTTGCTCCTCTACTCCCAGAAGATGGTTGAAATTCTGTACAGCTTGTCCCGCCGCGCCTTTGCCGAGATTGTCCAGGCAACAGACAATCACCAGGCGGCGGCCGCTTGCATCCAGTGCGAAGCCGATGTCGGCGAAATTCGTGTGCGCGACGTGTTGCAATTCCGGCAAAGCGCCGGCTTTCCAGATGCGCACCATCGGGCGCCCGGCATACGTCTTGCGCAAGAGCGCTTCGACGGCTTCGGGTGATCGCGGCTCACCTAAGGTCACGTAAATCGTGGACAAAATGCCGCGGGCCAGCGGCAGCAAGTGCGTCGAGAAAATGATTTGCGATTCCGCCACGCCAGTGTGTTCGATGATTTCCGGCGTGTGCCGGTGAGAAAAAAGACTGTACGCCTTGAAATTTTCGTCCAACTCGGCGAATTGCAGATCGCGCCGCAGTTCCTTGCCTGCGCCCGTTGCGCCCGATTTGCAATCGCACACAACGGTTGAGCCGGCAGCGATCCAGCCCGCATCTGCGAGTGGGCGCAGAGCGAGAATCACACAGGTCGCGTAACAGCCGGGATTCGCCACCAGTTTCGCCTCGGCAATTTGCGCTGAATAAAACTCCGGCAGCCCGTAAACGGCTTGACCCAGCCGCGCGGCATGCGGAGCCGGCAGTTTGTACCACCGCTCGAAGGTCTCTGCCCCGGCAAAGCGAAACGCACCGCTCAGATCGATGACGCGAAGGCCAGCGTCCAGGAGTTGTGGAGCGATTTCAAGGGACACTTCATGCGGTGTGGCAAGAAAGGCCATGCCCGCGCCGCCCTCGGCAATCGCATCGACCGACAAAGCGCGAACCGGCGCCTGGCCCCAGCCGCGAAGCTGCGGAAAAAGCTCCGTGAGGCAGTGCGCGCCCTGGGTTTCGCGAACATAAAAGGTCAGCCCACGTGCTTCCGGATGGCGCAATAGAATTTTGGCCAGCTCAAATCCCGTATAGCCGGAGACACCTACGACTGCGATATTGTTTAAGTCTTTCATTTTATGATGCGCGGCTGCCGAGTGGCCTGCCGACAAACGATTCGATCTTTTGCTGCAGCGATTCACGCTGGCGTTTGTTCGGCGTGATGATCAGCACGGTGTCGTCGCCGGCGATGGTGCCGGCAATTTCTGGAAATTTCGCTCCATCCACCGCGGCGGCCAGAGGTTGCGCGCCGCTGGGTGGCGTTTTCAGGACCAAAAGATTTTCGGCGGGCCGGATGTCCACCAGAAATTCACTGAGCGCCCGGGCCAGTGGCGCAATCGGCGCTGTTTCTTCAGCAAGCGCCGAAGCCGCCCGGTAACCTTCGGCTGTTTTCACCAGTCTCAATTCCTGCAGATCGCGGGAAAGCGTGGCCTGCGTAACGCGCAGCCTTTGCATATACAGGCGGCGACGCAATTCTTCCTGATTGGCGATGCGTTCGGATGTAATGAGCCGTAGGATCTGTCCGTGGCGAAATGTTTTTGCGCTTGCCATGCTGCCGCTTGCCGTTTTTGCCTCCTGTATAAAAATACATGCAAATGAATAATACTGTCAATGCATTTTTGTAATTTCTTGTGTCTGTGGCCAAAGGTGCAGGCTGACGCCAAGCGCACATCGCCGCCCGGCATGCTGGCTTTCTTGCCGGCGGTATTGTTACCGTTTTAGGTAGACACCGCGATGCCGAATCCCTGCCAAATTTCAGGCTGTAAAAGTTTCGCGCCCGCCGCACTTGACGAGCAAAAGCTCTGCGTATTGCATTACACGCTTTCGCTCGAAGGCCGCTGTTCTGAAATGCGCCGCGAAACCGCTCTAGGCAACGCGCCACACGAACGGCAGCGCGAAATCATGCGCTTCATCACCGAGAGCGGCGAAAAATTGGCCAAGGTGGCCACCAGCGGCATGCCGTTGACCGACGATCTCAAGGCCCGCATCCTCAGCACATTTCTGACGCTGATGAACTTGCGCGAAAATCTCGATCGCGCCAACATGCGTTCATCTCCAGGACGCACCGGGGTCTTGCGCTAGTTCCGGACCGCCGTATTCTGCACATTTTGCGATTTCGAGGATTTGCCGCGAGCGCTCACGCGCCGACATATCGCGCGTACAACGATCGGGCGACGGCAGGGTTTGTCGAGCCCTTCAGGATCGCGCGTCCATCCGCGAAAACGGTCAGCTCGTAAGGTGCAATAGCAAACCTAAGCAGAAAGTCGTTTTTCTTAACCGCGATTCCCGATTGAGAAAGCTTTTCGCCGAGCGCAGCCAGGTCCAGCGAACGCCGGCGCTCATGAATCTGCACCGAGTCGCGGCCACACATAGTGACATGAGGCTGAGATTTACCCTGCAAATAAGAATATTCATGGCGAACGCAGGCGCGGCATCGGGCATCGCGCAAAATGCCGACCGACTGCATTTTACCGCTCCACACATCGCAGGAGAGCAGGCGGCCATGCAGCGCTTCTGCGTGTCCGGAGAGAATTTTCAACGCCTCCGCCGCTTCGAGCGATGCCACCAGATTCACAATCGGTCCAATGACGCCGACCGTGTCGCAAGTTTCCTCGAGCAGTGTTCCGGCTTCGGGAGTTTCCAACAGGCAGGCGAGGCACGCGGTAACTTCCGGACGAATCGCAAACGTCAAGCCATAGCTGCCGACCGCCGCCGCATAAATCCACGGCCGCCCGGCTGCGAGGGCAAAATCATTCAAGAGGAAGCGCGTTTCGAAATTGTCGGTGCCATCCAGAATCAAGTCGAATCCATCCAGCAGTTCCGCAACGTTTTGCGGAGTCAAGTCGGCCACCACACCGTCAATATCGGTCTCGGAATTCAGTTGCCGGAGCTTGTGTTCGGCCGCCACGGCTTTCGGCAAAGCCTCGCGCGCGTCATTTTCATCAAAGAGCGCCTGGCGCTGCAGGTTCGAAGGCTCAACAAAATCGCGGTCAATCACCCGCAATCGTCTCACTCCCGCTCTGGCAAGCAACTGAGCGGTCGAAGCTCCGATAGCGCCGCAGCCCACGACTACGGCACTCGCTGCCAGCAGCTTGCGTTGCCCCTCTTCGCCCATGCCTTTGAAGAGAATCTGGCGAGAGTATCTTTCAAAAACGGGGTTAATAGGCAGGACCAGTGACCTCATGCAAAGCGAGCCATACGCCTCGACCAATGATAGCGCCAAAAAAGACAGCGCCAAAGAGCGCGAGGCCGGTAACGCCCCTGTGCTACGCTTCGTCTGAGCGATTGGGGAGCATGAGGGCGGATTGCGTGAGAAGGCTTTGCGGGGCGATGCTCGCGGCGTTCCTTTGTGGAGGAGTGCCCGCAAGCCTTTGCTCGCAACAGGTTGGCGCGCAAAATGTTGCTTCGGCAAACGAAGCGCCGTTAGTAAAGAGCGTCCGCGTGATCACCGCTGACGGCAAGGTTTTGCAAGTGCCGGATGGCGTGATCACGGTTGAGATTGGCAAAGCGCTTGACCCGGAACAGGTTGCCGCAAGCCTGAAATCCCTTTACCGCACCGGTGTCTATTCCGATATTCGGGCAGTGGCCGAACCGGTAGAAGGCGGAACGCAGATCGATTTCCTGGTCCACGAAAATCTCTTCTTCAATCAAGTGATCATTCTCGGACTGAAAGCGCCGCCGACCGAAGCGTCCGCGTTGGCGGCCATGCAGATCACACTTGGAGACCCGTTTCGCCGGGAAATTCTCGATGAAGCTGTCGAGCGGCTAAAGACCCGACTGCAGGAAGAAGGTCTGTACCTGGCAAAGGTTGACACCGAATTGCGACCACATCCGGCCGAACATCAGATGGACATCGTGGTTCACATACAACCGGGCCCTCGGGTCCGGGTCGGCGCGATTCATCTGACCAACAATACCGAATACCCGGACGCCGAAATCGCAGCCAGATTCAAGCTAAGAGCCGGAAAAGAACTTACCAGCGGCAAGATTCAGAGCGGCACCAACCGGATTCGCAAATTCCTGGTCGCGAAAGGGCGTTTGAGCGGCCGTGCTGCTGTGCGCAGAGGGGCGTACGATAGCGCGAAAAAC
>Ga0307476_10001699_pt1 | contig 13390 bp, 13 predicted proteins | sample atmos_gasesECM2C_2_FD_203314 | JGI IMG/M metagenome (GOLD analysis project Ga0307476, IMG submission 203314) | Hardwood forest soil microbial communities from Morgan-Monroe State Forest, Indiana, United States - atmos_gasesECM2C_05 | ecosystem: Environmental > Terrestrial > Soil > Temperate... | reverse complement strand
CCACCATAAGCGCGGTCCCGTCGGCGCGAGTGCTCCCGCCCCCGCCCAATTATGCTTACCCGGATGGCCAGACCTATGTTTATGACGTCGAATGGCATCTGTTCAATGCGGGAACCGCTAGAGTCGGTCTGGCAGTCGACGGAGGCCAGCAGCACGTGACTGCGATTGCGGACTCCGCCGGCGTGGTGAACGCGCTCTATAAGGTACGCGATCGTTTTGAAGCCTTTTTCGATCCACGAACTTTCTGCTCGCTTCGGGTTTCGAGGCACACCGAAGAAGGCTCTCGCTCGCGCCAGACTGAACTTCGCTTCGATTACGCTCGCAGCAAGAGCGTTCTGGATGAGAAGAATCTGAAGACCGGTGAGCAAAAGCATGTGGAAAACGATCTCCCGGCGTGTGTCAGCGATGTGGTGAGTGGATTTTATTATGTAGCTTCGTTGCCTTTGCAGCCCGGCAATACCTACACTTTTCCGGTCAACGATGGAAACAAAACAACCGAAGTGAAGGCGCGGGTCGAGGCGCGGGAGCAGGTAAAGGTGCCGTCCGGCACATTTCAGACAGTACGCGTCAAGGCGGAAGCGATCTCAGGCGCTTTGCAAGGGAAAGGCACCGTGTGGGCGTGGTTCAGCGATGACGCCAATCACACTCCAGTGCAAATGCGATCAAAATTAGGATGGGGCACCCTTCTTTTGCGATTGCGGGGGATAGAAAAGAAATAACGATTCCCGCGTCGAACTATTTCTGCGCCAGCAGCGCCTTGGCGTGGCTGAGTTCTGGCCGATCCGAGTCCGAGCCGGCACACACCTTTACCAGCTGAGAATAGTAGGTGTTCGATTTGTCGGTCTTGCCCGCCATCTCCGCCGCTCGGGCCGCGCCGTAGAGCCCGTTGAAGCGATTGGGATTGAACTTCAAGTCGGCCTCATACTCGGCCAATGCTTGTTCCGGTTGATTCATATCAAGCATCATGTCGGCCAGCATTTCGCGCGCGGGAATCGCCAGGGGCTCGTCGCCCTCGGCCTCTTCCTTCTCGGCGACGGTGCGCAATGCCTTGATAGCTTCGTCATTTTTCCCTTCAGCATGAGCTACCCAAGCAGCGGCTTCTTCACGATCCTGCTCGACCGCCGCGGCAAAGTACTTTTTCTTTTTCTCCACTAGTGTGACGTGAATCGCTTCAATCTCCGCTACATCTTTGCGCGCGTCGGCCACATTGCCAGTGCGGGCGGCGCCAATTGCGCGGGCCCAGTAGGTAATCGAATTGTCCCCGATTTCGGCGTCGGGAACCAGAGCCAGAGAAGCAGCGTCTGCCCAGTGATGGATCTCAAGCACGTACCTCGCGGTAAAGGTTACCAGCGCATCGGTGCGGGGGTCGAAGTCCATCCCGTACATATCGTCCTTCTTGGCGGGCATAGCCTTTACTTCGTCCATCACGCGTTGTGCATCGGCTTCGCGCCCGGACTGCAAATACGCGTAGTCCAGAAAATCCATAGCATGAAACTGATGACCTTCGCCGCCCATATGCATGGCTGCTGTCTTACGCGTAGCGGCAATGGAAGCCAGGTTGGAATCGATGTCGTCCTGCCACAGGCCAAGGCGAGCAAAAATGTGCGATGGCATATGGAGCGCATGGGGAGCGGCAGGAGCAATCTGGGCATAGCGTCGAGCGGCCGGCAATCCAAGTTCCGCCAACTGCGGCTTATCGTAACTGTGGATCAGATAATGCGCTACGCCGGGATGGTCGGGCTCTACCGCGAACAACTTTTCCAGAACTGCAGCCGCCTGCTTTCGATTGGCAAAGATTGTGTCATTGTCCGGCTCGGAAGCGAGCAAGGAAAGTGCATAAAACGCGGCTGCCTCTCGATCATCAGGATAACGCTGGTAAGCGCTTTGCATGGCCGTGGAATAGGCACTGGCTCGATCTTGATAGTCACGTTTCTTGCCGCGGTAGAACGCATTCATGGCGGCGATATAGTCGCGCTCGCGATTCGTCTTGGGATGCAACGATTTTGCGCTCTTTACTTCTGCCTGACCTTTCTTAACCGTAGCGGCATCCGGGTGATTCCACAGTTGATGCCAGATGCTCATGGCGATTCCCCAATGGGCCATCGCGCACTGCGGATCATCTTTCGCGATCTGCTCAAAGTCTTTCTGGGCCTCTTCATACCAGAAGGAATGCAGCAACGCGACGCCACGCTCGAAAGGCTTCTGCACTGTCGCTGCGCACGACACCGGGAAATGCACGGTGCCCAATTGCTCTGTAGTCAGATCCTCGTGATGATGGCCTTCGTCGGCCAGGGCCCCGAAGGAAAATAGCATCAATGCGGTGGTCAGGACAGCTCGCTTCATGGAATACTCCGCTGAAAAGTGAGTTTAGTCCGTCCCACATTAGAGGGTCAAACGGATGGCTACTTATTGCAGGCGGAAGCGTTCGTTCATCAATCGCTGCAGGCGGGGTTTGTACAGAATGTCGTAGGCGAATTCTTTGTCGGGAAACATCGCCAGCGCGGCTCGCTTGGCGCCGGCCACCAACTCGGAGGCTTCTTCGATGGTGAGGTTGGGATCCTGCCCAATCACGGACATTACCATGCTAATCATGATCTGGAGGCGCCGGATATTCCTCGCCTCCTGCTCTCTTTCACTTACATTCGCCGGATGTCCACGCCGTTCCAGACTCATTAGGCCCTCGGTAACCTCTTCATTGGATGTTCCCCGGAGCAAGCTCGTTGCCGCCCACCTTTGAGTTCATTGTCCCGGCAAGCGCAGCGGAGCGCAATAGCCTGATGGTGTATGCCTTCGGTTACCTCAGAACGGGGCTGCAGCGAAACGGTGATGGTAGAAGAGAATCATGATCCAGTGTCCCCTAACCCCGCTTGATCGAGTTAGAATCAGAGCAGCGTGCCCGCGAGTGCATGCGCGGCGGGTTAGTCCGGGAAATCATTTGATCGGAGGCAATCATGGCAGACTCAACATCCAAATCTGGAGAGGAACGCCCTAATCCGAACGAGAAATTGGTGCGCGTGTTCGATACCGAACAGGAGTCGGAAGCCATGATCGTGCGCGGGTTGCTCGAATCCGCGGGCATTGACGCTGACCTGACTTCGCTCGACGCCCAACAGGACATTCTGCCCGGCGTAGGTGGGAGCATCATCGTGGTGCGCGAGGAGGATGCCGCGGAGGCGCGACGATTGATTGAGGAATACCGGCAGACGCCAGACGAACTTGAAACCGCGGAATATGCTCTCAACGAAGAGCCGCCAACTGAGAGCTGACCGTTTTACCGTCAAGATAGAAAGTGACCGCTCCATCCATATCGGTACGGTAGGTGCGAACGTGCGCTACTGCTAAGCGATCCAGGACCTCCGCCTTCGGATGCCCGTAGACATTGCGCGTGCCCACGGAAATAATTGCGAGCGTGGGATGCACAGCAGCCAGCAGCTCTGGAATCGTCGATGTCGAGCTTCCGTGATGCGCTACTTTGAGAACGTCCGCCTGCGGGTTTTCCTGGGCAACTTGTTTTTCCGTTTTCTTCTCCGCGTCGCCCTCTAGTAAGGCGGAGGTTGCCTCATAACTGATTTTTATCACCAGAGACTCGTCATTCGGCCGGGAAGCATGGGCTTCCGCATCGCGTGGCGGCGCCAGTATCGCGATCCTGGCGCCCCCGATCTCAAGGTTGTCTCCCGCCTTGTGAAGAACGACGGGAATCTTCAGCGCTTTCGCTTCGCGTAGAAGAGTTTGCAACTGTGGACTCGGCGAATTCACTCCCAGCCATAATTCGCGCGGATGAAAGTTAGCCAACACCGCCGCCATGCCTCCCATGTGGTCGGCGTGGGCGTGGGTGAGCGCCACAACATCGAGTTGGTGAAATCCCCGCGACCACAGGTAGGGCGACACTACATCTTCACCAATATCCAACTCCGAATGCATCCAGTAAGGTATCCCGCCAGCATCCACCAGCAGAGTGCGTCCCTGCGGCGAAATCAGAAGGATGGAGTCGCCCTGGCCAACATCGATGGCAGTCAATTCGAGTACGGCATGCCGGAGCTGTGGATCTGGGGGAACCGCGCAGATCCAGAAAGCGCTGAGGGCCAAGGCCAACCATCCCGTGAGAACCAGCCAGCGACCGCGTCGGCTCAGAATCATCGCCAGCACCATCGCACCTGCGGCCAACAAAATCACGGTGAGCTGCGGCGTGGGCACACGGGTGTCAGCAATCCGCAAAGCACCCAGCCATCTCACCGAGCCGCTCATTGCGTGCAGGGCGACTGCGGCAATCGTCGCCGGAACCTTTGCCAATGCGAGCGATAGATAACTCGCAGTAAGGGCTGCCAGGGCGGCGATCATAATGATTTCGGTAAGAGGCACGGCCAGCACGTTCGCCGGCAGCGAAACCAGGGTTGCGCGATGAAAGTAGTAGGCCATGGGTAGCGCGAAGCCGGCTTGGAGCACCGTGGAAATCAACAGAAACTCACACCCTGAGAGCAGCACACGGGCCGCGGCCGAGATCGCAATCGATGGAATGCGCTTTCCGAAAAAGCGTTGCAGCCTTCCGGCAATCATGCGCAGATCGAGGCGAAATTGCGCCAGCGGAGGAGATAGGGCTGCGTCGTAACCGGTCGCATCCAGGCTCCGCAGGGCGCGAGATAAAGGTTGCGTGGTTCGCTCCAGCAGCGGAGTTCCGATTCCGGCGATGATCAGCACGCAGAGGAAGCTGAGCTGAAAGCTGGCTCCCAGCAGCGCCGCGGGATCGACAATCAGCAAGGACAGCGCGGCCGCCCCGATGGTGTTGAGAATTGATTTTCGTCGGTAAAGCAGCCTGGCGCCCAGGTAGAGCGTGAGCATCAGCGTCGCCCGCCAGACCGGCGCGCCCACGTCGGTCAAAAGAGCATATGCGACCGTGAGCAGAATTGTTATTGCGCTAGCCGCAAGATCACTCACCCGCATCCGGCGCAGCAGCCAAAACGTTAGCAGGGCGAGGACCGCGACCTTCAGCCCGGAAATTACCAGCACGTGGTAGGTGCCGGTGCGCTGGAACTCGGTGAGAGTTTCGCGACCAAGGAACGAATTCTCGCCGATGAGCATAGCGTCGAGCAGCGGAGCTTCGTCGGGCTTCCATAGGCCATGGATTCTCTCAATCAGATTTCTACGAAGGCGCGTCCGCCAAAGCTCAGCCCGGTTGCCGAAAAACCCAGGCAGCCATTCGACCGCGTCCGCCTTGGTTGATCCCAGGGCAACGATTCCGTCTTCCGCCAGGTATCCCTCATAATCGAATGCGCCTGGATTGCGGAAATTCCGCGGCGGATAAAGTTTCGCGGCAAATCGCATGCGCTCCCCGTAGCGGAACCGGTGCATGGTCGTAGCCGCGGATTTTGCGGAGTCGTCCTTAGCGTCCTCATCGTTTCCCTCGTGGCCGAAGATCCCTATGCGAAGGCCGGAACGCATGCCAAGGATCTGGCTTCCGGTCTCACTTCTCGTCTCGATTTGCTCGCTTTCAAGGTCCAACCTCTGTTGGGCATCGCCGGAAGTCTTCTCCCTTAAACTTCCTTCCTTGGTCACGTGGGCGGTAATGACCAGATCTCGGCCGTCCGCGATTGCCAGCACATCGGTGTTGCCATAATTCTCTGTAGCCCGCACTTGCATCATCAGTGCTCCGGTCACGAATAAAGCTGACAGCCCAAGCGCAAAAGCAGCATGGGCACGACGACGGAGAAAATAAACTCCAAAGAGGTTGAACAGAATTGCCGCAACCAGCCACCACAGTGGTGGCCGCCATGCGTAGACGCCGGTAACAATTCCACCGGCATACGCCAACGCAGCCCACAGCATGGGTTGTCGTGAGAGTGGCTTCTGAACGATAGCAGGGGGCGCCGGGGCTGACGGATTCACCGGCTCGCCTGGACGAAGAAATCAATTAGCGGGAGTGCTCGGATATTCGGCCTCAGTAACTTTCCGGAGGGAACGATTCCTCTGTCCCAACCGCTACCGAGCCAGATGAAACACACTCTCCAAGTGATAGGTCTGGGGGAACAGATCCACCAGGTGCGCCTGCTCAATGCGGTATCCGGCGCCGAGCAGGCCAGCCAGGTCACGCGAGCCAGTCGCCGGATCGCAGGAGATGTAGGTCATGCGGTGCGCTCCCAATCCGACGATGCTTTGGACCACAGTCTCCCCCAGACCGCTCCGTGGCGGGTCCACCACCACGAGGTCAGGCCGCAGCTTGCGAGTGGCGCTCCGCAAGAAGTCGGCGGTCGTTGCCCGGATAGGCTTGACGCTGATTGGGGAATTATGCACGAGGTCGGCGTAAGAAGTCTGTGACGCTTCAACCGCGATTACCTGTGGAAATTTCAGAGATAGAACTGTCGAGAACAGTCCCACACCGGCATAGAGATCGAGCGCCCGTTCGCCCGACTCACCGGTGACGATGCCAACCAACTCGTTGATTAAATGGCGGTTAACCTGAAAGAAAGCTCCCGCGCTTACACGATAGGAAGCCCCCTCAATCCGATAAGTGCTTTCTTTTGCCCCGGAGACCGCAATTGGTTTCGGTTCGTCAGCCGGGGTGGCGTGGGATGATCTGCTCTCATGAATGACGATGCCGGCGATCTCAGGCAGAGCGCCACGGGCGGCATCTGCCCACTCTCTAACCGGCGTACCTGCAGTACCTGGTTCGCAGAAAGCTTCTATCAACACTTGATCGTCCTCTGCGTTAGCGAAGAACTCGAGCTCCTGAATTCCGTCAGGCACAATGCCTTCGCGCCCCATCCGCCAGAAGGCCGCAATGGCGCGGTTGATCAGCGGCGAACTTACCGGACATTCCTCGACCGCAAGCAGTTCATGCGAGTTGAATTTGTAGTAGCCGAGCGCGAACTCCAGCGCCGTTCGAACTTTAAGGCGGCTTCGATTGCGATAGTTCCAGGGCGGCGAAGGATGCACGATGATTCCGGTATCCAGCTCCACCTTGGCAATGCGGCGAAGAGTTTCTTTCAGGATCGCGGCCTTGATCTCAAGCTGGTGCTCATAGCTGCTGTGCTGATAGTGGCAGCCGCCGCAGTGGCGGAAGTAAGGACAGCGCGGCTCTATCCGCTGTGAGGACGCTTGCAGAATGTTCTCAGCATGACCCCGGGCAAAGCCCCGCTTCTGCTCCAACAGCGCAGCCTCGATTCGCTCGCCCTCCAGCACAAAGGGTACAAACACGGCCTTGCCAGGACCGTGTTCATCGGCAGGCAGCCGGGCGAGCCCATCGCCGCCATATACGAGTTTTTCGATGGTGAGTTGCAAGCGAGAACTCTATTATCGAGCAAAAAACTGGCGTAATCGCTGATTCCAATTGGCAACTGAAAATTGTCAGAGGCGCTTCACATATAGAAGAGACTCAACCTGGGCAGCCCGTATTTTTCCAGCAGCCGTTTGTGCAAGTACTGCTTCTGCAATTGCTCGATTTGTGCTGCCAGCATTTTGCGCCGGTAAGGCGCCAACTCCCGATCGGCTTCGGCTCGCACCGTGACGATCTGCTCATCCGGCGTCGCCGCCAGCAGAACTGCGAACAGTTTTTCTTCGGCCACGGTGAGCCGGCGTTCCAGATCTTCCAATCGTGGCTGACTCTTCGCAACCTCGAGATCAGCGGCAATTTCGCGCAGCATCTTTGCCGTCTCTCTAGCCAAAGGCGTCGCAGAAATCCCTTCTGCCTCGGGAAGCTTCGCGACCTCAAGTTGTTCCGCGTTGAGCCGCAGAAAGGCAGAGATCTCGGATGTTTGAAACCCAAGCTGGCGGCGGCTTTGTGAATCCGGACTCCCCGCGCCCACCGCCGCCTCTTTCATCTCCTCCGCAGCCACCAGCACCGCCTGCGCACAATAAGCCAGGCTGTTGACCTTCTGCGACTTCGATGGCCGCTGCTCGTACTTATCAAAGGCCGCATCGATGCCGCGCAAGACTGCTTCGAGGGGAATGCTCGCATCCTTCCAGGTCTCGATCAGCGCCCAATCCAGCGGAGACAGGTGAATACGTCCCCGGCGACGCTGAAACTGTTCTTCTATTTCGGTGAAGTAGTTGAAGTAGTTTAACATTCGGTGCTTTTCGCCCGAAAATGTTCGCTTTTGGAGCACAGTCGGTGCACCCTTGGTGCGTGAGCAAATCGGAGTCGGTCGGAATTGTCGGTATTTGCTTTCATGATCGAAGCTCTTTTCGAAATTCTAACAGCACAGGAACTGGCCCAACGCTTGAAAGTCAAACCATCTTGGGCGGTAGATGCCAGCAACCCGACGCACGTTTACGAGCTATAGAAGTGGCCGCGGCAAATCAGAGCCATTCCCATCGCGCAGATCAGAATGTAGCGTGTTCGCAAGGAGTCCTCTGGCTGTCGCTCGTCGGTCGTCCGCGAGTCAAATGAGTCAGGGGCACTTAACCGTTGGCAGACAAACCCAGTGGCTCTCGTGCGCCCGCTGGTCGCCGCACTCGGATTGGTATGCGAAGTAAAGAACTCTAATTCACGGGATTGGGTTCTACAGCGAGCCGATGCGTTCCCAGCCACCTGGGTAGGTGGTCTGTGGGGACTTTTGGAACCAAAGATTCACGGTTGCCCCGCGTGTGTTGTCGTTAGTGTTGTGCCCAACCCCGCATAAAGGTAGTGATCGCCGAAGACCTTTCGTAGGGCTGTGAACGCTGGCTCTCCGGTGCAGTGACCGGGGGCAACGTATTCGACTTTGAACCGATCGTGCAGCGCGGTGACGATCCTTTCGATGTCGGGATCGGGTGCGACAACAAGATGAAAGCCGCCAGCGATGAAGTGAATGCGGGGATTGATCGCAGTTGCAGCTTCAACGATTTTGTCGATGCCCGGATGGGAACAGCCAACCACGATGACCAGTCCTTCGGAGGTATTGATGACCAAGGAAAGTTCGCGCAGTTCGAGAGTACCTGGCTTATCGGATACGAGTGTAACCAAATGGATATTCGGCGTGATTTCGGTGTTCTTGTCTATAAGTTGGAAATTGGCACCCGGCCAAGCTGAGCCAAACCGCATAACTTCTGGGGGCGCACCGTTGTAATAACGTTGCTCTTGCGGAAGGGATGGGTCTTTGCGGTAGAAGGTGGTCGGCAAGTCTGCACCATAGACCCCAAATCCTTCCTTCGGCGCGTAGATGGGCACTCTTGGGTTCACGCTTAAAACGTAGCTCAGTCCTCCCATGTGATCCCCGTGGCGGTGCGACATCACCACGAAATCCAGTTTGGCTAAGTCGATTCCTTTTGCCTTCGCATTCTGCGCGAGGATGTCCGGGTTGTTTCCGGTGTCGAACAAAATGCGTTTGCCGCCGTATTCGACAAGAGCGGCATAGCCCCAATCTTTCTGCATTGCAGAATTCTGCCCGAAAGCGTCGTACAGCACGGTGATTTCAGTCTTTGCGCCGTCAGCGTTTGTGTCGGCGATAGATTGTACGGAATCGCTTCCAACCAGGACCAGAAGTGCCACAGAAACAACCCAAGACATGGCTGTCATTTCTTCCTCCAGAGTTTGCATAAGCCTAGCATCTCGGCTGTCGCACGCGCCTACTGTTTGTAGCGGGTGGTCGCCGCAATCGGAGTGGTATGCTCATTGACTGAAATGAAGGAGCACATATGGTCAAGGTCAGCGTGCTGTATCCGAACCGAGAAGACACGAAGTTCGAGATGACCTATTATCTCAACCACTGCATCCCCATGGTTCGGCGACTGCTGGGATCGGTCGTCTTCCCAAACTTTTGAAAGGCCGGCAGCAAATCGCAAGATTTCTTGGGCCAATCGATTTCTGTCGCTGAGCGATGGACAGAATCCGGGCATGCCAGTTATCCACGAAGGTCGGCGTGTACAGGCTTCGCTGGACGAGCTTAATAGATGGCTAGGACGCGAAGCTGCTGAACCCGTTCAGATCGCAACCGAAAATACCGATCTTTCTGCTGAACTGAAACGCGGGCTGTCGTATGTGCGGAAGCAGGGTAGTAAAGGCAAACAAAAAGGTGCAGCTTAAAGTGTCCACGCTTGCTTTGCTTTCCTTCCTTCTGGCGTTATGTCTAAACGGATTCGGAGGTCGTCACCATGACCGATCCCAAGCTCCTGTCTTCTCGCTTGCTCCTTGGCATTGCTCTGCTGACCTCATTGAACATTGCAGCGCAACAATCGCAGGCTCAGAAGCAGGGCGTAGCCGAATTGCTGTCATTGCACAAGGAGGAACGCCGGGCGCACTTCGACCACGATGTCCAAGCACTGCTCGCCCACGTTGCGCCCGAAGTTGTGGACGTTCGCGACGGTCGGGTGAGCCACATGAGCCGCGAGGATGTGCGAGCCCGGTTTCTTGCTTATTTTAAGCGTGCCCAGTTTTCAGCATGGGATGACCTTGACCCGCCGATTGTGCGTGTTTCTTCTGACGGAAAGATGGGTTGGATGATCGTCCATGTGCGAATTGCTTACACGGAGAGCGATGCATCGGGCAGAAAAACAAAGCAGGACTCGGTAGGGGCGTGGATGTCTGCTTATGAAAGGCAGGACGGGAAGTGGATCATGACCGCTGTGACCTCGACGTTTGGAGGGAACTGAATTCCGGAGACACGCCTGGGAAGATCGCTAGTGGACCGCTCGATTTGGCGAAACCGCCTGGGTACGATATTCGCGAGATGTAGGGAGGTTCAACATGCCATCCAACCACTGCTCTACAATAGTCGGATCACAGCACTGAAGCATCGGGAGTATACTCCCCCAGAATCGGATCGTCGTCGAGGGTTGGGGAGTATGAGAATTCTGTTGCTAGTTCTCTTTTTCCTTTCAAGCAGCATCGCAGCGTTAGTCCAAGCTTCGAACGCAGTGGTCAAGCACAGCAACGATTCATATCGAAAGCCAAAAATCCGTGCCATCACCGCTTTCGTGCGGATTGAGCCGTCACAATACCGACAGCAAATTGAAGAAGCTGTGACCATGCTTCGTCAAGCCAAAGTGGCATTTGAAAAAGGCGGGTACGAAGTACAGACGATCAGGATAACAACGCAACCGTTCACGCAATACATAGGCGATCCCTCCGGGCCTGATGCCCTTGAGTTTTTCAAGCGTCTGGACGAGCTATCCAAAAAAGACTCGTTCATGCTGAATATCGGGTCACTGACTCTCGGCAGTTCGTCGGATGCGGCAAGGGTAGCGTTACTCAGCCAAATTCTGGCGATCACAAGGGTGAATGCGAGCGTTGTTGTCGCGGGTGACGACGGCGTGCATTGGAACGCAATTCGAGCCGCTGCGCAGGTAGTCAAGTATGTCGAGGAACATAGTCCTAACGGCACAAACAACTTTGATTTTGCCGCCGTAGCCATCGTGCCGCCCTATGTACCATTTTTCCCCGCCTCCAATCATGACGGATCTGGCCGCCAGTTCTCGGTGGGATGGGAAGCGGGAGGGTTCGTTGCCGATATTCTAGAAACCGCTAATCGAGATATGCAAGCGGCGCGAGAACTCTTGTCGCGGCACTTTGACGAGCAGGGGCATGCGGTGGATGCAATCGCCAAGCAGGTCGAAACAGACTCTGGATGGAGCTACAGGGGGCTTGACCCAACGCCCGCGCCCAGTGTGGATTCATCCATAGGAGCCGCGATTGAGATGCTTACTGGGGTTAAGTTTGGGTCCAGTGGCACGCTTTCGGCTGCCGCCATCATCACGGAGGCCGAACGTTCCATTTCGGTCAAGCGGATCGGTTACTCGGGTCTCATGTTGCCCGTGCTCGAAGACCCGGTGCTATCCGAACGCTGGAGCGAAGGGACATTCGATCTCGACTCTCTGCTGGCCTACTCAGCCGTGTGTGGCACGGGGCTCGATGCAATTCCATTGCCCGGCGATGTTTCGCAAGAACAGTTAGAGCGAATCATGGGCGACATGGCGAGTCTTGCTTTCAAGTGGCACAAGCCGCTGACGGCTCGGCTGATTCCGGCACCGGGCAAGAAGGCAGGAGATCGAACGGATTTCGATTTCGGAGTCGCCAAGTTCCCGAACCCAACTCTACGGCCGCTGCGATAGCACGCCTTTTAGGAGGCGAGCATGTGCGTGGTCAAGGATGACGAATCTGTCGCAGTGCATCGCGAGCCCGCCCTCGACAAAAGCGGCGACACCTCCGGCACCCGCGTCCGATGCCCGCGCTGCGACTGGTCGCTACGGCAAGGTGGACAAATGGTTCTGAACCTGCGGGAAGCAGCGGCATACGTTCGACACCGGAGCAAGTTTGCCCGGCGTGCCCGTACCAGTGATCTGAAACTCAGTGCCTCGTGGACTAGATGGTCGCGCCACTCAGAACGGTATGTGCAGTAATGTCACGAGCGGCAGCAAACTCCGTACCGCTGCCAAAGCCGAAACCACGGACTGTGAGAATGTCGAGCCTCGGCAACGAACCGGAACTCGTCTCATAAACGGCATTCTGTCACGTCTTCGAAGGCGGAGAAGCCTAGACTGTCACGGAGGATCAAATGCCTATGCGCTCTTCAAATCGCGTTTTGGTGGTAGCTTGTTCTCTGTTCCTGATTGGAAGTCTGTGTTCCCCGAGGGAGGTTCCCATGAAGTCCGAGCAAAATGTGCAGTCGCAAGAACAATCGACGCGCACAACCATTGAGAACTTCAACGAGGCGTTCAATCTGCACGATGCAAATAAATTGGCGGTATTCTTGACCGAAGATACTGTGTTCGAGGATACGTCGCCCGCTCCAGATGGTCGACGCATCGAGGGAAAGGATGCTGTGGTTGAATTCTGGCGCGGATGGTTCGCCCGCAATCCCGACGCGCGGTTCGACGCCGAGGAAGTGATCGTCAGCGGAAATCGGGCGACAGTGCTCTGGGTCTATCGCAAGATGCGCAACGGCCAGACATGGCACCTGCGGGGCGTTGACGTTTTTACCGTGAATAACGGAAAAGTAGCCGCAAAGCTTGCCTACGTGAAGGGGTAAGGGCAGGTCACCGTGGGAAGGAAGTGCGCTGATTGGAAAGAATCGGAACACTGTCGACGAAAAAGAAAGAGTCCAGCAAGAAACGTGAGTCCCTTAACTGACACTCCCACGATTCTTCCTGACCGCGACGTTGAGCAAGAGCCGGACCGCACTCGCTCTGGTATGCGCCTGCCTGAGAAATAGGGGACGGTCAAGTGAGAGTGGTTCTCTTCGGAGCGACGGGCATGGTCGGGCAGGGCGTCCTGCGCGAGTGCCTACTCGACCCTGACATCGAGAGCGTCCTCGCAGTTGTCCGCAACGCCAGCCTGCCGCAACATGACAAACTGCGCGAAATCGTACACCAAGATGTCTACGATCTCGCAGCGATTGAAGACAGGCTCTCAGGCTACGACGCATGTTTCTTCTGCCTCGGCGTCTCGTCAGTAGGGATGAAGGAGGAGACGTATCGGCGCGTG
>Ga0307476_10001698_pt1 | contig 13391 bp, 10 predicted proteins | sample atmos_gasesECM2C_2_FD_203314 | JGI IMG/M metagenome (GOLD analysis project Ga0307476, IMG submission 203314) | Hardwood forest soil microbial communities from Morgan-Monroe State Forest, Indiana, United States - atmos_gasesECM2C_05 | ecosystem: Environmental > Terrestrial > Soil > Temperate... | reverse complement strand
CTGCGCGAAGCTTTGCTACACATCCTGTCCAAGAAAGACGACATCCACATAGTGGGCGCGGGGTCGTTTGGCGCGGGCGTCTTGGAGCAGATTGCCTCGAGCGGAGCGAATGTGTTGGTGCTTGACTCGCTCTCCCCACTTCTGCCGGAACACGGTCTGGTGCACCGGCTTCATCACATGAACCCTGCCATAGGCATCGTGGTGGTCGGCATGGACGCGGACAAATCCGTTTTCCTTCGTGTGGTTCAGGCAGGGGCTCTAGGCTATGTACTGAAAGATGCCTCGGCATTGGAGGTAGCAAGGACTATTCGAGCGGTGGCGGCAGGCGAAGCGGTTTGCCCAGGCGCGCTCTCCGTCGCGTTATTTCAGTGGGTAGCGAAACACAAACCTGCTATTTCGAACTCGCCACTTAAAAACCTCGGGCTAAGCCTCAGGGAGCAACAATTAGTCGGATTGATTCAGCAAAGCCTCACCAACAAGGAAATTGCCAGCCGCCTCAATCTCTCCGAACAAACCGTCAAAAACCACGTGCATCGCATGCTACGTAAGGTGGGAGCGCCGGACCGTCTCTCTATCGTTGAAGTGTGCCGCAACCAAGGCGTTACCGTTTAGCCCCCTAACGCTCTCTGAACCTCCACTATCGACGTCATTCTCATGGCACTCCTGAGGGAATGATTCTGGTCGGGAATCAAGGTTTAAATTGACAGAATTGAACTGCCTATCCGTGGAACCACTAAATTTTCCACGAATTAAACGAAACGCTTCGGGTATTTCGTTCACTATCTACCAAGTGGACGACATCGCGCGATACTGCGATCACGCCACATCTGCAGCCTAGCTAGGAAACTCCTAACTGGGATCCCGGGAGTACCGGAGCTGAACAGGGGGAAATCAGCTCCGGTACTTTTTTGGCAGTTTGTCGTCTTCACGGATTTCGGCTGACCGACCTTGTTCTCAGCCTTCATAAAATGAGCACTCCTCGCCTCATCCCCGTTCCTGGCAGCGTCCGCAATAGCCGCACGCTGCTGCGCCGCCCTCCGCATACTCACTCCTCGGATGGCATTCGCGACTCAGCTGAGGTGCTATACTGGCTGCCATTTCAAGGGCCTCGGGACAAGTCCTTGCACTTTCATTCCTTTGACGAACTCTACGTCGAACGCCTGCGGGCGGGCGACTTTCGTACTCAAGACCATTTTGTCGCCTATTTCAGCCACCTGATCCAGATTAAGCTGCGCTCTCGCCTGTGTTCGCCGGAGGCGATCGACGACGTGCGCCAGGAAACCTTCACCCGAGTGTTGACGGCGTTGCGGGATGGAAAGCTCCTGCATCCCGAGCGCCTGGGCCCGTATGTGAACTCCATTTGTAAACACGTTTTGCAGGAGCATTATCGGGCATCGTCCCGCAACGACAGCTTCGAGGACGACGAAGAGAACGACACTCCCGACGAATCGGTCGATCTTTTGGCCGCCTTTTCCACGAAACAAACAGGAGAAAAAGTCCGCCAGGTCCTGGATGAACTTCCTGAGCGCGACCGGCGACTGTTGCGCGAAGTTTTTCTCGAGGAGCGGGAAAAAGATGACGTATGCCGTGACTTCGGTGTGGATCGAGATTATCTGAGGGTGCTTCTGCATCGCGCAAAGCAGGCATTCAAATCGCTGTATTTCAACGACATACAGGATGATCCGCCGAAAGCGGCACGAGCCTGAGGCTATGAAACGCTTTGGCCCCTCGACTCACTACTGTATGAGGAGATTTTGACTATGAACCACGTTGAAGTGGTTCGGCACAAATTGACGGAACGCTACTTTCTCAATGAACTCGATCCCGACAAGCGGGAGGAATTTGAGGAACACTATTTCGACTGTCCGCAATGCGCGCTCGACGTACGGGCTGCCTCCGTGTTCGTCGAGCAGAGTAAGACCGTGCTGGCGGAAAGCGTCGGCAAAGCTGTGCGGCCTATGCCCGTGCCGGTTCCGGCGCCATGGTTCGCATGGTTCCGTCCCGGCTTAGCCGTGGCCGCAGTTGCTGTCTTGCTGGTGGTGATCGGATATCAGAATCTTGTGATGTATCCGCATTCGCACTCCGAAGAGGCGCTCAATCATCCCCAGCTCTTACCCTGGGCATCGATCAATACTCGCACCCGCGGATCCAGCACGCCGGTGATTGCGGTGACGCCAGGTGGCAGCTTCTTGCTATTAGTAAATATTCCTCCGGACAGCCGCTATTCGCGGTACATTGTGGATCTTTACAACCCAGATGGAAAGCTGGAGTGGTCGCTTGCAATTCCTGCAAACATGGCCGATGATGTGTCGCCCGTGCAGGTGCCGGGGGCGAATCGAGCGGCCGGTAGGTACGCGTTGGCGCTGCTTGGCATCACCGCCGCGGGCCAAAGCACAGAGATTAGTCGTACGCCTTTTGAACTACAGATCCAGAAGTGATCGTAAAGCGATCGCAACCAGGAGGAGAAAAACATGGCCGCACGAGCCGACGAACTCTCGATGGTGAAGCCAGTCCACAACTATCATGCGGAAGCCAATCTTCTGACTGCGGACTTTGAGCATCCGGTCAAGCAGCGTATCAAGCCCCACGCGCATATAAAATTGCGCCACGACGGGCGCTACCAATTCAAGCCCGCCGCGCGTTTCCGTTTCCATGGCATTCTTTCCTACCGCTCCGGCTACACCCAGGTCGCGGGACACCCGAGTTCGAAGCTTGACGGCTTCACCACCCTGGCAACTTCCGTCCTTGAGGGCCTGAACGTTCTCGACGTGGTTACCGCCGATCGCGTGGTGGCGCAAATTTCCACCGTGCATCCTGTCTACGGCGAAGGCCAGGTGCCCTCGGTCACTTTTCTAGGCACGCGCTTCGAAAATCTGAGGATTGGCGGGCAGAAGATCGAGGTGGAAGAAAATCTGGAAATCCTCGGCACCCGGCCCGACGAATCCTACTTTGACGACACCGCCGTTACGGGTCGCATCTCCCAACAGTATCGCGAGATCAGCAAAGATGGCCTTCCCGACTGGACCCGCCAGCAGTACCCAAAGGACCGGGCTGTCGTGCAGGAGATAGGAAAGGGCGGACGCCAGATGCAATGCTCGCTAGTCGACGGCGTTTCAAAGGCTCCGGGAACCTCGTTCGGTCACGTGATCGATTTGCCCCACTTTGGAAAGATATTTCTAGGTGAGCTGAAGGTTGTTCGGACCGCGGGCAACGCCAGCAAAGGCGAGTACGACACCTACAAATTTCACGTGACCATGATCCGGTTGCAGATGGGATGCATCGCGACGGGAACCTCCGGGATCGTGATGCTGGATACGAACGGCCAAGGCGGCAAGGGAAGCGGCGGCGGCGGATAGCACGAACCGAAATGTCCGATATGGTTGGTGAACGACAACAATAGGGAGATAAACCAAGCCCTCATCCGCGTCCTCCTTTTGGACGCGAATTGTACATCTGGCCCTCAGGATTTCAAGTTAAAATCCTGCGCATGCTCTTCCCAGAGCGAGGGCGAGATTTCCGCCAGCAGGAACGGCGAGTGCGCGTTCAGGCACGAACGCTGGGAATCATCGAATTCATCATCTGGCTCATACTCCTGCCATGCTGTTCTCGAGGGCACGACCCTCAGGCCGCCCTGGATCACGCCCGCGGAACCCTTCGACGTGGCCAGGCAACCGCTGCAGCCGACGAGGCCGAGAGAGGGTATAAAAAGTTCCACACGCTGAGCGCGGAATGGGCTTGGAGGTTCACCATCCTTAGAGCCACTGCTCTGCACGACCGTGGCATGGATGAGGAGATGTTGAAGCTTATCGCTTCCGAGCCAACACCAGTTCCCTCCGGCGAACTGGCGATAAAGAAGCGAAGATTGGAAGGCCAAGCGTACAGCTCCCTGCACCGATTCGTCGAAGCGGAACAGAGATTCGACGAAGCGGAGCAGCTCTGCACTCTTTCGGACTACCTGGCGTGCGCGGATGTGTCAGGCGCGCGAGGGGTGATGGAAATGAGCCTTGGCCACTACGCCCGGGCGCAGAGTTTTTTTGCGCGTGTACTCCCTAGAGCACATGCGAGCGGCGACCGTTTCTGGGAGGCCAGCGCGTTGTTGGATCTGAGTTGGTCGGCAGACGAGCAAACGCATTTTGATGAGGCGATCGATTGGGCCGACGACGCCCGTCAGATTGCGATCAGGCAAGGCTATCCCGACCTCGCGCAAACGGCACTCGGGAATATGGGCTGGGCATATTACAAGCTCGGCGACACAGAAAAAGCCGAAGGGATGTTTTTCGAGGCTAAGAATCAAGCTCGGAAGCTAGGGAATGTGACTAGCGAAGCCGGCTGGCTCGCAGCGCTGGGATACGTTTACATGGACACCCACGATTTCAAAGCTGCCGAGGAGTCTTTCCGACAGTCGCATGACCTTTCAGAAAAACTGAAGAGTCGCGAAGACATCATCAATTCCTTAATCGCCCTGGCCTTCGTCTCCGAGCAAACCAATAAGTTGGATGACGCCAGGCGCTACGCCGATGAGGCGCTGGCCAAGGCGCGAGAAGATAACAACCGACGCGACCAGGTTTATCCACGGCTGGTGCAAGGGCGAGTTGCCGCGCGGCTGCATGACACCACAGCTGCCGAGAATGCATTCCGCGAAGTCGCGCAGTCGCCGGATTGTCCGGTCTTTTTGAAGTGGGAGGCGGAGCGTTCCCTGGCCCAGCTCTACGAGGATGGAAACCAGTTCGATTCCGCCAATCGCGAGTATCGGACTGCGCTTACCACCTTCGAAACTGCCCGCTCCCAACTCAAGCACGAAGATTCACGGTTGCCGTTTCTAAGCAATGCTTCCCACATCTACGACGATTACATCCATCTCCTCGTGGCCCGGGGCAAAATAGCTGAGGCCCTGCAGGTCGCTGACTTCAGCCGCGGCCGTACTCTGGCTGAGGGATTGGGATTGCTCCAGAAAGGAACCTCATTCAAACCGGATCGCCTGGATCCGCCAGCAGTGGCGCGGCAAACGGGCGGCACCATCTTCTTCTATTGGCTGGGCGAGCGCAGTTCCTACTTGTGGGCAATTACCCCGAAAAAGATCAGCTTGTTTCCGCTACCAGCATCTGCCGAAATTGAAGCCGCGCTCGAACGGTATCACAAGGCGCTCGACGGTCCGCAAGACGTTCTCGACTCCGCCAATGAGGTCGGCAGTTCGCTGTATCGCATGTTAATCGCACCGGCGCGAGAACTACTGCCGGCAAATGCCAAGGTCATCATCATTCCGGATGGCAAGCTCAACAATCTTAATTTCGAAACCCTGCTGGTCCCTGAACCGGCTTTGCATTACTGGATTGACGATGTCACGGTCGTTAACGCCAATTCATTGCGACTGCTGACTGCGTCGCACGCGAGCACGCAGAAACGCGCCCGCCGTCTGCTGCTCTTCGGCAATGCCGTGTCACCCAGCCCGGAATATCCCGAGCTGTCGAACGCCACAGTCGAAATGACGAGCATTGCAAAACACTTCCCGGCCGCGCAGGAACTGGTTGTCGAGCGTGAGCAGGCTACCCCGGCCGCGTACCTGGCCGGCAATCCGGAACAGTTTTCGTACATTCACTTTGTCGCGCATGGAATGGCCAGCCGCCTGAGCCCGCTGGATTCCGCCATTGTGTTGTCCAAGAACAGCGGCGAGAATGCAAACTTCAAACTCTATGCGCGCGATATTATTCAACGTCCGGTGCGCGCGGACCTGGTCACGATCTCCGCGTGCTACGGCGCCGGCACTCGTGCTTATTCAGGCGAAGGCCTGGTAGGGCTCTCATGGGCTTTCCTGCGAGCTGGCGCGCACAATGTGGTTGCCGCGCTATGGGAGGCGAGCGATGTTTCCACCGGCCAACTCATGGATAAGTTCTACGAGGAATTGAACCACGGAGAAAGTCCCGACACCGCTCTTCGCAAGGCCAAACTTTCCCTGCTACATTCAGGCAGCGCCTTCCGCAAGCCGTTTTACTGGGCGCCCTTTCAGCTCTACTCCGGATTATGATTCGCCCCGCGGGAACGTTTGCTCGCACAATCCCGCCACAGGTGCTTACTTCGAGACCTGAAATAATAACGACGTGTATGCTGGTGTGGTCAGATCGCAACGACGCTCCTGCATCGCCCTTGGGCGATGCGAGGCGATAACGCAGTGCCGGAGTCATGCTGATCCATCCCGATCGTCTGTTTCCTGCCGAGCCCGCTACGCGCAAGATAGCCAGAATGCTCTACGAGCATGTCCGAACCTTGCCCATTCTTAGTCCTCACGGGCATACCCAAGCGGCGTGGTTTGCCAGGAATGAGCCCTTCCCCGATCCCGCAAAACTCTTTGTGCAGCCCGACCACTACATCTTCCGGATGCTCTACAGCCAGGGAATCCCGCTGGAAGATCTCGGGATTGGTCAGCCGGAGTTAAAGAATCCTCGGAAAGTCTGGCGCGTTTTCGCTACTCACTATTATCTGTTCCGCGGAACGCCGACGCGCATGTGGCTGGATTTTGCTTTTCAGGAACTGTTCGGGCTTAAACAGCGATTGTCGGAAGAGAACGCCGATCTTTACTTCGACACTATCTCGGAAAAGTTACGAACTCCAGAGTTCTTGCCGCGCGCTCTGTACGAGCGTTTCAATCTGGAAGTGCTGGCGACTACCGATTCTCCTCTTGATTCGCTTGCCGATCACAGGGCCATCCGAGAATCGGATTGGAAGGCGAGGATTCTGCCGACCTTTCGTCCAGACCCGGTTGTCGACCCTGCGTTTGAAGGATTCGCCGAAAGCCTTGCGAAGCTCGGTGAGAAGACCGGAGAAGATACTTCCACATGGGCTGGCTACCTGAACGCGCTCCGAGCGACGCGCCTGCGCTTCCGCGAGCTCGGCTGTACGGCAACCGATCACGGCCACCCCACTGTGCGAACCGCGAATCTTCCCACAGCAGAGGCTGCGGAACTTTTCTGCCGGCTGATCGCCGGCAGCACCGATGCCCAGCAACACGAACTCTTTCGTGCACAGATGCTGACAGAGATGGCTCGGATGAGCCTGGAAGACGGACTGGTCATGCAGATTCACCCGGGCAGCGCGCGCAACCACAATCGCAAGCTCTATGAGCAATACGGTCGCGACGTAGGTGCGGACATCCCGATGCCGACAAATTATGTGGACGCGCTGCGCCCTTTGCTCGACCAATTCGGCAATGAGCGCGATCTGACGATCATTCTTTTCACGCTGGACGAGTCTGCTTACAGCCGGGAACTGGCTCCCCTGGCCGGACACTACCCCTGCCTGAGACTGGGGCCGCCGTGGTGGTTTCACGACAGTCCCGAGGGCATGATGCGTTTTCGCGAGCACACAACCGAGACAGCGGGCTTCTACAATACCGTGGGTTTCAACGACGATACCCGGGCCTTCCTCTCGATTCCGGCACGGCACGATATGGCGCGGCGCATGGATTGCGCCTTCCTGGCGAAACTGGTCGCCGAGCATCGGCTGGAGGAAGATGAGGCTTTGGAAGTGGCGCAAGATCTCGCCTATGGGCTGGTAAAAAAAGCATATCGACTGTAGGAGCGCGGCATGGCGGATATGACGGCCTTCGACAACCAGACGGAAAGCGGCTCATCTCGCGGAGCAACTCCACGCACGGGACTGGGCCGCGTACGCTGGACAGTCTGTGCCATGCTGTTTGTCGCGACTTCCATCAATTACATGGACCGCCAGGTAATCGCGATCCTCAAGCCGACCCTCGAGCACAGTATCGGCATGACGGAGGTAAGTTACAGCTACATTGTGGATGCGTTCCAGATCGCCTACGCCGTGGGCCTGCTGGCGGCCGGCCGGCTGATCGACAAAGTGGGCACGCGCATTGGCTACATGCTGGTGATGACGGTCTGGAGCCTCTCGGCCATGGGCCACGCGCTGGCCAGCACCGTGCTGGAGTTCAGCTTCGCGCGCTTCTTTCTCGGACTCGGCGAATCCGGCAACTTCCCCGCCGCAATCAAGACCGTCGCGGAGTGGTTTCCCCAGAACGAACGCTCACTGGCTACGGGAATCTTCAACTCGGGAGCAAATGTTGGGGCGATCCTGGCCCCTGCCATCGTGCCGTGGGTGACGATTCGCTACGGTTGGCACGCAGCCTTTCTGACTACAGGCATTTTCAGCGTGCTCTGGATTCTGTGGTGGTTTCGTTACTATCGCAGACCCACGGATCATCCCACGTTAACTGCCAACGAGCTGCGGCATATTTACCAGGAAGCGGCCGAGGACTTGGGACCGTCGGTCCCTTGGCGGCGATTGTTGAGATGCCGCCAGACATGGGCTTTTTCTGTGGCCAAGTTCCTCACCGATCCGATCTGGTGGTTCTATCTGTTCTGGCTTCCGTCATACTTCAGCGCGAAATTCAATCTGAACCTTTCGCATCTCGGGCTGCCACTCATCATTGTTTATAACGTTTCGGCGATTGGCAGTGTCGGCGGAGGCTGGCTGCCCGCGCCCTTCCGCCGGCTCGGACTCTCACCCAACCATGCGCGTCTTGCGGCCATGTTGGTCTGCGCATCTCTGGTTGTTCCCATCTTCACAGCCGCGAGTGTCAAGTCGTTGTGGACCGCCATCGCGCTGATCGGTATCGCGGCCGGCGCGCACCAGGGCTGGTCGGCCAACCTATTTACCACGTCGTCGGATATGTTTCCGCGCCGCGCCGTGGGCGCGGTTGTCGGTATCGGCGGCATGGCGGGATCAATGGGCAGCGCGCTTTTTGCCTTCTTCGCCGGACATATCCTGCAATTGACGCACAGCTATGGGATTCTGTTCGGCATCGCCTCCGGCGCTTATCTGGTGGCTCTGATCGTTCTGTACGTCCTTGCTCCCGAATTAAAGAAAGTGGAATTCGCCGCATGAGCCTCTACTGCGCCACCGGCGGGGTCGAAAGCGACCTGTTTCCGCAATTGCAAGGGCTGCTTGCGGAGAATCTTGCCAAGCTGGGGCAACGAAATCGCGTCCTCATTGTGCCACCCGATCACAGCCGCATACATTCCCGCTCTGGGGATCTTACGCGGTATGCGTGGGAGTATTTCGGCGACCGGCTGCAAGCGGTTCTACCGGCGCTTGGCACGCATGCTGCCATGCGGCCTGAGCAGATCGCGCGAATGTTTCGCGCCATGCCGCAAAAACTCTTTCGCGTCCACAACTGGCGAACCGATGTCGAGACTCTGGGCGAGGTTCCGGCGGAGTTCATCCACGAGCAGTCGGAAGGCAAGCTCAGCTATTCGTGGCCAGCACAGGTGAACCGGCTCGTTGCGCATGGCGGCTTCGATCTGATTCTCTCGATCGGCCAGGTCGTCCCGCACGAAGTTATCGGCATGGCGAATTACAACAAGAACATTCTAGTGGGCACCGGAGGCCGCGAGAGTATAAACCGCAGCCACTATCTCGGCGCGGTTTATGGGATGGAACGTATCATGGGCCGCGCTGACAATCCCGTGCGCAACGTTCTCAATTACGCGGCTGATCGTTTCCTGCGACAGCTGCCCATCGTCTACGTACTCACCGTGGTTGGGCGCACGGCGGACGATGGACTGGCAGTGCGCGGACTTTTCATCGGCGACGATGCTGAGTGCTTTCACCGCGCTGCCGAGCTGAGCCTGAAAGTGAACTTCGAGACCCTGGACGCGCCCATCCGAAAGGCTGTCGTTTATCTTGATCCGCATGAATTTCACAGCACCTGGCTGGGCAACAAAGCGATCTACCGTACACGCATGGCATTGGCCGACGATGCAGAGTTGGTGGTGCTCGCGCCGGGCGTAAAGGAATTCGGCGAAGACCAGGCGATCGACGCGCTGATCCGCAAGTACGGCTATCGCGGGACGCCTGCCACCCTCAAAGCAGTGGATGCCAATGCGGATCTCGCCAACGATCTGGGCGCGGCTGCTCATCTCATTCACGGCTCCTCTGAAGGTCGCTTCACCATCCGGTGGTGCCCCGGTCAACTGAGCAGAGAAGAGATTGAAGGAGCAGGTTTTGAGTTTGGAGATTTGGAAACCATGCTCACGCGCTACAACCCACAGATGCTTCGCTATGGCAACAACCGCGTTGACGGCGAAGAGGTCTTCTTTATTCCGAACCCCGGGTTAGGACTGTGGGCGTACCGCGGTAAATTGTTGGGGCGAAACCCATGATCGTGATCTTGATGGGGGTGAGCGGTGTCGGCAAGACGACCATCGGCGCGTTGCTCGCTGCGCGCACCGGATGGAAGTTCGAAGACGCCGATGACTATCACTCGGCGGAAAATCGCAAGAAAATGGCGTCAGGTATCCCGCTGACCGATGCCGACCGAGGGCCGTGGCTCAACGCTCTGCATGAACGCATGCTGCAGTACAGGAGAAACTGTGAGAACGCCATCTTTGCCTGCTCTGCGCTGAAGCGGCAGTATCGCGAAGTGCTGGCCAGCGGCTTTGTGAAGAATGAAATCCGATTTGTCTATCTGCATGGGCCCAGCGTTCTGATCAAAGAGCGCATGAGCACCCGACAACATCCATACATGAACCCTGAACTCCTCGATAGCCAGGTGGCGGCGCTAGAAGTACCCCGAGACGCCTGGCCCATCAGTGTTGCCGGAAATCCGGAGCAAGCCGTCGAAGAGATCGTTGTCCAGCTGCGCGAAGCAGGCTTGCTTACCACCGCAGCGGAGAAATCATGACGACTCCTATCTTCAGCCTTGAAGGCAAAACCGCCGTTGTGATCGGTGGTACCTCCGGAATCGGGCGTACCCTGAGTCTCGGCCTCGCAGATGGCGGAGCCAATGTCATCGCCTCTGCCCGACGCCGGGAACAAGTCGACGAAACCGCGGTCGAGATCGAACGGCGCGGCCGCCAGACCCTGCGCCTCTGCTCCGATGTACGCGACCGTGCTTCACTCGAAGAACTGCTGGCGGCCTCGCTCCATCGCTTCGGCAAAGTCGATATCCTAATTAATTGCGCTGGAAAAATTAGGCGCATGCCCACGCTCACCATGCCGGAAGAGGAGTGGGTGGAGATCGTGGACACAAACCTCACTGGAACCTTGCGCGCTTGCCAGATTTTCGGCAAGCACATGCTGGAGCGCGGTTACGGCCGTATTGTGAACATTGCATCTCTGAACAGCTTCGTCGCGCTCAACGAAGTAGCCGCCTACGCGGCCAGCAAGGCGGGCGTCGTCTCGCTCACGCGTTCGCTAGCGGTGGAATGGTCAAAGAAGGACGTTACGGTGAACGCCATCGCGCCCGGTGTCTTCCGAACGGCCCTGAATACCGACCTGCTCGACAATACGCCGCGCGGCCAGGAGTTACTGATGCGAACGCCGATGGGACGTTTCGGCAGGACCGAAGAGCTCGTCGGCGCTGCAATTTATCTCTGCTCCGATGCCGCGTCCTTCGTTACGGGCGAGACTCTGGTAGTCGACGGAGGGTTTTTAGCCAGCGGTGTCAACCAATAAAGAGTCGACGACTGAGATGAGGTAGGGTGCATGAGGTATACACGACGCAGGTTGCTGGCGGGATTAGGGTTGGCAGGACTCGAAGCGGCGATGTCGCCGATCAGGAAGGCCGGAGCGTCCTCACTCATGAAATCATGGGCGCCGGGCGCAGCCAGTTGCCCGTTCCGCCTGGCGGTGATCAATGATGAGATCACGCAGGACTTCGAGAGAGCATGTCAGATCGTTTCAGTCGATTTCGGGCTGCGCTGGATCGAGCTGCGCTCCATGTGGAACAAGAATGTAACCACACTGGACGCGAAGCAGATTGAAGATGCGCGGAAGATTCTCGCGGAACACAAGCTGCAAGTCACGGACATCGCAAGCCCTCTGTTCAAGACGGACTGGCCTGGGGCTCCGAGATCGTCGCAGAGCGAAACGCGAGACCAATTCCATGCCGATTTTGATGCCAGCGGGCAAGATAAGCTGCTCGAGCGCTGTATCTCGCTTTGCAAATCTTCCAATACGAACCGAATTCGCTGTTTCGACTACTGGCGACTGGATGATCAGAAGCCGTACCGCGCGGCAATCAATGCCAAACTGCAGCAGGCTGCGGAGCGCTGCGCTAAAGACGACATCATTCTGCTACTCGAAAACGAGATGTCCTGCAACACGGCAACGGGCGAAGAGTCAGCGGCGGTGCTGAAGGCGATTCCAAACAGGAACTTCATGTTGAACTGGGATCCTGGAAATGCGGCGGCACTGGGGAGCACGCCCTACCCGACCGGCTATGAGTTGCTCCCCACAGACCGCATCGGGCATTGTCATTGCAAAGATGTAGTGAGCAAGCCCGATCACAAATACGATTGGGCTCCCGTGGGTGCGGGCATCGTGGATTGGGTTGGGCAACTTCATGCCCTGCGGCGCGATGGCTTCCACTACGGGCTAAGTCTCGAAACCCACTGGCGCGGTGCAGGCACGCCAGAGGCATCCACGCGCGTTAGCATGGATGGACTGAAGAAGACGCTGACAAAGGTTGGAATTTCCTGCTGAGCATTTCCGCCGATCGAGGCTGTTTCTTCAAGAATCGTTTGTCGCTGCCGCAAGAGTCTCGCTAAAAGGAGAATTTATGGTTACGCGACGTGAATTTCTCGACGCCCTCGCCGTAGGGGCAGCCGGGCTCGCAGTAGGATCTACGGCAAAAGGCTACAGCCAGATTCTTGGTTCGAACGACCGGCTCAACTTTGCCGTGATTGGCCTCAATGGCCGCGCCTATGCTCATCTCGCGTCGCTCAAAGCAAACCGCAGCGCTGCTCGCATCTCACACGTTTGCGATGTGGATAGCGTTATTCTGAAAAAGTTCGCCGACCGCACGCAACAGGAGATGGGTGAGGCTCCGGTGGCGGAGAAAGACTTTCGCAGGATTCTCGAAGAGAAAGACGTTGACGCCATCACCATCGCCACTCCCGAGCATTGGCATGCACCGATGGCCATCGCCGGATTGCAGGCGGGGAAGCATGTCTATGTCGAGAAGCCGTGCAGCCACAATCCCGCCGAGGGCGAGATGCTGGTGCAGGCGCAGCAGAAGTATCGCAAGCTCGTGCAGATAGGCACACAGCAGCGCTCCTCGCCCCACACCGTCGAGATCGTCGAAAAGATTCACCAGGGAATTATCGGCAGGCCGTACTTCGCGAAAGCCTGGTATGTCAATACGAGGAAGTCGATTGGCGCCGGTAAAGAGATCCCGGTGCCGCCGCAGCTTGATTGGGACTTGTGGCAAGGGCCTGCTCCGCGCCGTCCGTATAAGGACAATGTGCATCCTTATAACTGGCATTGGTTCAAAATCTATGGCACCGGTGAAACACTTAATAATGGAACGCACGAGGTCGATGTCTGCCGCTGGGCGCTGGGCGTCGACTATCCGCAGCGGGTTACGTCATCAGGCG
>Ga0307476_10001697_pt1 | contig 13391 bp, 9 predicted proteins | sample atmos_gasesECM2C_2_FD_203314 | JGI IMG/M metagenome (GOLD analysis project Ga0307476, IMG submission 203314) | Hardwood forest soil microbial communities from Morgan-Monroe State Forest, Indiana, United States - atmos_gasesECM2C_05 | ecosystem: Environmental > Terrestrial > Soil > Temperate... | reverse complement strand
CCATGCGCTCGTACGCCTGCCAGGCATCGAGGCAGAGTGCGAAAGCACGAGGATCGGCGAGGCCGACGTCCTCCACCGCCATGCGGGTGACGCGGCGCGCGATGTAGAGTGGATCGCAGCCTCCATCCAGCATACGGCACAGCCAGTAGAGGGCGGCGTCGGGGTCGGAGCCGCGAACCGCTTTGTGCAGCGCCGAGATCTGGTCGTAGAACTGATCGCCACCCTTGTCGAAACGACGATGGGCTCCGCTTGCCACCTCCTGCGCGACTGCGAGGCTCAGCGTCCGTCCGTCGCCTGCAGCCTCCGCCAACGCCGCTGCCAGCTCCAGCATGTTGAGCGCGCGGCGTGCATCGCCGTCGGCGGCGCGCGCGATGAGCGCGAACGCCTCAGGGTCCGCCTCGAGGTGTTGGCTGCCCAAACCGCGCTCCTCGTCGGTGAGCGCGCGTCGCAGCAGCGCAGTGAGGTCTTCCGTCTCGAGCGGACGCAACACGTAGACCCGCGCGCGCGACAGCAGCGCGCTGATTACTTCGAAGGAGGGATTCTCGGTAGTTGCGCCGACGAAGGTGAGCGTGCCGTCCTCGAGGTACGGCAGGAAAGTATCCTGCTGCGCCTTGTTGAAGCGATGCACCTCGTCGAGGAACAGCAGCGTCGGATGACCGGCAGTGCGCGCGGCGCGGGCCGCCTCCACAGCGGCGCGAATGTCCTTGACGCCTGCCATCACCGCCGAGAGCGCGATGAACTGGGCGTTCGAAGCCTGCGCGATGAGGCGCGCAAGGGTGGTCTTGCCGGTGCCTGGCGGCCCCCAGAGAATCAGCGAATGGAGCTGCCCCGCCTCGATGCTGGCCGAGAGCGGCTTTCCGGGACCGAGAATGTGCCGCTGGCCGAGAAACTCCGCCAGGTTCCGCGGTCGCATCCGGTCGGCGAGCGGACGCAGCGCGTCGTGTTCGGTGGCGGCGGATGAGGAGGCGGTCACGAACGTCGGGTCGGGCCCGCAGCGCTCAGCGATGCGGCGTGCCGATGACGTCGGCGCCTGCCGGGGGCCTGAAGCTCACTTCGCCCGGACTCACCCGACCGTTGCGCTCGATCTTCTCGAAGATGACGGTCGCCGTCTGATCGAGCTTGTCCTCGAGGATCATGCGCTTCAGATCGCCGTGGTCGAAGCCGAAGAGCGCCCGGCGAAAGTCCGCATCCGCGCCATTCGGCTCGACCAGCACCCAGTCGAGACCTGCGCGCTGCCCGGCGCCGGTGATGGCGAAACTCTTGCGCACGTCGACCGTGCCGGACAACAGCATCGCCGGGGTCGCCGAGAGCGCGGCATCGACAGGCTTCACCGTCACCTGCTGCAAATCGCGATCGTAGAACCACAGGTTGACGCCGTCGCACACCATCAGCTGACCTGCGCCCGAATCTGTCGTCGCACTCGTCTTCGGTGCCGCTGCACCGCCAGGAGTCTCGGGTTTGATCGCCCAACTGAATTTTCCCGGCCGCGAGACGATCAGCGTGCCCGTCGCGCGATCGATCTCTCGGCCGTTCGGGTCGGCGAGCGTCTGCACGAAGGAAGTACGTAAGGTCTTGAGATTGTCGAGGTAGTCGGTCAGGAGCTTCGCGTCCGAGGAAGCCGGCGGCGACGCTGCGGGAGTCGATGCTGCAGGAGTCGTCGCCGCCGCAGCCGGCGCAGCGACGGGCGCCGCGGCAGCCAAGAGCTGGGGCAGCATGAGAGCAGCGAGAGCGAGCGCCCGAAAGGTAGTTCTTGCGATCGCGCCTATGACGCCCGGCCGCACCGTCACTCCCCCTGCGGCGCCGGCGCCAGCACGTCGCGCGACCCGTTGGACTGGAGCGGGCCGACGAGCCCCGCGAGCTCCATGGCCTCGAGCAGTCGCGCGGCGCGGTTGTAGCCGATCTTGAGCCGCCGCTGTACGTAGGAGATCGAGGGTTTGCGCTCGGTGGTCACGATGCGCACGGCCTCGTCGTAGAGCGGATCGGCTTCCGGATCGCCCGCCCCGTTGCCGTTCCCGCCCTCGCCCTCTTCGCCCGCCACACCCGCGAGTGGACCCGTCGGACCTGAGAGCACCTCTTCGATGTAGTTCGGCGGCGTCGCGCTGCGCAGCGCATCCACCACGCGATGCACTTCCTGGTCGGAGACGAATGCGCCGTGCACGCGTGTCGGCAGCGAGGTGCCCGGAGGCAGGTAGAGCATGTCGCCGTGACCGAGCAGCGTCTCGGCGCCCATCTGGTCGAGGATGGTGCGCGAATCGACGCGCGCAGACACCTGAAACGCGATGCGGCACGGGATGTTCGCCTTGATCAACCCAGTGATGACGTCCACCGACGGACGTTGCGTCGCGAGCACGAGATGGATGCCCGAGGCGCGGGCCTTCTGCGCCAGGCGGGTGATCAGCTCCTCGACCTTCTTGCCGACGATCATCATCAGGTCAGCGAGCTCATCGACCACCACCACGACGTAGGGGAGCGGTGTGAGCGGGAGAATCTGCCGTTGATCGACGGTCGGGTCGTTGGCCGCCCGTTGCATCATCACCGGATCCAGGATCGGCTTGCCTTCGGCGGCCGCCTCCTGCACCCGGCGGTTGAAGCCGACGATGTTGCGCACTCCGAGCGCCGCCATCAGTTGCAGCCGCCGGTCCATTTCGGCGACGCACCAGCGCAGCGCGTTCGCGGCATGTTTCATGTCGGTGACCACCGGCGCCAGCAGATGCGGGATGCCCTCGTAGACCGAGAGCTCGAGCATCTTGGGATCGATCATGATGAGGCGCACCTGCGCGGTGGTGGATTTGTAGAGCAGCGACAGCACCATCGCATTGATGCAGACCGACTTTCCGGATCCCGTGGTGCCGGCGATCAACAGGTGCGGCATGCGGGTGAGATCGGCGACCACCGGCTGCCCGCCGATATCCTTGCCGAGGGCCAGCGCGAGAGGCGAGTGCAGCTCGTCGTAAGCCTTCGAGCGGATGATCTCGCCGAGGGTGACCACCTCGCGCTTCTCGTTGGCGATCTCGAGACCCATGACGCTCTTGCCGGGAATCACTTCGACGACGCGCACCGAGAGTACCGACAGTGCCCTCGCCAGGTCCTTCGCGAGCGCGGTGATCTGGCTCGCCTTTACGCCCGGCGCCGGTCGCAGCTCGAATCGCGTCACCACGGGCCCTGGCTGCACTGCCACGACCTCTGCCTCGATGGCGAAGTCCTTGAGCTTCATTTCGACCAGCCGCGAGAGCGCCTCGAGCGCCTCCGCGGAGTAAGACGCCTCACGGGCCGGCGGGTCGTCGAGAAGCTTCAGCGGCGGCAGCTCACTCGCCTGCGGCGGATCGAACAGCGGCACCTGCCGCTCGCGTTCGACACGCGCGCTCTTCTCCACGACTGGCGCCGGCGCCTCGATGCGCGGCGGTGTGCGCGCCACGGATTTCTTCTGCTGGCTTTCGACCACCTCGCGGCGCTGCTCGCGTCGTTCGCGTCCTTCGGCGGCATGGCGCGAGGAGCTCCAGCGGCCGCGCATCCAGCCGACCGCTGCCCACGCGGCCGCGCCGACCCGATCCATGATGGTGAACCACGAGACCCCGAAAGCGAGCGACAGACCGGCCATCCAGGCTGCGATCATGAGCAACGTTGCCCCGAGGAAATCGAGCCCCGCGGCGAGCCCGCCACCGACCATGGTGCCCACCACGCCGCCGGCACTTTGTCGCAGAGCGCCGGGCTGCCAATGAAGCGTGGTCAGCGCACAGCTCGACACCAGCACCAGCAGAAACCCGCCGATGCGCACCATCGAGTTGGCGCGCGAGGTGCTTTCCGCGCGCAGACGCCGCTGCAGCCCCCAGCACGCCGCTGCGAGCACCAGCGGGAACAGGAACGCGGGCCGACCGAACAGGAAAAAGAGCACGTCGGCGAGCCAGGCGCCGATCACCCCGATGCGGTTGTGGACCGCGGCGGCCGTGCCGGTATAGGAGAAGCCGGGATCGTCGGGGCTATAGGTCGCGAGCGCCAGCAGCAGCACTACGGCGATGATGCCGAGCGCGATGATGGCGCTCTCACGCAGGCCGCGGCTGACGGCCGCCGTGAAGCGTGAAGCGTTGCGCGCCTGCGCGGAAGATTCAGCCAATTCCGTATGCTCCGCCTTTAAGATAGACGGCCACCATTATAGTGCTTGCTACCATGGGACCGGCATGACCGCCACCCGCCACCATCGTCTCATCATTCTCGGCAGCGGGCCTGCAGGCTATAGCGCCGCAGTGTATGCCGCGCGTGCCAACCGCTCGCCGTTGCTCATCACCGGCGTCGAGCAGGGCGGCCAGCTGATGACGACCACCGATGTCGACAACTGGCCCGGTGACGTGGAGGGACTGCAGGGTCCGGCTCTCATGGAGCGCATGAAGCGCCACGCCGAGCGTTTCGCCACCGAGATCGTCAACGACCATGTGCAGTCGGTGGATCTGCGTGCGCGGCCCTTGCGGCTCGCAGGCGACACCCATCACTACACCTGCGATGCGCTCATCATCGCCACCGGTGCAGCGGCGCGCTACCTCGGCTTACCGTCCGAGGAGCGCTTTCGCGGTCGCGGGGTATCGGCGTGCGCGACCTGCGATGGCTTCTTCTTCCGTGGCCAGCGGGTTGCGGTCGTGGGCGGCGGCAACACCGCGGTGGAGGAGGCACTCTACCTGTCGCACATCGCGCAGCACGTCACGCTGGTACACCGGCGCGACCGGCTGCGCGCCGAGAAAATCCTCCAGGACCGGCTGTTGCGCGAAGTGGATGCGGGCAAGATCGCACTTGTCTGGAACCACCTCGTCGACGAGGTGCTCGGCAACGAGCATGGCGTGACGGGGGTGGGTCTGCGCTCGGCGGATGGTACGGCTGCACGCGAGCTCGCGGTGACCGGGCTCTTCGTCGCCATCGGCCACACGCCCAACACCGCCCTCTTCGCCGGCCAGCTCGAGATGCGCGAGGGCTACCTGCGCATCCGTGCCGGGCTCGACGGCGATGCCACCGCAACCAGCGTGCCCGGCGTGTTTGCCGCCGGTGACGTCGCCGATCACGTCTATCGCCAGGCAATCACTTCGGCGGGCGCGGGCTGCATGGCGGCGCTCGATGCCGACCGTTACCTGGAGAGTCTCGACACACGGGCGCACCGCTGAGTGCGAGCTGCGCAAGACCCATGGACAAGGCCGAGTTTCGTCGCAGCATCTTAGGGCTCTCTCGCGAGGCGTGGAATGCGCTGGCCCCCGATGGAAGTCCCTTCGTCCGCCACGAATTCCTCGCGGCGCTCGAGTCCACCCATTGCGTCGGCCGCGGCACCGGCTGGGAGCCGTGTTATCTGACGCTCTCGGATGCGCGCGGGCTCGCCGCCGCCGCGGTCGCATTCGTGAAGACGCATTCCTTTGGTGAGTTCGTCTTCGACTTCGCCTGGGCGCGCGGCTACGAGCGGCTCGGCCGCCGCTACTATCCGAAGCTGACACTCGCAACGCCGTTCACGCCGGCGACCGCGCCGCGGTTCCTGGTGCGAGCCGACCTCGATTCGGCGAGCGTCGCGCAAAGGCTGCTCGGGGAGCTCGAGCAGCGTGCGACCCGTCACGACCTCTCCGGGGTCCATGCCCTTTTCCTCGATGAGCGCGCACGTGCGGCCTGCGCGCGGCGTGGCTGGCTGCTGCGGCGAGACTGCCAGTTCCACTGGAGCAACCACGGCTACACGAGCTTCGAGCATTATCTGGAGAGCTTCACCGCCGAGAAGCGCAAGAAGGCGCGCCGCGAGCGACGACGGGTGACAGAGGCCGGGGTGCGCTTCGAGACGCGGTCGGGCCGGGAGCTCGATGAGCGACTTCTCGGCCACGTGTATGAGCTGCATCGGGACACTTTCCTGCGGCACGGGCACGAGCCCTACCTGACGCGCGCCTTCTTCAGCGAGCTCGCCCATACGCTGCCCGAGAGCCTCATGGTGAAGCTCGCCGTGCACGGGCGCAGTGTGGTCGCGGCGGCGATCTTCTTCTGCTCACCGCAGACGCTCTACGGGCGTTACTGGGGCTCGAGCGCCGAATACCACAGCCTGCACTTCGAGACCTGCTATCACCAGGGCATCGAGTACTGCATCGAGCGGCAAATCGGCCGCTTCGAGCCGGGCACGCAGGGAGAGCACAAGGTGGCTCGCGGCTTCGAGCCCGCCATCACATGGTCGGCGCACTACATTGCGGACGCTGATTTCCGGGCTGCGATCGCCGAGTACCTCGGGCGGGAAGGTGCGGCCATCGAAGCGTACGCGCTCGAGGCAGGTCGTCACGTGCCCTTCCGCGAGCGGCGCGGCGCGCCGGGCATCGCCTGAGGCAGGGCGGCCCTGCGTGAAGACCATTACCTGGCTGTCGCCGCAGGATGCCTCCGACTGGTTTCCACCGCTCGAGCAGGCACTGGAGGAGCCGGCCGGCCTGCTGGCTGCCGGTGGAGATCTCTCTGCGGAGAGACTACTTGCCGCCTACCGCTGCGGAATCTTTCCGTGGTACTCCCCCGGGCAGCCGGTGTTGTGGTGGTCGCCCGACCCTCGCGCCGTACTGTTTCCGGAGGAATTCCGCTGCTCGCGCAGCCTCGCCAAGCGCTTGCGCAACGCGGGCTTCGTCCCGGCCGTCGATCGTGACTTCGCCGCGGTCATCGATGGCTGCGCCGCCCCCCGCGCCGCGAGCCCCGGGACCTGGATCACCTCCGAGATGCGCACCGCCTATCTCGAGCTGCACCGGCTCGGCCACGCGCACAGCATCGAGATCTGGCAGGAAGGCACACTGATCGGCGGCCTCTATGGAGTGAGGCTGGGAGGCGTGTTCTTCGGCGAGTCGATGTTCAGCCGCGAGCGCGACGCTTCCAAGGCAGCCCTCGCCCACCTGGTGACGCTCGCCCGACACACGGCGCTCGCGGTGATCGACTGCCAGTTGCCGTCGCGGCATCTCTCGAGCCTCGGCGCCCGCGTGATCCCGCGGAGCCAGTTCCAGGCACTCCTACGCGAGCAGGTGCGTGCGGCGGCGCCGCCCCTCGTGGCCTGCTGAACCGGCGCCCGGAGCGCGGTGGCGGCGACTGCGGCGCCGGCGTTCCAGGAAGGCATGCAAATTGCCAGCGCCGCGCGCTTGTGCTGCAATTCGCGCCCCGTAAAGCCGTGCAGGGTGTATGTCCAAAGAAGACGCGATTCAGATGGAAGGTGAGGTCGTCGAGACCCTACCCAACACGACTTTCCGGGTGAAGCTGAAGAATGGCCACGTGGTGACGGCCCACATCTCCGGCAAGATGCGCAAGAACTATATCCGCATCCTCACGGGCGACGCCGTCACCGTGGAAATGACGCCCTACGACCTCTCCAAGGGCCGCATCATCTATCGCGGGCGATAGCCCTTACGCCGGTACCGCCGGCGCCTGCGCCGGCTCGCAGATGAGCGTGAGCTGCGAGCCATCTTGCGACACCGACACGCGCACGTTGCCCCCGCCAGCCAGCTGCCCGAAGAGCAGCTCCTCGGCGAGTGGCCGCTTGATGTGCTCCTGAATGGTGCGGGCCATCGGGCGCGCACCCATCTTCGGATCGTAGCCGCGCTCGGCGATCCAGCGCCGCGCCGCGTCGTCGAGCGAGAGCGTCACGCCCTTCTGCTCGAGCTGCGTTTCGACCTCGACGATGAGCTTGTCCACGACCCGCTCGATGGTATGCGCATCGAGCGAGCTGAACTGGATCACCGCATCGAGGCGGTTACGGAACTCGGGTGTGAAGATGCGGCGGATCGCCTCGAGGCCGTCGCTGCTGTTGTCGGCGTGCATGAAGCCGATCGGCGCGCGCGCCATCTCCTGCGCGCCCGCATTGGTCGTCATCACGATGATCACATGGCGGAAATCCGCCTTGCGGCCGTTGTTGTCGGTAAGGGTGCCGTGATCCATGACCTGCAGCAGCAGGTTGAAGACGTCCGGATGGGCCTTCTCGATCTCATCCAGCAGCAGCACGCAGTGCGGGTGCTTGGTGATCGCCTCGGTGAGCAGCCCACCCTGGTCGAAGCCCACGTAGCCGGGCGGCGCGCCGATCAGGCGCGATACCGTGTGCCGTTCCATGTATTCGGACATGTCGAAGCGCAGGAACTCCACGCCCATCGCGATCGCGAGCTGACGCGTCACTTCGGTCTTGCCGACGCCGGTCGGCCCCGCGAACAGGAAGCTGCCGACGGGCTTGCGCGCCTCGCCGAGCCCGGAGCGGGCCATCTTGATGGCCGCGGCGAGCGCCTCGATGGCCTTGTCCTGGCCGAAGATCACGAGCTTCAGATTGCGCTCGAGGTTCTTCAGGATCTCCTTGTCGGAGGTCGAGACGTTTTTCGCCGGAATGCGTGCCATGCGCGCCACCACGTCCTCGATGTGGCGGACCTCGACGGTGCCTTCGCGCTCGGCGATCGGCTTGAGCCGGGCGCGCGCGCCAGCCTCGTCCACGACGTCGATTGCCTTGTCCGGCAGGTGACGCTCGTTGATGTGTCGCGCGGCGAGCTCGGCGGCCGCGCGCAGTGCATCGTCGGCATAGGTGATGCCGTGGTGCTCCTCGAATCGCGGCTTCAGCCCGAAGAGGATGTCGACCGTCTCGGCCACGGTCGGCTCGATCACGTCGATCTTCTGAAAACGGCGCGCGAGCGCGTGGTCCTTCTCGAAAATGCCGCGGTATTCGTTGTACGTGGTCGAGCCGATGCAGCGGATCTCGCCGTTGGTGAGCACGGGCTTGATGAGATTCGAGGCATCCATTACGCCGCCCGAGGCTGCCCCGGCGCCGATCACGGTATGGATCTCGTCGATGAAAAGGATCGCTCCGGGCTGTTTCTTCAGCTCCGTGATCACCGCCTTCAGGCGCTTCTCGAAGTCTCCGCGGTACTTGGTGCCGGCGATCAGCGCGCCCATGTCGAGCGCGAACAGCGTGCAGTCGGCGAGCACCTCCGGCACCCGGTTCTCGACGATGAGACGCGCCAGACCCTCGGCGATTGCCGTCTTGCCGACGCCGGCCTCGCCGACATAGAGCGGATTGTTCTTGCGGCGGCGGCAGAGAATCTCGATCGTGCGCTCGACCTCGAGCTTGCGGCCGATCAGCGGATCGATGCGCCCTTCCTGGGCCAGGCGGTTGAGGTTGGTCGTGTACTTCTCGAGTGCACTGCCGCTCTCGCCATCGCGCTCCCCCTCGGTCGAGGTTTCGTCCTTGTCGGAGGTCTTCTCCTCGGCGATCTTCGAAAGCCCGTGCGAGATGTAATTCACCACGTCGAGCCGGGTGACGTGCTGGCGATTGAGCAGGAAGACGGCGTGACTCTGCTTCTCGCTGAAGATCGCCACCAGCACGTTCGCGACGCCGACCTCCTTCTTGCCGCTCGACTGCACGTGAAACACGGCGCGTTGCAGCACGCGCTGGAAGCCGAGCGTCGGCTGCACCTCGCGTTCCTCGCCCTCCTCCAACCGCGGCGTCGACTGATCGATGTGATCCTTCAGCTCCTGCTTGAATTTCGCCAGGTCCGCGCCGCAGGCGCGCAGCACCTCGCGCACCTTCGGGGTGTCGAGGATCGCGAGCAGCAGGTGCTCGACCGTGAGGTACTCGTGCCGCGCCTCACGCGCCTGGTGGAACGCGTCGTTGAGACAGTACTCGAGCTCGTTGGACAACACTTCAGCAGAACCTTTCAGTTAAGCGTTCGGACATCTGCGCCATGCAAGGGTTGCGACGGCCGCGGCCTCAGGCTTCCTCCAGCGTGCACATCAGCGGATGCTGGTGGTCGCGCGCATAGCTCGTCACCTGTGCCACCTTAGTTTCCGCGATCTCGTATGTGAAGACCCCGCACACTCCCTTACCCTTGGTGTGCACCTCCAGCATGATGCGCGTGGCGGTCGGACGATTCAGCGCAAAGAACTTTTCCAGCACGTCGACGACAAACTCCATGGGCGTGTAGTCGTCGTTGAGCAGGACTACACGGTAAAGTGGGGGCTGCTTGACCTCCGGCCGCGCCTCTTCGACGACGACCCCGGTGTCGGGGCGGACCGGATGCGGATCAGGCATGCCTGTCTTTATAGGGGTCGCGAAACGGCAACACAAGCCTGCCGAAATGTGGAGTAGTTACTCCTGCAGAAACAATTGCTTGGTAGCGCAAGCGTGCGCTCGTATGATTGCCCTTTCTCGGCGCGGACGACCGCTGGTCGCGAGTCGGCGCGCCGGATTCGCGAACGCCGTTCCGAGCCCCGTGAGGACCTGCTTTGGCCACAGACTTTTAAGCCCATGAACGCCGCCTCCTGGCTGGAAGGGTTCCCGGCGCACGACCGCTGGCGTGCGGTACTGCTCAGCGAGGGGCCGCGTGTGGCGACCTGGCTGCTGGCACTCGCCCTCGCCGTGCAGGCTGCACTGATCGTGACCGATCTCGCGCGGGACGCCCGCCGGGGGACCCCCTCCCCCCAGGCAGCGGCCAGCCTGATGCGCGCGTCACGCTCGCATGGGCTCGACCTGGCCTCGATCACCAACGCCCACCTCTTCGGTGCTCCGCCGCGGGCGGCCCAGGACGGGTCCAACGCTCCGCAGACAACCATGCCGTTGGTTCTCACGGGAATCATTGCCGGCAATGATCCTCAAAACGGACTGGCAATCGTTGGAGAGAACGCCCAAAGCGCGCGGGTGTATGCAGTCGGAGACAATATTCCGGGGGGAGCGAAGCTTCACTCCGTCTACAGTGACCGCGTGGTCATCGACCGTAACGGCCAGCTCGAATCGCTCGCGCTGCCCCACCAGGTCGCGGGCAGCGCTCCGCCACCCTCTGCGGCCATCCTGCCCACCGAGAATCCTTCGATCGAGCGCATGCGGCGCATGATCAGCGAGCAGCCTGGATTGCTGGCGGACGTCATGCGCCCGCAGCCCGTCATCGATCACGGCCGGATGAACGGCTTTCGGGTCTACCCCGGGCGCAACCGCATGGCATTCACCCGTCTCGGGCTGCGCGCCGGCGACCAGGTCACCGCGATCAATGGCACGCCGCTCGATGATCGCGACCGCAGTGAGCAGATTCTGCGAACGTTGAGTAGCTCGAGTGAGGCACACGTCACGGTCATTCGCAATGGTCAGACGCAGGATCTCACCCTGAATATGGCCCAGCTGGCCCAGGAGGCCGATAGCCTGGCGACTCCGGAGCAGGGTGGCGGCAATGCCGCGCCCATGAATCCTCCGATGCCCGTCCCGGCCGCGCCGCCCCCGACGACCGAGCCTCAGGGTCCGCAGTTCGACGACGCCGGCGGCGACGGCCGCTGAAGGCCTGGCTGTCGTCCGGGGGGAAGAGTGACAGTGGCAGTTTTTCGTTCGTTGACGGTGTGCGCACTCGCGGCGCTGGTCGGTGCCTCGTTGGCGGCAGCGCAACCCGGCGCACAGCCCGGCACGCCACCGGCCATGCAACCGGCCGCGGAACCCGCGCCGCCGCCGGTTGGGCAACCCGGGCAGCGCATCACGCCCAACTTCAAGGACGCCGACATCACGCAGATCGCGGAAGCGGTGGCTGCGGCGACCGGCAAGAATTTCATCATCGACCCGCGGGTGCGCGCGCAGGTCACGATGCTCTCGGCGACTCCCATGTCGCCGGCAGCCTTCTACGAAGCCTTTCTTTCCATTCTGCAGGTTTACGGCTTCATCGCCGTGCCCGCAGGCAATGTCGTGAAGATCCTGCCCGACGCCAATGCGCGGGCAATGCCGGCGACCGACCTCCCCGATCACGTCAGCGCGACCTCCGATGAGATCGTGACCCAGGTGCTGGACGTGAAGAACGTCAGCGCCACACAGCTCGTGCCGATCCTTCGGCCGATGGTGGCGCAGTACGGGCACCTGGCCTCCTATTCGGCAGGCAACATCCTCATCATCACCGACCACGCGAGCAACGTGAATCGGCTGATGCGCATCATCCGGCGAATCGACCAGGTTGCAAATGCCGAGCCGGAGATGGTTCCGCTCACCAACGCCTCGGCGTCGGAGATCGTGCGCGTCGTGAACTCGCTCTATCAGGGCGGCCCGGCCGTCGGCGAGGGCGCGCCCATCAAGGTGGTCGCCGATGATCGCTCCAACAGCGTGCTGGTCGCCGGCGACCCCAATCAGCGACTGCGAGTGCGGGCCCTCATCGCGCATCTCGATACCCCGCTGCAGGGAGGCGGCGATACGCGGGTGCGTTACCTGCACTATGCCAATGCGGAGAAGCTCGCGCCGAAGCTGAAGGAGCAGATAACCGGTATCACCCAGGCGAGCGCTCCGGGCGCCGGCGCGGCGGGTGCCGCGCAGAACCCGCTGGCAGCGGCGGAGAAGAACGCCATGGTGTGGGCCGACCCCACCACCAACTCGCTCATCATTACGGCGCCGCCCAAGATCATGCGTGCGGTAATGGACATCGTCGACAAGCTCGACATTCGCCGTCCGCAGGTGCTGGTGGAGGCGATCATCGCTGACATCGACTTCAACAAGGACTCCGAACTCGGCGTCAACTGGGCGATATACGGGCAGGGCACCAACGTGCCGGCCGCCGCCTTCGTCAGCCCCGTGGGAGGCACGAGCATCGTCGACCTCGCCACCGCCATCGAGAATCCGGCGAACGTCAGTACGGCGCTGCTGCAGGGCACTACCCTGGGGATCGGTCGCGTCAGCGGTAGTGGAACCAACTTCGCCGCGGTGCTGCGCGCGATCCGCTCCGATACCGCCGACAACGTGATCGCGACACCCTCCGCGGTGACCATGGACAACCAGGAGGCCGAGCTGAAGGTGGCACAGGAAGTGCCATTCATCACGGGGCAGTACACCAATACGGCCGCGAGCACGGGCGGCGTCACGAGTGGCGTCAATCCCTTCCAGACGATTCAGCGCGAGGAGGTGGGCACGATCCTCAAGATCACGCCGACCATCTCCTCCGAGGGCTCGCAGGTCATGCTCAAGATCTCGATCGAGAGCTCGAGCATCGGCACCAAGCCGGCGGGCGCGGTTGACCTGGTGACCAATAAGCGCACCGTCAGCACGAACGTGCTCATCGAGGACGGCGGCATCGTCGTGCTCGGCGGCTTGATCGAGGACGATCGCAGCAAGAGCGAGAGCCGTGTCCCCTACCTCGGGAACATTCCACTCCTCGGGATGCTGTTCAAGACGCGCAGCGACAGCTCAACCAAGAACAACCTCATGATCTTCATCCGCCCGAAGATCCTGCGCGATGCTGCCCAGGCCGCCTACGAGACCGACCTGAAGTACAACTACATGGAGGAGCAGCAGAAACCTATCCTCCATACGCATGAGGCGCTGCCGCTGCTGCCTGGCGTGCCCCCTGGAAAGCTGCCGCCGTTGCCACCGCCGCCGCCGCCCGGAAAAGATGCGGCCACGACTCTTCCCCCGCAGCAGCCCGCCAGCAACCCGGCGA
>Ga0307476_10001694_pt1 | contig 13403 bp, 13 predicted proteins | sample atmos_gasesECM2C_2_FD_203314 | JGI IMG/M metagenome (GOLD analysis project Ga0307476, IMG submission 203314) | Hardwood forest soil microbial communities from Morgan-Monroe State Forest, Indiana, United States - atmos_gasesECM2C_05 | ecosystem: Environmental > Terrestrial > Soil > Temperate... | reverse complement strand
CAGCCAGCGCCGATGTTGGCATTATGTGCGCCGCGCCGGAGGGCGAAGGATTTCAGTCGATCTTCGACAACCTAAAGCTGACCATGCACCGCAAGTGAGGTGGGTATCGCGGAAAGCTCACTGCTCGTACGGATTGCGCAAGTATCCTTCCACCGCGAAGTCTTCTCCGAAGCGGTGCAAGTGGAGATGCTTTACCTGCGGAGCATCAGCCAAATTTGAGACGCCCGTGCCGTGGGTGAATGGGATCGATTGATCGCACCCTAGAATCCTGGGTGCGTAGTACAGAAAAACTTTGTCGACAGCACTGGAGGAAAGCGCGGTCCCGTTTACAATCGCTCCGCCTTCGATCATCACACTCGTGATTTCGAGCCGTCCCAAGCGGCGCAACACCGCGTGAATATCCGGGCGGCAATCGGAAGGGGCTGGTGGAAGTTGCTCTACCCGAATGCCACGCGTTTCGAGTTCCCTCTTTTTGTTTTCCTCGCTGTCGCAATAGAAGACCAGCACGTCATCGTTACTGCTGCCGCCATATTTAGCGCTCTGCACCAGTCGTGACTCCAGCGGCAGGCGCAGGTGCGAATCCAGAATCACGCGCAAAAGCGCGCGCCGTCGCGGACGTCCGCTGCGATCAGTGAGCAGCGGATCATCGGCAAGTATCGTTCCTACTCCGACCAGGATAGCGTCGCTCTGATGGCGTTGTTCGTGCACGTGGGATCGCGCTTCCACGCCTGTGAGCCATCCGCCCGCGGGAATTCCTGGCGTGGGCTTGGGGGTCGATACCGGTGGCGGAGCGATCTTTCCGTCGAGCGTCATCGCTGTCTTCAGCGTCACCAGAGGAACACCGTGCCGGATATAGCGGGCGAAGGCCTCATTCAGGCAATGGGCTTCCGCTTCGAGGCGTCCGACTTCGACATGAATGCCCGCCGCTCGCAACTTCTCAAAGCCTCGCCCGCTGACCTTAGGATTAGGATCGGGCATGGATGCCACCACGCGGGAAATCCCGGCCGCAATCAAGGCGTCGGTGCACGGAGGGGTGCGGCCGTGGTGGGAGTGGGGTTCGAGATTGATGTAGAGCGTGCCGCCGCGGGCCCTGTCGCCGGCATGCTCAAGTGCGCGCACTTCGGCGTGTTTCATGCCATCGTAGGTGTAAGCACCTGTGCCCACGATGTTGCCGTTCGCGTCGGCGATGACCGCACCGACGCAGGGATTGGGCGAGGCCAATCCGATACCCTGGCGCGCCAGATCAAGCGCACGGTGCAGGTACTGCTCGTCGGTGGAATGGTCGGGCATTCTGTATGGGGATCAGGAGAATCCATGCCGGAGACGCCGAGTCACGGAAAAATACGAGTGAATGCAACGACAGCGCCTACAGCTCGCGTAGCGGGTAAGCGTCAGCTGGATTGTCCTCCTCCGGTTCTTCGAGTGCGACCGCACCAGATTTTGCTCTGGGCCCCATTCCGCGCGGCACAGAAACGAACGAAAACGGGTCCTCGGCGGGATCGGCTGGCGCCTGCGGGCGAATAAGCCTGCGCAATAACCACCAGGCAAGGCAAACAGGAGCAAGTGCTGTCAGAACTTCGAGAAAAGCGCTCATGCCAGAGTCCTCTCCGTGCCTGGGTGCCTCCGTGGTGAAGAAATGTTCCTATTCAAATAAGGAATCGACAAATTCTTTTGGATCGAACGGCAGCAGGTCGCCAACCTTCTCGCCTACCCCAACGAAACGTACGGGCAATCCTAACTCGCGTGAGATTGCGACCACCACTCCGCCCTTGGCCGTACCGTCGAGTTTGGTGAGCACGATACCTGTGACTCCCGCCGATTGCGTGAATAGGCGCGCCTGCTGCAAGCCATTTTGCCCCGTAGTCGCGTCCATGACGAGCAGAGTCTCATGCGGGGCTCCCGGAATAATACGTTGTGACGTGCGACGCATCTTCTCCAGTTCCGACATCAGACTCGTTTTGGTATGCAAGCGGCCGGCAGTGTCGACGATTACATAGTCCATCTTCCGCGCGATCGCCGCCTGAAGCGCGTCGAACAACACGGCCGCAGGATCGCCACCGGGCTTGGTCTTAATCACTTCCGTGCCGGTTCGCTGTCCCCAGATCTCAAGCTGATCGATCGCCGCGGCGCGGAAGGTATCCGCGGCGCACATCAATACGTTCTTGCCCTGCGATCGAAATACCTGCGACAACTTTCCGATAGTCGTGGTTTTGCCTGTGCCATTCACCCCAACCACCAGGATCACTTCAGGCGTTCCGTCCACTCTTTCGACGGGCCGGGTATTCGCCGCCTTCAGAATGGCCAGCAATTCTTCTTTCAGAAGGCGTTTTAATTCGTGCACATCTTTGATTTGCTTTCGATCGGCCTTGTCGCGGAGCTTGCCTAGGACCTCCTGCGTGGTCGTGGTGCCAAGATCGGCAGCGATCAGGGTAGCCTCGAGATCATCGAGCGTGTTGCGATCGATTTCCTTGCCGAACGAAATCACCTCTTCAATGCGCTCGTTGAGGTTCTCACGCGTACGCGTGACGGCCTGCTTCATGCGCTCGAAGAGTCCAGTTTTCGTTTCTTCTGTACTGCCGAATAAAGTTTGAATCATGAGAAATCCCGAGACTTGATTATAGCGGTCAGACGCAGCTGCGCCTCCAGCCCCGCTCAGAACATTTAGGATGAAACCCGGTTAGACGGGAGTTCTTTCGAGGTTGGTAGCGTCGGCGGCGGGAACCACGGGGGGAGCTGCAGCTGGTGAAACATTAGCGGCCGGATCCACGGCCACGCTCCGCTTGATGGAGATCCGCTGTATGCGAATCTCCCCACGTCCGTAGACCGCCATCAGTGCGGCCACAGGCCCGGGATCGAGTCGCTTGCCGGCAAGATTCTGAATGATTTTCAACGCCTCTTCCGGACTGTGCGCATGCTGGTAAGGACGATTCGTGGTGAGAGCATCGAAAGTATCGGCTACCGCAATCACCCGCGCCAGCAAAGGAATCTGCTCTCCCGTCAGACCGTAAGGATAGCCTCGGCCATCGAGAGCTTCGTGATGGAGTTCAATGCCAGGGAGCATTTCGGCGAGCTGCGTTACCGGCCGCAGAATGTTGGCGCCCTTGGTGGTGTGAGTCTTCATGACTTCAAATTCTTCGGCCGTAAGCGCGCCCGGTTTCTTAAGAATGCGATCTTCAATGCCGATTTTGCCCACGTCGTGCAGCTGCGCGGAAATCTGCAGGGTCTCCATAAATGTCGCATCCAGACCGAGTTCCTTACCGATCATCAGCGAGTAGCGGGTGACGCGATCGGAGTGGCCGCGGGTGTAAGGATCCTTCTCGTCGACTGCACCTGCCAGCATTTGGATCGAGCCCAGAAACAGCGCGCGATTCTCCTCCGCGGCCCGCTTCAGGTCTTCGACGAACCGTTCGAGTTCCTGTGACATGGTGTTAAAAGTTTCCGCCAACTCCCCTATCTCCGTGCGGCTCCGCAGGTGGACGCGCTGCGAAAAGTCGCCACGAGCCAGAGCTCGGCTGGACTGCGTAAGGATATGCAGTGGATTGGTGATTCGGCGGGCCGCAAAAATACTAACACCAATGCTGAGCAGCACCGCGAGCAGCGCCAGCAGGCGTGCAGTGCGCTGCATCTCGTAGACTCCGCGGTAAGCTTCGCGTTGCGGCTTTTGCACGACCACCGCCCAGTTGAGCGTGGTGACGGGGCTGTAAGTCCCCAGCATCTCAATACTGTTCTTGCCTTCTTTGACGGCAAACTCTTTGGTGGCGGCCAACTGCGCCTTGTTACCCTCGTCCACAAAGTTGCGGACGATCTCAAGGTTCTTCATGTCCTGGCCGGTCACGTATTGCTGAGTGCCAGCTGCTACCAGGCGGCCTTGCGAGTCTACGACGTAGGGAATTAAACCGCCGCCGCTGACTTCATGCAGGCGGCGAATCAGGAACTCAAGGTCGACCACCGCCCCCACCATACCCAGAAAACGTCCGCCGTATCTCATGGGGCTGGTGACCAGAACAACCGTCCGCGAAGTCTTGCCGTCTTCGACCTGGAGGGCCTGCCCGTTGTAAGCGCGGCCATCGCGCGCCGCGTCGTAGGCATGCTGCAGCTCTCGCTGGAGGAAGGCGTCGGGTGCGATGCGGCCGGCAGAAATTCCTTTCGCTTCGGAGTTCAGCAATGTGGCATAGGCGAGTTCGTCGGAGGAAGAAACGAAATTCTCCAGCAGGGCACGAAGTTCCGGAGCTTCGATGTTCTTGCTGCCGATATCGCCGCCGCTGGCCACCTGAATGGCTGACGAGAGATTAGCCAGCATCATCCGCATCGAGCGCTGGTGTTGCGAGAGATCGTCGGCGAGCGACCTGGTCACCGTATTCTGCAGCAACATCTCGTTGGTCTTGAGCCGATCCCGGTTAATGGCCTCCACTTGCGCGGAGTAGAAGTACATAGGGACGATGCTGATGACCAGGAGCACGCCGAGGATTACGTACAGAATGGGGATACGCGCCGGGGTTGGGGCTTTGGAAGACGAGTCGCTCCCCTGGCTGAGTTTGGAAGCGCCGTCGATCGAAGTGGCGGCGGATTTCACGTGTGTCTATAGAAGTTTAATGTGGAAAGCTGTGCCAGGAGGCGAAAACCGGGAGCCTTACCATTACCAAAGTGTTAGCGGAGACGGGCTGCTGGTAGGGGTTTGGCAACAGAACACGCTGATCTGCTTTCAGGTTCTAAGCGTTTCGCTTTTGCCGCTGCGCGTCATGAGGTCAAAAATTGCCTCGCTTGGCGCTTTGCCCTCGTGCAGAATGGCGTACATCTGTTCGGTTATGGGCATCTCGACACGGTGGGCATGCGCCAGTCCCACCGCCGCCGTGGTTGTGAAAATTCCTTCCGCAACCATGCCGTGCATCCCGGAGAGAATTTTCGACAACTTGCGCCCGCGGCCTAGTTCCACGCCCACGCTACGATTGCGGGAGAGCCCGCCGGTACAAGTCAGCACCAGATCTCCCAGGCCCGCGAGGCCAGACATAGTTTCGGCTTTGCCGCCGCAGGCCACAACCAGACGTGTCATCTCTGCCAACCCGCGCGTGATCAGGGCGGCAATAGAATTGTGACCCAGTCCCAGTCCGGCACTGACGCCAGCCGCGATCGCGATCGTGTTCTTAAGCGCTCCGCCGAGTTCGACGCCGATGGGGTCGTCATTGGTGTAAACGCGAAAGCTTGGACCGCTGAATTCACGCTGCACCGTGCTCGCCAGTTCAGTGTCGAGGGAAGCTATCGTAATCGCAGTAGGATCTCCCCGCGCCACTTCGAGCGCAAATGATGGTCCACTGAGCGCGCCCACGCGAGGAGTAAACCGCATCGCATTTCTCACAACATGGCTTATGAGCTCGGTCATGCGCATCTTGGTGTCCTTCTCGATTCCTTTGGTCGCGCTTACCACCAGCATTTCCGGCGTCAGGTAAACATGCATCTCTTCGAACGCGGAACGGCAATAATTGGAAGGCATTACGCTGACAACGATGTCAGCGCCACTGAGGGCCTCTTTCCAACTCGTTGTCGGATTCACAGTTGCGGGAAGGGGACAGCCCGGAAGAAACTTCTCGTTTACGCGCTGATTCGCAATTGTGTCGCAAACTGTTTGCTCGTGGACCCAGAGCCGAACCCGGTGATTGCCTGCGCGTCCCAGAATGATCGATAGAGCAGTGCCCCATGCTCCTGCGCCGATGATTGCGATCTCGCTCATCCGCGCTTCAGCCCTACGCGGCTCTCCGTACCCGCTAGCAAGCGTCGGATATTTTCGCGGTGCTTAACGATGATGAGCAGGGAAGTGGTGGCCACCAACGTTAGGGCTGGGGGTGCACCGCCGACCGCGCTCAGCTCATAAACGAGCAGCGGGAGTGATGCTACTGCAACCATCGATCCCAGAGATACGTAGCGGAACAGCAGGACCACGACGATAAAGACGCCAGTGGCAACCAACACAGCCTTTGGAGTGATCACTACGAAAGAACCCAAGCCGGTGGCTACTCCCTTGCCGCCGTGAAACTTCAGCCAGAGCGGAAACATGTGGCCGAGGACAGCGCATAACGCGGCCATGGTCATCAAAGGATAAGTGGGTGCAATTCCATGCGCAAGCCAGACCGCGGCGCTTCCTTTCAATGCATCCAGCAGCAGAGTAGCCGCTCCTAGCATCGGAGATTTGCGCGAGACATTGGTCGCTCCGATATTTCCACTGCCGCTTCGGCGCACATCTTCTCCACGAAAGGCCAGCACAAGCAGGTATCCAAACGGGATCGATCCTAATAGGTAGCTGATTGCGGCGATAAGAAGCAAGGCGACCATGAAGTAGCTGCTAACGCAGGTTGAATCCCGCTAGCTTCGTATATTTTGAGCCACCAGGAGAAAGCTGGCTACGGTACAGAAAAAACTCACGGGCGGTCATCGTACCAAACTCTGGCGCCGGCAGTGCCGCCAGTTTTTCCTGCAGGTGCTGAAAACTTTGGTTCGGTCTGTCGCGCTTCTCCTGGCGCGGCGAACCTGTTGCCCCGGCACTGCGAGCCAGCGTGAGATGCGGACTGTAAGCATGCTCCTCCTTCGGGATTTGGAGAGGCACCAGCTTTGCATCCACGGTCTCCGCGAGAGAAGTCAGTCCCGACCCTCCATCAATTCCGATCCAGAATACTCGCGGGGCTCGCGTGTCGGGAAAGAATCCATAGCCACCAAGTTTTATAACGAATTGCTCAGCTTCAATCCCCGCCAGCGCGCGCTTGATTCGAACCTGCGCCTCGGTTTGTTCGCCAATAAACTTCAGGGTGACGTGCAGGGAGTCAGGCCGCACCCAGCGCGCCCCGGGAGCAAATCCCTGAACCCCGTCGAGGAAGCGAGCAATTCGGCTGCGGATGTTGTCGTCGAGATCGAGCGCGACGAAAAGGCGCATAGGAAGCTCTTTGCTGTTAGCTCTTAAGTCTTTAGCGTGAATCACTCTTCAAACACGGTTGCTGGCATTGTCGGTTGGAATGCGACTCTCAATCTGCTGCCGGGAGCAATAGAGTTCCAGGCTGAAAGCTAAGAGCCAAGAGCTGAAAGCTTTCAGTTCACATCAACTTTCTTCTCACCATGTCAAGCGCCAGCGTAGTGGCGAACCAGCGGATGCGTTTGCGGTCTCCAGGAAAGATTCGCTCGACCACGTCGGTTCCCGTGGCGCTCGCTAAAGCGTGAAATACCAGTCCCACCGGTTTTTCTGGCGTCCCGCCGGTGGGGCCGGCCACGCCGGTGATGCCGATTCCCAGAGTCGACTCGCACCGATAGCGAATCGCTTCTGCCAACGCTGCCGCTACCTCCCGGCTGACCGCGCCATGGCGCTCAATCATGTCGGCGGGCACTCCTGCCAACTCCGTTTTTACGGCATTGGAATACACGATGGCGCCGCCGGCAAAGTAGCGCGAACTGCCGCCCACCGACGTAATCCTCTCGCCCAGCAAACCCCCCGTGCACGATTCCGCCACAGCCAGTGTGGCACCGCGCATTTGCAGCCAATAGCCAACGATTTGCTCGAGCGATTGGCCATCCCGCGAGTACACCGCGTCGTCGAGTTCCTCCTCAACCGCGTCGGCCGCTTCATCCACGCGCGACTGCGCTGCTTCCATGGTCTGAGCCCGCGATTTGAAATGCAGTTGGATTTCTCCCGCTCCCGCCAAAATGGTGGTTTGTACGTCGCTAAATCGCTTGTAGATGGGTGCCACGCGCGCATCCACGTGAGATTCGCCGAGCATCGCGACTTTCAAAACGCGGGTGGCGAGGAATGCCACGGGTAACGTTGCCCGCAGCCGCTCTCGGCATTCCGCTTCGAACAAAGCCTTCAGCTCGTGCGGAGGTCCGGGCAACAGGATGACAATTCGCTCGCGCCCTTCGATTTTGCCGGTTAACCATTGTCCGGGGGCGGTGCCATTGCCGTTGGGCAGAACGGTTGCGCCCTCGAGAACGTCCGCCTGCTTGGCGTTGTTGGGAGTCATTTTCCAACCACGCGCCGCGAAACGCTGCTCGATGCCACTGAGAATCTCTTCGTCGCGCCGCAAGGAAACGCCCAGCGCTGCGGCCACCGCTTCGCGGGTGAGGTCATCTTCGGTGGGGCCGAGACCTCCGCTGAAAATCACGATCTCTGAACGAAATAATGCATGTTGCGCGGCGGCGGTCAGGCGCTGGAGATCGTCCCCTACAACGCTCTTGAAAATTACTTCGACGCCGAGCTGGTTGATTTGCTCGGTGAGATACAGAGAGTTTGTATCCATGCGGAAGGGCGTCAGTAGCTCGGACCCAACCGCGATGATCTCGGCGTTCACGGCTAGAAGTGTAAATGAAAAGCACCGATCGCTGGGGACGTGCAGCTACTCCGGTAGCAGCGGCAGCCCCTGAATGTTCCAGGAAAGATGATGCACCGCGTCGGTGGTTGCCAGAATTACGCTGCGTCCCGGCGCAAAAGCCAATCCCACAAGTCCATGCCCTGCGACTTCCAAGCTGGCTTTGCCCTCTGGCGTGACTTTCACAATGCCGCGCCTTCCGGAAAGTGACGCCGCGACGTAGAGGTTGCCAACCGAGTCGAAAGCCAAGCCCTGCGGGCGTCCTAAACCCCGGAAAAATTTGTGGACCGTTCCCTGCGGATCAATTCGGTGGATGCAGTCGAAGCTCGAAGTTGTGGGCCCGGTTACAAATAAATCGCCCAGGGGACCGAACGCCAGGTGGTAAGCAGAAACGCTTGGCTCCAGAGTGGCGAAAACGAAGACTTGCTGATCACGGGCAATCTTGAAAATCGTGCCGCTCCGGTCGCCCACATAGAGATTCTGATTTCGATCAAAAGCGATTCCCGTGGCGATTCCCATTCCCTCAGCGTAGGTGGTCATCGTTCCGTTTGGTGCCACGCGGTACACCGCACCATCATGGCGCGAGGAAACGTACATCTGTCCCTGGCGATCGAAGGCAATCGCGGTCGCATTCATCATCTCGGCAACGAACGGTTTCACGGTGTAATTGGTGTCGATCTTAAAGATCGCGACTGGAACCTTCTGGCCCCGGGAACCTGAAAAAGTAGCGTAGATGTTGCCCTGGGCGTCGAGCGCGGGACCGGTTACCGGATGCAGATTTTCCGCGATGGGGACGGCCACCTTCACGGTATGTGCATTGCTCACATGTCCATTGGTGGCGACGATCACAGGCCCCGAAGTGGCGCCCTCAGGAACGCGAGCGACCAGGAATGAATCCGAACTGATCACGATCCCGCCCTCGACGTCGCCAAATTGCACGCGCGGACGCTCCCACTGAGGGGGCCGCAGTCCGGATCCTGCAATCCGAACTTCGCCTCCCGCCAGCGCCAGCACCGGCGATACGGATTCGATGTGCGGTCCGCCATTCACGTTTTTCTTACCCAGGACCCGATCGGAAAATCCCATGAGGAATACACTCGCCTTACCTTAGAAGACCGAAGCGCAGAAAGAGATGTACAAAACCTAACGCGTAAAGACCAGCCGCGACGTCGTCGAGCACGATCCCCGCACCTTCTGGCAACGCCTCCAATTGTCGCACCGGCGGTGGTTTGAGGATATCGAAGGCACGAAAAAGTATAAAGCTAGCCACAAAAGATTTCCATGCTAGGGGGACCGCGATCAAAGCCACCAGCTGCCCTGCAACCTCATCAATCACTACAAACTGAGGATCTTTCACTGCGGAGCCTCGCGCAATGCGAGTTGCCGCGGGAATGCCCAACAGCGTCACCAGCACGGCCAAGGCGAACGCCATCGGCGTCCGCACCCTAGGGGCAAGCGCGGGGGCCACCGCCGCCCAGAGCAACACGGTTGCCGTGGATGCCCATGTCCCCGGACCAGGGCGCAACCGCCCCACGCCAAAAAACGTGCCGACCAGCATTGCCCACGGCGGCGTGGGGGACGCCTCCGCCACAGCCGGCGGGAGGCCGGCGCTGCGGTCATGACTCGGCGTGCCTGTCACAGATCTTCGTCCGAATCTTCGGGAGTGCTCTCGCGAATCTGTTCGTCCGCATCCGTAATCGGGGAGGCAATTACGTAAGCGCCGCTCGCCCATTTGCCCAAGTCTATGGTGCGGCAGCGGTCGCTGCAGAAGGGAAACTCGGGGTCGCCGCCCTTGACGACCTTCTTGCAGATGGGGCAACGGAGCTTCAGGATGCGCTTGCGAGCCATGGTCAGAGAATGCTCCAGGTTCTTGCCGATCAAACCAGGATCGGGGGCGAACAGCTGGCTACAGAATCCTGGCCACCAGATCATAGTCGTGTGTTTCCATGATCTGGCAGCGATAAAACTGGCCGGGCTGGGGCTCCGTCTCCGCCGGAAAATCGTTCACCAGGACTTTACCGTCAATCTCGGGAGCATGCATAGGGGTGCGGCCCTCCAGGAGCAAATCGGTCTCTTCCGAGATCCCCTCCAGCAACAGGTCGAACTCCTGTCCCACCAGCACTTTCTTTTTCTTCTTGCTGATCTGCCGCTGGATTCCCATCAGGAGTTTTCGCCGCCGCTCGATCTCACGCGGCGAAAGTTTCTTGTCCAAGGCAAAGGCGTCGGCCCCATCCTGATCGGAATAGGAAAAAGTTCCCAGCCAATCAAATTGGACTTCGCGAACGAAATCGCAGAGCTCCTCAAATTCCTGCTCAGTCTCTCCTGGAAAGCCCACGATGAATGAGGTACGCAAGGTCAGGCCGGGAATAGCGGCCCGCATCTTCGAAATGGAACGCAGAAATACCTCCGCTCCGCCACCGCGCTTCATTCGTTTCAGCACCGAAGCCGATGCATGTTGCAGCGGCACATCCAGGTAAGAGCAGATCTTTTCCTGTGCCGCAATCGTCTCCAGAAGTTTGCCCGTGATCTTGTTCGGATAAGCATAAAGGAAGCGAATCCAGCGCAAGTCTTCAATCTGTGCCAGTTTCTCCAGCAGTAGCGCCAGGCCATCCTTTAGTCCGAAATCTTCCCCGTAGCAGGTTGTATCTTGCCCGATCAGCGTAATCTCCCGCACACCGATCTGTGCCAGGCGCTCGGCTTCGGCCATCACTGATTCGAAGCGCCGCGACCGAAACTGCCCCCGCAATTGCGGAATAATGCAGAAGGTGCAGGGATGGTCGCACCCTTCAGCGATTTTGATATAGGCCGTCGACTTCGGAGTGGCCAGAATGCGGGGAGTCTCGTCGTCGTACAAATAGTTCGGTAGGTCCGCAATTGCACCGTCCCATTGCCCGCGGGAAAATCGTCCTTGCGCGGCCCGCGCGTCGCCTTCGGCCCGGGATTGCAGCACGACGAAGGGGGAGTTACTGGGTGCTGAAGTTGGCGCGACGCCCGTTGCCACGAGAATCTTCTGCAATTCACCCGTGCCAACCACGGCGTCTACCTCGGGAATACGCTTGCGAATCTCGTCGCGAAAGCGCTCGACCAGACAGCCAGCCACGACAACCTTCTTCGCCCGTCCCGAGGTTTTGTGCTCGACCATTTCCAGAATCGTGTTCACCGACTCCTGCTGTGCGCTCTCGATGAAGGAACACGTGTTCACCACAATCACGTCGGCGTCCTCGGCCCGGGGGGAGAGTTCGGCTCCGGCCTGAGCCAGAAGGCCCATCATTACTTCGCTATCTACCAGATTCTTAGGACATCCTAGGCTGACGAAGCTTATTTTTTGGGGACGCGCCGGCAGTGAATCGTCTTCCGTTACCGGGACAATAGTTTTTTCGTTTGAACGCGAAATAGTGAGGTTCGTCGAGGGCATGCAATCTGCTTAGTTTAACATTTCTGGGGTTCCGGCTTTGCTCCTGGCTCAACACCTCTTGCGTTCCAGCGCCCCGGGCACCACGAACCCGGTAACCTGTGGATCAAAATTTCGTGCTTCGGGAAATGCGGTCGCTACCGAATCGAAGCAGCTAACCCGCATCCTGGAGGGGAAATGTCTGGGAAACAGGTCACAGTTGCAGTCCTGATAATGGGAGTGTCGGTCCTCGCGGCCTCTGCCGCGGCCCAGGACGAGAAAAATGAAGTGAGGGCGTCGTTGGCCCTACTCTCATCAGCGACCAAGGCGTTCACGGCGCAAACGCGCCCACCATCAATCCTTTTGTTCGCTCCGGCAACGGGCTCGCCTTCGAAGTCAACCACTCGCGCAGATCTCTTGGGTACCCAGGTCTATGCCATCTCGGTGGAAGTGCTGTTTTTAATCTTGATGAGGACCTCCAGTCCGATGGCGATATCGTTCCCACCGATTAGACACAGATTTTTGTAACTCCCGCGGTCCGCCTAAATGTCCAGGAACTAGGGGTTCACCTTGCGTGGTTTTGGCGGCGGTTTAGGCCATTTCAGCGAGAGCAATAAACTCAACTATTTCGGACCAATGCCAGAGGCTCATCAACCACTGGAGTGATTCAGGCAGGGCTGGGTCTGGACGTGAGTTCCTTCCCGAAGCGTTTCAGTCACTGCAGCTCTCGCGGCGAGATTCGTGACTTCTATTCGGGCACTCCTCACCTTCCGTTGGCCGATACCGGCAAGACTTGGCAGCATGATTATTTCGTCGGGCTTGGCCTGGTCTGGCATGTCTGGAAAAAACTGAAGAGATCAGGCAGTACTGCCGCGACTCGCGGGAGGACGCGACTTGTTCCGCGCAGCGCGGTTACGGGTGCTCACTCCTTGGTTGCCGCTTCCACTTCTTCAAACAGCTCTGGCAGTCGTTGCGCGTCGTCTCCAGAATTCCCGAATCGGGCGGATTCGTAGGCCTCAGTGAACCGCCCAACTTTCGTCCGCAGGCGCTCATCTTCGATCACGCGAACAAATTCCTGCGCTGTCTGCGCGGTAGATTTTTTTACTCCACGCCGGGCGAGGAATTGGGCCATGCGCTCATACCACATGGCGGCCGCCTGATCTGGCGAACGTTCGGGATGTGCCTGCAGTCGCCGCGTGCGCATCATCTGGGTGATCCGTCCTGTGTTGCCCAGCGCTAGCAGTAATAATCCAACTCCCAGTGCGCCCCCAAGCCAGAGGGTTGGTGATTGCTCTGCGCCCCTTTGGCTGCGCCGGGCCAAGTTCAGCAGACGCGCATAGTTCAGCTTCGCCCACGTTTGCAACCGCTCCCACGAACTGCGCGTGCCGCTTAACGCAGCCTGTCCCAAGATGTACTGGTGCGATGAGTCATAGCTGATCACCCATTCGCGCCAGAACGATTGCGCCGCGTCCAGATAGAGCGCGGCCCGGTCCCAACCCTCTGGAGTTGCCAGGTCGCCACCCGGCGTGGGATCGAAGGTGATCCACCCGTAGCGGGGAAAGTAGGCTTCTACCCACGAGTGCGCATTCTTAGCGCGGACCACATAGTTTCCGGTGACATCGTTGAATTCGTCGCTGCGGAAGCCGTTCACCAATCGCGCGGGAATATGCAGC
>Ga0307476_10001693_pt1 | contig 13407 bp, 13 predicted proteins | sample atmos_gasesECM2C_2_FD_203314 | JGI IMG/M metagenome (GOLD analysis project Ga0307476, IMG submission 203314) | Hardwood forest soil microbial communities from Morgan-Monroe State Forest, Indiana, United States - atmos_gasesECM2C_05 | ecosystem: Environmental > Terrestrial > Soil > Temperate... | reverse complement strand
GTAATTGGTCTGCGGGTGCATGTCGCCGTAGCCGACCGTCGCCAGCGTCTCGATCGAGAAATAGAACAGGCTCAGCGGCAGCGGCAGCTCGGGCGAAACATTGGCGATCGGGTCCTTGCCCAGCCAATACAGCAGCCCGAATACGGTATTGAGCACGATGAAGATCAGCGCCGCGCTGCCGAAGAACGCCGGCCAGTGAACGGTCATCGAGCGGTGATAGAGATCGGTCCAAAAACCGCCCGGCGCGCCGCGCGATTCCATCTCGCGGGTGCCGATGCGGATGACGTGCGATCGGCGCTCGGCGGGCGGCCGCCGCGATGTTACCGGTGCGCCGTCTGACACTGCGTCACGCCGTCGCCTTCACCGCCGCGTGGGTTTTGATCCGCGGATAGACGCGGCGCGCGTTGTCCTCGAAGATCTTCTTGCGGTCGGCATCGCTGATCGGCGCCTTGTCGACATAGCGTTTGGTGTCGTCGAAGCCGAATCCGGTCCGCGGATCGTTGCCCTTCACCGCGCCGACCATCTCGGAAGCAAACAAAATGTTGTCGATCGGCACCACTTTGGTGAGCAGATCGATGCCTGGCTGGTGGTAGACGCAGGTGTCGAAGAAGATGTTGTCGCCCATGATCTCGGCAAGCTCCGGCTTGCCATTGTTGAGCGCGATGCCGCGGAAGCGGCCCCAATGGAACGGCACCGCGCCGCCGCCATGCGGAATGATGAATTTCAACTTGGGAAAGGTCTTGAACAGGTCGGACAACAGGACCTGCATGAACACCATGGTGTCGGCGTTGAGATAATACGAGCCGGTGGTGTGCATCGCCGGATTGCAGCAGCCGGAGACGTGGATCATGCACGGCACGTCGAGCTCGATCATCCTCTCGTAGAGCGGGAACCACGACTTGTCGGTCATCGGCGGCGAATTGAAATAGCCGCCGGACGGATCCGGATTGAGGTTGCAGCCGACAAAGCCCATCTTGACGCAGCGCTCGAGTTCGGCGGCCGAGTTCTTCGGGTCGACGCCGGGCGATTGCGGCAACTGACAGACGCCGATGAAGTTCTGCGGATAGAGCGAGATCACGCGGCCGATCAGGTCGTTGCAGATCTGCGACCACTCGACACTGACGCTCTCGTCGCCGACGTGATGGCCCATGCCCGAGGCGCGCGGCGAGAAGATGGTGACATCGGTGCCGCGCTCGCGCTGCAGCTTGAGCTGGTTTTGCTCGATGCTTTCGCGGATCTCATCGTCGGACATTTTCAGCGCCGCGCGCGAAGGCATCGCCGTCTTGTCTTTGGCGTTGGCGGCGGCGGTCTGTTCCTTGCGGAACCGATGCAAATCCTTGGGCTCGGTGGTGTAGTGGCCGTGGCAATCGATAATCATGGCACCATCGCTGCGAGGGGTACTGGGATCGGGCGATGCTACGGGGCGCGGCGCGATTGTCAAACGGGGGCGGCATCCTTGTAGCAGGCGCATGATCTTTTCCGAAAACCGGTATCCACTTTTCGGGATCATGCGCTAGGATGCCGGGCGAAAACAGGGAGGCTTGAGGAATGGCTGATCTACCGCGTCTCAACGGCGTCATCCGCGCGCTCGAAGCGGGCCAACATACCTTGACCTGCTTCGCGCCGGCCGAGATCAACAGCGCGGTGGCGATGAGCACGTCCAAGTTCGACGGCTGCGTGTTCGAGATGGAGCACAATCCGTGGGACGGCAGGCTATTGCGGGATTGCCTGCAATACATGCTCAATCGCGCGCAGATCGCCAAGGCCGCCTCCGTGGTGCCGGGCGTGACGCCGATGGTCCGCATTCCCGTGAACGGCGTCGAAATGGCGCAATGGCAGGCCAAGCAGGCCCTCGACATGGGCTGCTACGGCATCGTGTTTCCGCATATTTCGACAGTCGAGGAAGCCGCCAACGCGGTCGGCGCCTGCCGTTATCCGCGGCTCAAAGGCGCCAGCCTCTACGAGCCCCCCGGCATCCGCGGCGACGGCCCGACTACCGCGGCGCGCTACTGGGGCCTGGGTCAGCAGGAATACTATCAGAAGGCCGACGTGTGGCCGCTCAATCCGCAGGGCGAGATCTTCTGCATCCTGCAGATCGAAGACACCCGCGGCGTCGAAAATCTCGACGCCATGCTTAACGACGTTCCGGGCATCGGCTGCATCCTGATCGGCGAAGGCGATCTCTCGCAAGAGCTCGGCTATCCGCGCCAGTACGAGCACAAGGTCGTGCTGGAATGGATGAAGCGCATCGTCGACACCTGCAAGAAGCACAATGTCGTGGTCGGTCATCCGCACGTCGAGCAAGGCAATGTCGAGCGCATCGTCAAGGAAGGCTACCGCTTCCTGATGTGCGCGCCGGTGCAGAGCTTTGGCCACCTGACGGCGGCGCAGAAGGTGACGGGGCGGACGTAATTTTATTTCCTCCCCCGCTTGCGGGGGAGGAAAATTACCGCGCCACCTCGGCCGCTAAATTCTCGAAACTCTTGTCCTTGAGATAATCGTCGAGCCCCCAGCGCTTGACCTGATCCATCACCTCGTCGAATTCCGAGCGCGGGATGGTCTCGTAGACGAAGCGCTCGCCGCGGCCGAAGCGGCTGAAATCCCACGGATGCGTGGCCTCGAATTCCGCCGGCACGGCCAGCTTCCACAGCGGCAGATATTTGCCGAGGTCGGCGTCCAACGCTTTCTCGGCGCGGTCGAGCGCGCGCAGATAGCCGGTCACCACTTCGGGCGGCGAGCCCTCCGGCACCCACCACAGCGTGTGGAACGTATCCTCGATGATCTTGCGTAGGCCCAGCTGCTCGGCCATGGCGATCTGCGGCGGCAGCAGGCTCGCGGCCTCGACCTCGCCGTCCAGCAAGGCCTTCAATCGCGCGCCAAACCCGCCGGTGTTCACCGTCTTGATGTGCTCGAGGGCCAGGAATTTCTCCAGCCGATAGGGCACGTTGAAATGGCTGCCGGCGCGCATGCCGACGGCGATCGGCACGTCCTTGAGATCGCGCGGCTGCCGGATGCGTGAATCCGGCCGCACGAAAATCGCCCACGGCGATACGCCATAGGCGTCGGCGACGAAACGCCCCATGCCGGCGCTGGCGTTGCAGATCGAGCCCCAGACGCAGGCGCCCTGGATCACCTCGGTCTTGTCTTCGGTGTAAGGCCGGTCCTGCGGCCGCTGGAAATATTGCAGATCCTTCCAGCTCGATTGGGTGCCGCGGAAGGTCTTCCAGTCGAGTTCGACGTCGAGGCCCTCGGCGGCAAAAAAGCCCTCCTGCATGGCGACGAAATCGTTCAGCCCCATGCCTTTGGGCGCGATCTTCACGCGGTGCAGCTCTTTTGCCATGGCGCATTCTCCCGGTTCGGATATTTTCTCATTCTATTCCCTGCCCCGCTTGCGCGGGAGGGCATTTCATGGCGCGCTGAGCCCGCCTTTGTCCTCGATGAAGCGGGCGATCTCGTCGACGCCTTGGCCGGCGCGCAGATTGCTGAAGATGAAAGGCCGCTCCCCGCGCATGCGCTTGGTGTCGCGCTCCATGTTGTCGAGCGAGGCGCCGACATGGGGGGCGAGATCGATCTTGTTGATCACCAGCAGGTCCGAGCGGGTGATGCCCGGGCCGCCTTTCGAGGGAATTTTTTCGCCGGCCGCGACGTCGATGACGTAGATGGTGAGGTCGGCGAGCTCGGGCGAGAACGTCGCCGCCAGATTGTCGCCGCCGGATTCGATCAGCACCAAATCGAGGCCGGGGAATTTCGCGCGCATGTCGGCGACCGCGGCGAGATTGGCGGACGCGTCCTCGCGGATCGCGGTGTGCGGGCAGCCGCCGGTCTCGACGCCGGCGATACGCTCGGCCGGCAGCGCGCCGGAGCGCACCAGATATTCGGCGTCCCATTTGGTGTAGATGTCGTTGGTGATGGCGGCGATCTGGTAGCGCTCGCGCAGCCGCTTGCACAGCGCATCCATCAGCGCCGTCTTGCCGGAGCCGACCGGGCCGCCGACTCCGACGCGCAACGGGCCGTGATTTGACGTCGTCATCCGGTTGCTCCTGTTCCGCCCGAAAGCATACAGTAGAAAGCGGCGATCTTCACACTGATCGCAAGGCCGCTTTCTCCGCGGCTTCTACAAAGTATGTCCCAAACAGCGATAGCGCATGACCGAAACCCTTCAGCCGGTAGATCTGCTCGCCATCGCGCTGGTGCTGGCGGTGCTTATCGGCTGCATCAACTACCTCTGGGTCAAGCTGCCGCCGGCGATCGGCATGCTGCTCGGCTCGCTGGTGCTGTCGCTCATCATCGTATCCAGCGATCGGCTGTTTCATCTGCACGCCATGACGGGGCTTCGCGCCGCGATCGACTCGGCGCATTTCCCGCGGGTGTTCCTCAACGCCGTGCTGGCGCTGCTGTTGTTCGCCGGCAGCCTGCACGTCGACATCGCGGAATTGAACCGGCGCCGCGGCATGATCCTGCTCCTGGCCACCGCAAGCGTCGTGATATCCACCACGATGTTCGGCGCCGGGATGTGGCTCGCCTTCAGCGTCATCGGCATGGCGGTGCCGCTGATCTGGTGTGCGCTGCTCGGCGCCATCCTGGCGCCGACCGACGCGGTCGTGGTCGCGACCTTGTTGCGTCAGGTCGGGCTGCCGCCGAGCCTGCGCGCGGCCATCGTCGGCGAGAGCCTGTTCAACGACGGCGCCGGCGTGGTGCTGTTCCTATTGGCGCTGGGCGTTACCCAGGGCGAGACCTTCCATCTTGGCCACGGCCAGATCCTGATCGCGATGCTGCGCGAGATCGGTGGCGGCGCGGCGCTGGGCTTCGCCGGGGGCTGGCTGGCGGCGGTGCTGATGCGGCGGATCGACGACGACGGGCTGTTGCTTCTGATCTCGCTGGCGCTGGTGTTCGGCAGCTATCGCATCGCCAACCTGCTGGAACTGTCCGGCCCGATCGCCGTGGTCTGCGCCGGGCTTTGCTTGGCGTCGCCGTCACCGCGTTTCGGCATGACGGCCCGGACGCGGCACGTACTGGTCGGCTTCTGGAGGCTGCTCGATCAGCTCATGAACATCATGCTGTTCCTGTTGATCGGCCTGGAAATCCTCGGCCTGGTCATCAAGCCGGCCGAATTGATCCCGGTCGCGTTCGCGGTCCCGCTCGCCGTGATCGCGCGAGCGGTCAGCGTCGCGGTGCCGATGCTGTATGCGCCCGATCCCCCTATCGATAAGGTGCGCAACGTCGCGGTGCTGACCTGGGCGGGATTGCGCGGCGGCATCTCGATCGCGCTGGCTTTGACGCTGCCGGCCTCGCCATGGCGCGGCGATCTTCTGGTCGTAACTTACGCGGTCGTGCTGTTCACCATCGTGGTGCAGGGCCTGACCATGGCGGGCTTCCTGCAGGCCCTTTATGGCGGCAAGACACCGGCCGAGCTGCCAACACCGGCCGTCGCGCCGAGCGCCGACAAATAAATGCGCCGGTGCGCGCGCGGTGCCTACGACCGGAATAGCCGCGTATATTGAGTCTCGTGCCGCATGCTGGCGAGGTCGGCGCGCAGCGCGCTGGAGCCGACCTCGTCGAGCGGCGTCTTGAGTGCGCGCGCTGCCGTCGCCGCGACGGCGGGCTCAAGCGCGGCGAGCACGCGCTGGCCGTCGGTCTGGCCAAGCGGAATGAGGCGGACGCCGGCGGAAATCCAATTGGCGGCAAGCGCGTGCAGAAACGCCTGCAGCGCCGCGTCGCAGGCGATGCCATGGCCGGCGCAGGTCACGCCCACGACGACGGGCAGCGCCACGGCGCCGTCCCAGGCCGCATCGAGGCGAGCCAGCGCCGCGCACGGCCAGGCGGCGCGGGTGGTGTCGAGAAAGGCGCGGCCTTGAGCCGTCGTCTCCAGGAGGCGTTCCTTGGACGGCACCAGGGCCGCGGCTAGCTCGGCGACGGCGCGCAAACTTGCGTCGTCATCCGCGGCGATGGCGCGGTGGGCGTGAACGAAAAACATGGCATCGCAGAAGCCTGAGCCTTCGCCGATCATGACGGCAAGCCACGACCGCAATGTTTCGGCGTCCCTGATGTCGCCTGACTCGACCGCCCATTCGATGCCCGACGAATAGGAAAACGCGCCGACCGGATAGGCGGGCGACAGCCACGCCATCAGCCGATACAGCGCGGCTGCATCGGAGGGCTGCGCATCAGACATGATACGCACCAAGGTGATGATCGTAGGCGCCATGCTCGGGATCGAACGGCGCCTCGACGGGCACGAGATTCGCGCCGAGGCCGCGCAGCATGTCTTCGATCACGTGGTCGCGGCGGATGCGCAAGCGGTCGCCGACGATCTGCACGTCGACGTGACGGTTGCCGATGTGCCAGGCGAGCCGCGCCAGTTCGTGGGCGTTGGCCGCGGCGATTTCGATGAGCGGCTCGGCGCGGCCGGCGACCCGCACGACGGCGCCGTCGTCGAGAATGAGGCCGTCGCCGTCGCGCAACGCGATCGCATGCGGCAGGTCGAGCAGGAAGGTCGTGCCGCGCTCTCCGGTCAGCACGATGCGGCGACGATGACGACCGTGCGCATCAAGGCTGACGCAATCGATCGCTTCAGCGGCGTTCCACGCGCCGGCGGTTTTGATTTCGCGCGCCCGCCGCATCGGCCTTTTGGGCCGGCGTCAGAAATTCGCGGCGCGCTTGGCTTCGTTCTGCACCGGAGTCTTGCCCGAGGGCAGTTCGTACATGCCGCTCGGCAGCGTGTCGAGGAAGGCGAGGGCCTCGTCGGTCTTCACCACGTCGGCATATTTGGCGTTCATGTCGCACAGATTGATGGCGTGGCTCGCCTGCGAGCGGTCGAAGCAGCCTTCCTCGGCGAGCGCGATGCGGTAATTCAAGCTGAAGGCGTCGAGGACGGTCGCGCGCACGCAGCCGGACGTCGTGGTGCCGGTGACGATGAGGCTGTCGCAGCCGAGCAGCGTCAGATAGCTCGCCATGTTGGAGCCGAAGAAGCCGGACGGCTTCTGCTTGAGCACGACGATGTCCTGTGGGCCCGGCGCGATCGGCGTGACGATCTCGTTGCCGTCGAGATTGGAGACGATGGTCGCCCGGTCCTCATCGCCGCGCGAGTTCTTCCACAGCCACGAGCCGGAATCCCAATTGTCGTCGCGTCGCACGCCGGTCGTGTAGATGACCGGCACGCCCTTGTCGCGGCACTTGTCGATCAGCGAACGGATGTACGGCAGCGCCTCCCAGGCGTCCTCGCCGCAGGAATTGCGCCAGCGCTTGATCGATTCCAGGATCGGCTCCGGCCGGTCGCCGCAGAACGCCCAATTGACGTCGATGACGATGAGCGCCGGCCGCTTGCCGAAGCCGCCGCGCGCGCCATAGCCCGACGTGCCGAACACCGCCTTGTCGCGTTCGGTGAGGAATTTGTTCCAGATCGGTTCGGACATGATGTGCTCGCTGAATGGTTGGATGGATTTAGTCTAGCAGCATTGGGTCGGAAGATTAAACCGCTACGCCGTACCCCCTCACCCCGCCCTCTCCCCTCTGGGGAGAGGGAGTCGCGGGCCGTTCGCTCGTTGCTTGCCATCGGCTGATGGACTCGCCAGGCGCTCGCTCCTTCCTCGCCCCGGAGGGGAGAGGGATGGGGTGAGGGGGCTCGGGCCTCTCGGCTGCATCTCTCCGCTCACAGCGTGGCCTTCAGGCTGTTGACGAAGCTCATGTCGATGATCTCGTCGTATTTGACGTCGGTCTTGAGGATGCCGGCGCCCATGACCACGGATTTCGCGGTCTCCCACGCGGCCGGCGAGATCACGCCGTCCTTGCTCCACATGTCGTCGGCGAACGAGCGGTTAAGCGTCGCCTTGAGGTCGTCGAGCGCCATGGTGGGGAATTGGCTCTTGGCGAGCTCGGCGGCCTCGTCGTGGTTTTCGTCGACGAATTTCAACGACTTCATCATGCCGCGGACGAAGCCGCGCACCAGCCCGGGATCTTTCTGGATGGTGTCGAGGCGCACATTGAAGGTCGAATAGGCATAGGGGCCCATGTCCTTCGGGATATTGATGAACGGCTCGCCCCACACCCCGGTGCGCACGCCCTGGGTGATGAACGGCTCCGTCGAACAGCCGATCACCGCCTGTTTGGCCCTGACCGCCGGCAGGATCGCCGAGTTTGCCGTTTCCACCAGCGTCACGTCGCTCGTGGCGTCGAGATTCCATTTCTTCAGGAGAAAGCGGGTGATCGAGTTCGGCGTGCCGCCAAAGCCGCTGGTCGCGATGGTCTTGCCTTTGATATAGCCCGGCCAATCGGTCCCTGCCGGTTCCTGGCCCTTCGCCGCGCAATAGTAGACGTTGCCGCGGTCGACGCAGTTGACCACCGCGCGCAGCTCGGCGCCCTTGATCTTGGCGAAGGCGCAGTGCTCCGGCCCGCCGATGAAGGCGAAGGCCGCGCCGGACAGCACCGCATTGGTATGGCCGGCGCCGGTCTCGATGGTGACGATCTTGACCGTGACGTCCTCGAACAGATTTTTCGCCATGCCGATATAGAGCGGCAGGTAACCCGTGCCGTGGACCGGCTCGGCGATCAGCACCTCCTTGGTGTCGGCACGCCCGATCATCGGACGCGCCATGAGGGCTGTACCGGCCGCTGCCGTGGTGGCCAGAAGTTTGCGTCGGCTGATAGTGCTTGCTTTCATGACGACCTCATCTGTTAACCCGGCGTTTGCGACCTATTGCCTGATGCCTTTGCGCAGGATGCGCTCGAGCCAGGAGACCGCGGCATACATGATCACGGCCAATGTCGAGAGCACCAGCACGGCGACCCAGACCAGCGCAATATCGTAGGTGTTGCCGGCGTAGAGAATCTGCCGGCCGAGGCCGTGCTGCGAGGCGATGAATTCGCCGACGATGGCGCCCGTGAGCGCCAGCCCGATATTCACCCGCAGCACCGAGATGATCCACGGCAGGCAGAACGGCACCACCAGCTTGCGGAACACCTGGAAGCGGCTGGCGCCGAGCGAATAGAACAGCTTTTCCTGATCCGGATCGACCGCCTTGACGCCGGCATAAGTCGTCAAGGTCGACACGACGAGCGTGAGCGCGGTGGCGATCGCGACCTTGGACGCAAGCCCAATGCCGAACACCAGGATCACCAGCGGTGCCAGCGCGAGCTTTGGCAGCGCCTCGAAGCAAATGATGTAAGGCTGCACGACGGCGGCATAATTGCGCGACCACCAGAACGACAGGCCGAGCAGCGAGCCGCAAATCGTTCCGATCAAAAATCCGAAGATCGTCGAGCGAAACGTGAAGCCGATATCGGTCCAGGCTTCGCCCCCGGCGAAGAATCTTATCAAGGTGGCAAAGATGGCGCTGGGCTTCGACCAGAAGAAACCGTCGATCCAGCTGTGGTCCGCCGCGGCCTGCCACAGCGCGATCAGGCCGACCAGGATTCCGAACTGTGCCGCGACGATGACGAGGGTCGGCCAGTCCTTCCGCACCGGCAGGCGGCGCACCGATCGCAGCGCTTGCGTGCGCGGCGCCGGCGGCACGCGCATGAGACGGTCGCCGATGCCAGTGTCCTGGACCGCCATGTCAGGCCGCCTCGCTTAAGGGTGGATCGTGGCCGGCCATCAGCAGCGCCAAGCAGCGCTCCTTGATCGCCATGAATTCGGGCGTGAGCGTCGCGCCGCGCTCGCGGGGCCGCGCGATCGGTACCGGCATTGATTCGATGATGCGGCCCGGCCGCGTCGCCATGACGTGAACCTCGTCGGAGAGATAGATCGCCTCCTCGATGTCGTGGGTGACGAACACCACGGTCTTGCCGAAATCCGCCCAAAGCCCGAGCAGCCATTCCTGCATCTGCAATTTGGTCTGGGCATCGAGCGCGCCGAACGGCTCGTCGAGCAGGATGACGTCGGTGTCGAACAACAGCGTCCGCAACAGCGCGGCGCGCTGGCGCATGCCGCCGGACAGCGCGTTCGGATAGAGATATTCGAAGCCGGACAACCCGTAGCGGTGCAGCAGCGGCAGCGCGCGCTCCCGTGCCTGGCGCAACGGCACGCCCTGGATCTCCATGCCGAGGATGACGTTGTCGAGCACGGTGCGCCACGGCAAAAGCAGGTCCTTCTGCAGCATGTAGCCGACGCGGCCGATGGTTCCGGTGGCATCGGCGCCATCGATCAGCACGCGGCCGCTGGTCGGTTCCAATAGCCCGGCGACGATGTTGAAGATCGTGCTCTTGCCGCAGCCCGAAGGGCCGATCAGGCTGACGAAACGGCCCGGCGAAATCGAAAGCGTAACCGGTGCCAGCGCCGTAAAGGCGCCGTTCGGCGTCCGGAAGGTCATGCCGACCTGGTCGAGGCGAAGCTTCACTGACATCGTGCTTCCCTGTCCACGGCGATGATACAGCAATAACCGTGCCAGCGGATAGCAGCGCGGCATGCGTCGCGCTGCCGCTCATCCCATCTTCTTAGCCCGTCTTCTTAACCCGTCTTGTTAGCCCGCCTTGTTAGCCCGTTTTGGGCAGCAGCGCGGCCTCGAATGCGCTCGCAATCGCCGGCTTACTCTTGCCTGCTTTTACGGCGTCACCGATCACGGTGATGGCTTGCCGGCCATGGGCTAATGCCTTGAAGCGGCCGGCGGTGGCGCTCCGGCCTCGGTGGTAGAACCAGTCGCGCAGTTTCGCGTTCGATAGAAGCTGCGCGATGCCGGGCCAGCGCGCGGCGCCGCTGTCGAGCGCCCAGACGGCGAAGGGGCCGAGGCCGAAGCGATAGGCGGCGCCGGTCGCGATCACGATACGGTCGAACGGCGTCAGCGCGCTCGGATCGGCCGTCACATCCGTTGCGAAACGAAATACGACGCCCTTCATCTTGCAGGCCGCCGTCATGTCATCGATGTAGCGCGCAAAGCTTTGATCGCTCGCCTCGACTTCCTGGAACAGCGGCGCCTTGCCGGCATAGCGGAAGCTGCCGCCGGCGCGTTTAGTTTTTTCGAACACGGTCACCTCGTTGCCGTCGGCGACCAGCGACGTATAGGTGAGGCCGGCAGGCCCGGCGCCGATCACGGCGATGCGTTCGCCGCGCGGCGGTTTTGCATCGGCGAACAACGTCTCGCGGCCGGCGGCGCCGTTGACCACGCAGCCGATGCGCGCGCCGCCGCGCATCTCGTTGATGCAGGTGTTGCAGGCGAGACAGCGGCGGATCGGCTCGCCGCGCGCGACCTTGTCGACCCATTGCGGATCGGCGATGAGCGTGCGGCCAAGCGCGATGAAATCGGTTTTGCCGTTTGCGACGGCCGCTTCCGCCAGCGCCGGGTCGCCGAGCCGGCCGACGGCGATCACCGGCACGTTGATCAGTTTCTTTATCTCGGCGGCAAAGTCGAGAAACGGGCCATCGGGCATCGACATCGGCGGCAGCACGACTTGGGCCGACGGCAGCGAGCGATAATGGCCGGCGGTGACGTGCAGCGCATCGGCGCCGGCTTGCGCCGCCCAGAGCGCGATCTGCCGGCCTTCGGCGAACGGCAAGCCGCCGGGAAAGAAGTCTTCGACCGACAACCGGTAGATGACGCCCAGGCCCGGCACCGCCGCTTTCACGGCGCGCAGAACTTCCAGACCGAAGCGGGCGCGATTTTCCAGGCTGCCGCCGTATTCGTCGCTGCGGCGGTTCTCGAACGGCGCATGGAATTGCGAGATCAGATAGCCGTGCGCGGCGTGGACTTCGACGCAATCGAAGCCGGCTTGCTGGGCGCGCCGCGCCGCGGCGGCGTGGGCGGCGATGGTCTCTCCGATGCGCGCCTTGGTCATCGCCTCCGGAACGATGGTCTCGAACGTGGTCTCATAGACCGGATGGGGAATTGCCGACGGCGCGATCGGCGTCTCGCCGCAAATGTCGATGCGGGTGTGGCCGCCGCCATGGCCGAGCTGGATCGATGCCTTGGCGCCGCCGCGATGAATCTCGCCGACCAGGCGAGTGAGTCCCGGAATGAAGCGGTCATCATAGATGCCGACTTCGTGGCGGCGATGCCGGCCGCACTTTTCCGGCGACGCCATCTCGACGGTGATCATGCCGGTGCCGCCGCGCACCCGCGCCATGTAGTAGGCGACCGAGTCGTCGGTGACGAAACCGTCTGCGTCCGCCGTGCGCGTGGTCATCGGCGGCATGACGATGCGGTTCTTGATTTCGACCGGCCCGATGCGGGCGGGCGTGAGGAGGATGTTCACCGCACCCTCGCCGTCATCGTCCGCGAAGGCGGACGACCCAGTAAACACCGCGCGTCAGGTTTGGTTGAGTCATATGCCAATTGCGAACTCAATGATTACTGGATCGTCCGCCTGCGCGGACGATGACAAGCTATAAGGTCGGTATCTCGCCGCCGTCGAGATCGACGGTCGCGCCGTGCATCCAGGTGGCGCGCGAGGACACCAGGAAAGTGATCATATCGGCGACATCCTCGACCTTGCCGAAGCGGGTGATGCCGAAACCGCGGCACATTTCCTCGCGGGCTTTCTGCTCCGGCCAGCCGGTGCGCTCCATCTCGGCCTTGATGCGCCGCCACAGCCGGTCGGTCTCGACCATGCTCGGATGGATGCAGTTGACCTGCACGCCGTCGTGCTTGCCACGGTCGGCCATGCATTTGGAGAAGGCGGCGACCGCGGCATTCACCGAGCTGCCGATGGTGAACTCTTCGGTCGGCTTGCGGCCGCCGGTGCCGCCGATGGCGATCAGCGAGCCGCGCCGCTCCTTGAGCAGCGGCCAGGCGGCGCGCGTCAACCGCACATGGGCGAAGAATTTCAGCGCGTAGCCGTCCTCCCAATCGGCGTCGGTGAGTTCGAGGAAATCGCCGCGCTTGGTGGCGCCGGCATTGTTGACGAGAATATCGAGGCCGCCGAGCTCGCGCTCGATCTGCTCGATCAGTTTCGCCGGCGCGTCCTTGCCGCGCAGATCGATTGCCGCGATGGCGGCGCGCCGGCCCTGCTTGCGGATGGCGGCCGCGACCTCGCCGAGCGCTTTTTCGTCGCGGCCGGTCAGCATCACGTCACAGCCTTCGGCCGCCAGCGCCAATGCGACACCGCGGCCGATGCCGCGGCTCGATCCGGTCACCAGCGCGATCTTGCCCTTCAAGCCTAAATCCATCGCAATCCTCCCTGTTGCCGACTGTTGTAGCCGGATTTCGCTTCCGCTCAATCCGGGTTACGGTTGCGGCGGGCAGGGGACGTTCCGCGAATGACCATCAAAGGTAAGGCCTATATCGCCGGGGCCTATGAGCATCCGACCCGGCATGCGCCGGACAAGAGCGTGGCGCAACTGCACGCCGAGGTGGCGCTCGGGGCGCTGCAGGACGCCGGGCTGAGCCGCGACGACGTCGACGGTTATTTCTGCGCCGGCGATGCACCGGGCCCCGGGCCGGCGACCATGGCCGAGTACATGAATCTGAAGCTGCGCCATGT
>Ga0307476_10001692_pt1 | contig 13409 bp, 14 predicted proteins | sample atmos_gasesECM2C_2_FD_203314 | JGI IMG/M metagenome (GOLD analysis project Ga0307476, IMG submission 203314) | Hardwood forest soil microbial communities from Morgan-Monroe State Forest, Indiana, United States - atmos_gasesECM2C_05 | ecosystem: Environmental > Terrestrial > Soil > Temperate... | reverse complement strand
TCGTGCGGCGGCCGCTTTCTCGACGGCGGCTTCCTTGCTTCCGCCAATCACACGTTCAAGACCTTTCCGTCCCGCCGGAGCGAGCCCGGTAATCTCACCGATTGTGTTGCCGAACGGCAAAGCGTCCGTGACGAGCCCTTCGATTGCGCCCGCGATCCGCGGAGCCGCGAGCGCGCGAAGGCCGCCGGCCTGCTGAATCTGTGCGGCTGCGCCGGGGTAGCTGCGATCCATCCGTAGCGCGTTCCCAGCCTCGTTGATCGTCTTGAATTTCTGGATGCCCTCCGGGCTGAACACGCCCGGGAGCTTCAGCGCGTACTTGTCGAGCTGCTTGTGGTACTTGAACGGATCCCACGTCCCGTCTCGCGCGCTCGCGCCGGCCTCATGCAGCCGTGCCGCCATGTGCCCGCGGATCTCGTTCAGCGCGGCCGCGGAGCTTTCCGCCAGTTCGCCGTCGCCCAAGTGCGCGCTCGACTTGAGCACGTTCACGACGTGATTGAACTGGTCCCGGGGCATGTTCGCGACGTTGTCGGGGATCTGCTCGATCGGGACGGGCCGGTTGATGCCGGTCTTGTCGTTCGCCAGCAGCCGCGAAATCCCGGTCGGTCCCTCCAGCATCTGGTCGCGCTTCGCGCGCAGCGCGCGGCCCGCCGAGTAGAGCCCGGGTCCGCCGTGTGAGGCGACGTCGGCGTCCATCGCGTCCTTAAGTCGCCCCACGAGGCGACCTGTGCGTGGCGTGTACTGCTCACCAGCCCACTGCCGGAACCGCTCCGCGGTCTCGACCGTCGCCGGCTTGAAGACGCCGTCGTTCCCGACGATCCCAAGGTGCTGTGCCCACGCGACCGCTCCGCGGTGCAGGGCCTCGCCCTCCGGCGTCCCGCCGAAGAGCGCTGGAGAGCTGAGGATCTTCTGTACCTCAGGGAACTGCTGGATCGGGCGCCCGGCCGCGCTCGCGTCCGCCTTCGAGTAGATCGTCCGGATGTGGTTGTCGAACCAGTCCCGGACCCCGGTGAGGGCGTTGTCGATCGTGGTCCCGCGCTCCGCGAGCGCGGCGCTGTCGACACCGTCCGCCGCCCCGCCGGCACGGGCGGTCGCGTTCGAGGAGGCGGACTTGAGCGCCTCATTCTCGGAGGCGATCTGGGCCCTCATGGTCTGGGAGCCGAGCTTCGCGCTCTGGTGGTCATTCCCGGTCTCGCCGTAGTCGCCCGTGAGAGCGGACGAGCGGACCTGAGTCATGGGGTTCCCGGCGTCCGCGTTCAGCCGCTGGATCGCGTCCTGACGGGCGGCCTGAGCCTCCGGCGGGAGCGCGCCGTGCTGGGTGCCTTCCTGCTCGGGGGGAGTGAACCGGGTCGCCTGCGGGGCCTCAGGGGCTGACGGCGCGGCGGCCTCTTCCGCCCGGATCTTCTCGGCAGCCTCAGCCGCCGTAGCCGCGACGGGGGCCGGGGCCTTGGGGGTGATGTGGGGCTTCCCGGGCACCGGAACGGCCACAGGCTTGGCGATCGCGCCCGGGGCCGGTACCGTGGTAGTGGCCGGCGCGAGCGGGTCAGGCTGGGCCCGTAATGAGGCGGCCGTGATCGGGCCCGGCTCGGTCTTCGGGGGTGTGACGGCGGGGCGCGGCAGGGGCGCTCCCTCGGACGCGGCCCGGAACCCGGCCCGGTACGGCGCGGTCGCGAGCGACCCGAGCCCGATATCCTGCAGGAACTCGTTCCCGTACTCCAGCGCGGTCTGTCCGGCGGGCGTGTCGACCCCGGGGATCTTCGCGGCCTGACGGCCAGCGAACGCGCCAGCCTCGCCCATGGCCTGCTCGGCGCCCTGAGCCTCGGGGCCCGGCGCCGGGATCGCGGCCGCTGCCCGCTCGGACCATGTGTCGGCCTTCCGGGGTTTGGTGGGATCCCAATCTGCGCCGCCCGGCAGGACATCGGCCACACGACCGGCCAACCGGCCCGCGGCGCCCGCGGTGCCGGCGACGAGCGTGTGAAGTCCCGCCTCGGTGCCAGCCGCGAGCGCGCGGCCCTCCGTGACCTCGGGAATCTCTTCGTCCTCGTTCGGCGCGGCCGAGTACGCCGGCATCCCGCTGATGTCGACCGCCGCTGGTGGCTTGTAGGCGGGCATCCCGCTGATGTCTGCCACTACTTCTGCTCCGCGAGGAACCGGCGAGCCTCAGCCTCAGGGATCTTGTTCGCGGCCGCGTACGCCCGCACCTGCTCGTCGCTCCACTTGAGCTTCGGGGCTGGGGTCTCACCCTTCAGCGCGTCCGGTGAGCCAGTCCGTGCCTGCACGAACTTGGCGCGCGGGAGTCGGTTCGACAACTCCTGATCGATGAGGTCAGGGTCCGCGCCGCTCTTCAGTCCCATCATCTTCGTGCGGTTGTACCGGAGCGTGTACTCGTTGTCGGCGTCGAGGTAGTTGAGGAGGTGCGTGATGCCACCGAGCGGCATCGCCGTGCTCGGCGACCCACGCGTGAGGAACGTCATCATCTCTTGGTTCGTGATGCGCTGGCCCGCGAGGAGGTTCCGGACGTTGGAGGCGCCGATCTGGTTCAGGAACTTGTCCAGCACCGTCTCATCGATCAACGCGTCCGGGGCCGTGCCCGCGGCGGCGGTGTACGCCTTCAGCATGCCGTTGTAGAGCGTCGAGCCCGGGCCGACCGTGCGCGGGTTGATCTTCGCGATCTCGGCCTTCGCCTGCACGATCTGTGAGTGCATGGTCTGCGCGTCGACGCTCGCGGTCTTCGTGCTCTCGATCTCTTGGTTCTGGCGCGTGCCGACACCCTCCAGCGCCTTCGTGCCGGCGATGCCTGGCGTGCCGGGGCCCTGAGCCGCGGTCGGGCTAACGGTCTTCGGGAGCGCGGCCGGGTTCACGCCCGGGAGTCCGCCCGTGTCGGCACCGGTCGGCGAGGCGGTGCCGGCGGCGATGTTGGATCCGGTCTGCGCGGTCGCGGCGGCGCCTGCGGCGGCCTGCTTCGCGGCGACGCGCTTCGCGGCCGTGCCTCCGTGCATCGGGGGAGCGAGGCCGGTGTTAGACGCCTCCTTCGCGGCGGCGCCCGTGTCGAGCGGGGCCGGGGCGGGAGCGCCGGGGCGCTGGCGTGCGGCCTGATCCGCGGCGAGCACGGACTGCTCGGGCGTCAACTTACCGCCGTGACCACCGTACTCGACCGGCATCTTCCAGCGCGCGTCCGTGTGCTCGACGCCGTCGGGCGTGGTCCACTTCGCGGTCTCGTTCCAGTAGTCGAACTCTTTCTGGCGCTGCTCGGGCGTGAGCCCGGTAAAGATCTGGTCGATCCCAGTCACCTGCTTGCCAGAGGTCTTGTCGATCAGCTGGCCGTTCTGCATTTCGGTCGGGCGGCCCGCGTACATGTGCGCGACGCCCGCGACGTGGCCCGCGTACCGGCGTACTTCGGTGTCGAGGTCGACGCCGTCAGCCTGCGAGAGCTTCTCGATGGTCGCCATCGTCTGCGGCGCGATCGCGCGCATCAGGTTCGCGGCCGTGCCGGGCGGGGCCTTCGGATCGAGGCTCGTGATCGCGTCCATGCCGTCGTACAGGTTGCCCATCTGTAACTGGTTGCCGGCGGTCTGCGTCTCCATGCGGGCCTTACGGTTCGCCTCCATCATGTCGAACATCGCCTTACCGCGCGCGGGGTCGGCGATGCTTAGCGTCTTCGACGTCTGCAGCATCTTCAGCTCTTGGGGCGTGTACGGGGAGACGTAGTTCTTGGTGCGGAGGCTATTCTCGATGTCGTCCGCTTGGTACCAGTCCGAGTTGACGCCTGACTTGTCCGCGGACGCGGCGCGCGAGGCGGCAGCGCCGGGGACAGCGTCCGGGTTGCCAGAGTTCGCGCCGCTCTGGTCACGGGTTGCGTCGTTGATCGCGCCCAAGATGAGCGGCATGGAGGCGCGCTGAACCTCCGTCTGCATTGCGGCCTGCTTCGCCTGCTCGCCAACAAGCCCCGCCTGCGCGCCCTGCACGGCCGTGTTCGCCATCGTGTTCTCTTGGCTGGCGATTCCGCCGTAATTCAGGAAGCTCGGTGCAACGTCTGCCATGTGTCCTATCCGCCGTACGTGGGGAGTTTCGAGTTAGTCTGACCGCCGCTGTCGAGCGGGGTGGACGAAGTAAGTGATCCGTTCTGCCAGCTGCCGATCAGGCTCTGGAGAACCGCCTGCAGCTGCAGTCCGCCGGTCTCGGGCGTGATCGTCGCGCCCTTGGAGTTGAGCCACGGCTCAACGACCTGAGAGTAGAGCTGCTGCGGGCTCATGTTCTTCGTGGCTTTGCCGGACGAGATAGCCTGATTGATCTGGCTCGTCATGCCATTCAGGACGTTCGTCTCACCCATCCGCCCGAACGCGTTCACGAACGGGATCCGGTTGTCCTTGATGTCCATCACGCCCGTGAGCAGGTTGAATGCCGACTGCGGGGACATGTTCTGCGTGGCGGCGTTCACCTGAGCCTGCGTCGCGTTCGCGCCGCCGGTTGAGTTGATGAAGCTGCCCCAGTTCTTCGTCTCGGGATCAGTCTGACCACCACCGAACGCGGAGCTGGCCGCGCCGATCAGACCACCCGCGATGCCGCCGATGATCGTGCCAACGCCGGGGACGATGGTGGAGCCGATCGCGGCACCCGCCTCCGCGCCCTGAAGCGCGTCGCTCCCGGTCGCGCCGGACTTCCAATTGTTCGCGGCGTTGTAGACCGCGAGCGGGGCGGCGACGTAACCGGCCGCGCTCCCGAGCGTGCCAGCCAAGCCAGAGTTGCCGGCGAGCGAGGCTACACCGGAACCAGCGCGGAGCGCACCCACCGCCGCGCCGCCGTAGCCGGAGACGCCGCCCTGCTGGAGCCCGTTGTAGATCCCGAGAGCGCCGCCGGCCGCGCCGAGTACGCCGTTCGCAGTACCGGTCGAGCCACCGAACGCGCCCGCGCGCGTGGCAAGCGAGCCGGCACCGAGCCCGGCCTGCAGGTTGCCGGCGACGCCGCCGCGCTGCAGTCCCTGCCCGATGCTGTAGAGCGAGCCCGCGGTCGCGCCAGCGCCACCGACGCTGCCGAGCAGGTTCCCTACTCCACTACCGAATCCGCTTGAGTTTGCGCCACCGCCGTTAGCGGTGCTAGATGATGGCGCTACTGAGGGCCCGAGCCACCAAAGACATCGCCACCGATATTAGCGATGCCTCCTGTAGTGTCCGTGCCAGCGCCGGGATATCCACCAGTGTTAGGATCGTACAGCGGCGCGCCGCCGCCGAACGCGCCGCCGTTGTAGGCGCCGCCCGTCATATCACCAACGGTCGGGCTGTTGCTGGAACCACCTGAGCTGCTCGGGCTGTTGAGGTAGTTCAACCCCTTCCCAATCAGGCCAGCGACGCCGTTCGCAACGCCGGAGGTATTGGATCCGGCAAGCGCCGCGCCCTGATTGTAGCCGGCGGCGCTGTTCATCCCCATGTTCGACTGCAGCTGGCTGATATTGCCGCCGACGTTCAGGTTCGCGGTCGAGAGCGCGTTGTTCGCCTGAGCACCGAACCCTGCGGACTGCAGGAGCTGGTTGACGTAGGTGTTGTAGTCCTGCATCGCCGTGCCAGTGACGTACTGGCCGACATTTGTCATCGTGTTCGGCGTGTACAGGTTCCCAGCGGCGGACGCCATCCGCTCGATCGCCTGCGTGCCCGCACCCACCGAGAACTGGTAGCCGGGCATGTTGAGGAAGTTGCTGTAGTTCGCCGGCTGGCCGTTTATCCCGAGCGTGCTGCCGAGGGCGTTGAAGGACGCGTTACCGAGTCCGGTCTGCGCGCCGAACAAGTTGTTGATGTTCCCGAGCGTGCTGGTTTGTGTGTTGATACCGGCCTGCGCGCCACGGTTGGCGGACTCTGTGGCGTTCTGGTTGCCGTAGAGGTTGATGCCCGTCCCAATCATCGAGCTGAGGAGCGAGTCGAACCCGCCACCGGTCGCGCTACCCGCGCCGCTCGCGCCCGGAGTGGGTGTCGAGGTCGGCTGCGTCGGCGTCCCGGTAGTGCCCGGGTAATTAAGGAACGGGAGCGGTGAGGTCATTGTTATTTTCCGGTCAACGAATCGCGTTCGGCGTAGCAGGCTCCGAGGTCATCTCGGGCGTCGTGCAGTGCTGCAGCGAGTTCTGCAGACACGTACCCCAGTCCGATAAGGCTTGATCCCCCGGAATCGGCCGGTGAGCCGGGGGCGGTGGCACCACCCAGTGCGGGGCCTCCACCGCCGTTACCAGCGGCTTGGGCGAGCTGGCGCAGGCGCTTAAGGTCAGCAGCGTGAGTGTCAGCGTCAGCCTGAAGTTGTTTTGCGTGGTCATCGTTCACCTGTTTCAGATTGTCCGCGTACTGTGCGGATAATCGAGCAACATTCTCCGCAGCAGCAGCCAGCAGCTTGTCGCTGGCGCTCTTCACTGCCTCGTTCACCGCCGCCACCTTGGCGGCCGCGTAGTGCACTTCGAGGTTATGGACGTGCACGTTGTAGAAGATCACCAGCCCGATCGCGGCCGCGGCGTACGCGTACTCACGGAACGGAACCAACTTAGCGAGGAATAGAGGCATCGCGGTCTCTCCTGTCCAACTCGACGTCGCCACGGAGGCGCTGCGCGCCGGCCAGCGCACCAATCAGGGCGCCGACACCGATCCCGAGGCTGGACAGGTCAGGCACCCCGGGCATGTGCGCGGCCTTCCACATCCACATCCCGACGCCGCCGGCCAGCGCCGAGGCGGCGCCCAGCTCCGCGATGTTCCAGTCGCCCTTCGCGTCCTTGAACGCGTTCAGGAGACTCACGTCGCGCTCCCGCCCGTCAGCTTGTAGTTCTGCACGAACTGCTCCTGCGTGGCGGCGCCCTCGACGCTGTTGTAGTACGTCTTGTAGTAGTGCCAGAGACCCATGAGGTCCGAGGCGCTCGGGAGCGGGTGCTTCACGCGGAGGTAGTGCGCGCGGCAGATCGCGATCGCGAACTTGTCGTTGTTCTGCAGCTCAATCGGGCGCGGCGGCTGCGTGGACGCGAGCGCGCCGATCATGTCGCCGAGCTTCGAGCGGCTCAGGAAGTTGTCCCAGATGTCGTTGAAGTCGCCGGGCTCATCCTGAAAGATCCCGATCGCGGGGCCATTCACTTGGTGCCGGTACGTGCCGAGCAGGCTCTCCTGCGCGCACGTCGACATCAGCAGCTCCTCCACGTCGGGGGAGTAGAGCGCCATCGGCACGAGCGTGTCCTTGATCAGCTGCCGCAGGGCGACGGGATCCAGATGCTTCAGCTCACCCATGTGTCATTCCTTAGAGGACGTTTAAGATTGTTGGCGTTATTACGCCACATGCTCCACGCTAGCGCGACGGCCCACTTCGGGAGCCACGACGGGAGCGTGGACGCGTACGGCACGAGCTGGTTGGCTGCGTTCCATACCCACGCCTGCTGCCCGCTCGCACCGTCTTCAGTGTTGGCGTACCACGGGTTGAGCCACGACCACTTCCACTCATCCACCAGTGGGCGGTGCGGCTCTTGTCCGACCGTGCCGGTAGGCCACGGCTTGACGGAAGGAGTGGTCGGTGCCGTGAAGCCGCCGATGATCGCCGCTGGCGGCAGGATGAAGAATCCCGCCGCGACCGCGAACACGATCTTCAGGCTACTCACAGCTTCTTCTCGATCCGGTTGAGCTGATCTTTGATGTCAGCGAGCGACTGCTGCTCAGCGGCGGCGCTGTTCTCTTGCGTACGCAGGCGCGTGTCGTGGTCGTCCAGTTTCTTGTCTTGAGCGACCTGATGCGCGGCAATCCCCTCAATCTGAGCGGATGCGGCGCCGGAGCCGAAGATGTGTGAGTACAATCCGCCGCCGACGGTAACCACCACCGCCACCGCAGCCCAGACCGCTTCCATGGTCCAACGGATACTCATTACGAGAACCCGATTTCAGCGTCGATCTCGATCGTGACCTTGCTCGCGACGTCTGCGATGCCGGTCAAAAAGTCAGCGGAGTCGAACCGGACCTTACCGAACCAGTCAAGCCAGTTGGAGGCCGAGAGGGCGGCGCCGCCGGCCCAAAAGATCTCGGTGCCCGCCGCCGACCCGCCCGTCGCGCCCTTGAAGAGCTTCACAGTGTGTGACGCACCGGAGTCGTTGTTGGTGACACGTACGTGCGTCACGATCAGGTACGGCTGCGTGGCCGTGAAACCAACAGGCCCAGCCACCGAGGTGATGTTGCAGTTCAGCAGGTTCCCGGCCGCGGACGGCACGAACTGTGGCTGAATGTTCAGGATCTTATTTGGAGCCATGGAGTCCTCTTAGACGCCCCACTTCGTGTGGAGGTAATTCTCGACGTTAGTAATCTCGGTGCCCGTGAGCACGCGATTGTAGATGATGATCTCGGCGATCGAACCGATCCAATCAAGGTTGAACCCACCAGCGCCGAACCAAAGAAGTGATGTCCAAGGCTGGCTAATAGTTAGCACGTTCGTGCCGCTACCGTTAGCTGCACGATTTGAACGAAAAGCGAATGCGCCGCTCGAATCATCATACGTATAGTTAAACTGAGACCAGTTTCCTACCGTCGCGACCGCTGTCGTACTACTACCAATTATGGCGACGCCTTGCTGCACGATAGTAAAAATCCCTGAATTAGATACACGAACTTCAATTGAGTTATTTACGGTCCCAGAAATAATGTCGTTGCCAATCCCGGAGCCGCTACTCAAGCTACTAGGGTTAGCTACAACGAAACACGTCGACTTGTGCGGAATCGGTCCTCGCTGTGTACCAGCCGGACTTTGAAGTAACAACTGCCAGTGCGCGGAAGCCGCCAAAGTGATAGTATTTAGCGAGTTAAGCTGCGACGTCGATACCGTCGTAGCTCCAGCTGTAGTCTCTACAATAACACCTACACCCGGGTAGTTAGGCGCCCAGTTCGGTAATCCCTCCACTGGAGTGCTTGACGGCGAATCAACTGGATCTGCCTTATACCAAAACAGTAGTCCGGTTACTGTCGCCGGCACAGGCGTCGTAGTACCAGACCCCGCTGGACCCGGCGGTCCCGGCGGACCCGGCGGCCCATCTTCACCCGGCTCACCGTCAACGCCCGGCGGTCCCATCGGGCCGCCCGGGCTACCGGACGCACCCGTTGGTCCAATCGGCCCCACCGGTCCCGGCTGTCCCGGCGGGCCCGGCGGACCGTCTTCACCAACGTCACCCTCAGGCCCCGGCGGACCTAACGGACCACCCGGAGATCCTGACGCGCCGGTCGGACCGATCGGACCCTGCGGGCCCGGTGAGCCTGTTCCCGGCGGACCCGGCGGACCGTCTTCGCCGTCGTCGCCCGGCGGACCCGGTGGACCCATGCCACCAGCGCCGCCCGAGCCGATCGGCGCGAACACAACCGCGCCACCCGTGCGCTGCAGTACTTGCCCATCAGCGGTCGCGATGATCGCGGCTGGCGACGCTGACGACCCGCCAGCGACACCGAGCACAGACGTGCCGGGCTCGGGCGCGAGACCGATCGACTGCTGACCCGTGGCCGTGGTCGTGACCGAGATCCCCGGACCACCCAGCACGATCGTCTGAACCTGCGTCGCGAGGTTCGTCAGGAAGTACGTGATGAAGTACCGGAACCATTCCTTGGACCACTTGTCCGGAATGCTCGTCACGATCGGGGCGCTGAGCCCTTTCCGGACCGGGATCTGTGGCCCGGCCACTACCAGCGCCCTCCAGACAGTTCCGCGGTGATCTGCACCGTGAAGGTCGGTGTTGGATCACTGATCAGTCCACGGTACACGCGCGAGCGACTCTGTCCGAGGTTGAACCACGGCATGCGGTGATTGTAGTCGCCGGTCACTCCCAAGTTCCGGTCAGGGAACGCGCGGAAGGTGCGCCCCGAGTCATCCGACACATACAGCGTAAACTTCGCTGGGTTCCCTAAAAACGCTCCAGTAAACCCCGACTCCAGCAAACGCACTGCCCCGAGTGGTGACGACGCACCCGCCCCACTCTCCATCAGACGGAAGCTGCCCGTCTCCAGCAGTCGTCGGTTCACGCTCGTGACGACTGGGTCAGGCTTACCAGCCGTCATCATGACTTCGAGACGCTTGTGCGAGATGCGGTTGTTGCCGTCGTACACCGACTGCGCGTCGAACGTGAGTGGCATCACCGTCCCGAACTCTGCGAACACTGTCGTGTCCAAGAACCCGACACCCGCGCCCTGCGTGTCGCCGACGAGCTGCAGGGACTTGTTGAAGGCGTTGTGCCACGCCTGAATACGCCAGTACCCGAGCCCGTACGAGTTGAGGTCGAACCACTGCGACGTCAGGCAGTCATACACCAGCGTCCGGGGCTCGTTCGGCATCACGAGCACCCACATCGGGTGCCCGGCGATGCTCGGCGTGAGAGCGTACGCGCCCTTGAGGTTGGCTTTCTCCAGCGCTGCCTCGATGCCGCTGTTGGATACGCGAACCGGCGTCTGCCCGTTACGGCGACGCACCGTCTTGTCGTTCGCTACCCAGAAGATCGACTGGTCCTGATTCGCGACCGTGTACCCGCACTGCGGGTGGCACCCGATCTCCATGAACATATCCGGCGCCGCCGAGAACGGCGTCCCGACCGGGTTGCCGGCGTTGATGTAGCCCTCGGTCGTTCGCGTTCCGAACATGAGCGGGTTACGGTGGTCAACGCCCATCCCGACGAAGAGATCGGTCGCGAACTCGCGCGGGAACACACCACCGGTCGTGAACGTCGGCGGCCCCTGACCAGAGATAAGCTGCCCGTCGTCGTTGTAGAAGAGCCGCCCGCTGATCGCGAGGAACACGAAGAAACTGTCGACAAACCGCACGTCGATAGCGCCGTACGTAAGGAAGGTCGCGTTCAGGAACTGCGAGAACTGGCTCGGGCTGTTCGGGCAGTAGGTCCACGCGAGCGCGGTGCCGGGCACCAGAATGAAGAGGCACGCGGTGTTGTCGCTCATGCGAACAAATCCGCTGCCGCCGCCGATGCCGGTGCCGATCTGGATCAGCGCGCCGGAGATGTCCATCCGGTACAGCGTCGGCCCGATCACGACGTACTCGACGCCCTGCATCTCCCAGAAGCCGCGGACCGTGTTACCGGTGCCGTCGTTCGTGAGCGCGGTGATCCCGGCCCAGCGCCGGAGCAGGATCGGAATGATCTTGTCCTTCGAGTCAGCCGGCGTCGACTGCGGAGTGTTCTCACTGAAGCAGTTGACTAGCCGCGCGGAGCTTGCGCGAGGGTCGTTGTCGAGAAACGACCCAATTGGCAGCGGGACTTCGGTGCTCATCAGAGCGGCGCTTTGGCGCCCTTTCGCAAGTTCTCCTGCTCGGTGATCACCCGAAGGTTCAACGGAACATGGAGCCCGCTGACGGTCTCGCCGTTTAGCGGGTAGAAGTGATCCACGACGTGCGTGACGCCAGAGATCCGTGTACGCTGCTCCGCGACCTGATAAACTAACTTGATCGCGTCGAGGTCAGCCCAAGCCGGGGTGCGTTGCTTCTGGTCCGCACGCCACTTCGACCATTCGGCATTTTTCTCGGCACGATGAGTCTTACGCCACTTGCTGGAAGTAGCGTTTTTTCCGGCTCTACGGCGCGCGTAAAATTCGGGATCGATCTTCATGCGCTCCGCTCGTTTCTTTTCTGCTTTAGTCTGTTGCGGCTTCGTGCACGCGACACATGTCTGGTTCGCCGTATAGCGGGGGCCTATATGACCACGCGAACACGGCTCCCCGGTAATATAAGTCTTCCCTGTCAACGCCCGGCTGGCGCGTCGCGCAGCGGCTTTACCGCTTTGACGATCTTTCAAGTTAGCCGCGCGCTTCTGCGCCTTACGACGGGCCGCGTACTCTGGGTCAGCGGCTATCCGGTCACGTCGATTCTGTTCGTAGTCCATTTTTACCTCTCACCTGTGGATAAAAGTGAAAAACTTCAATAAAATCAATCACAACCAGTTGGGCCCACCCCAGGGTCCACCTTGACTACGTGACAACTCCCCGAGGTCGCACTCCGTCATTCGGAGCGAGCGCTTCACGAGCTGTCGGTGCGCCTTCGAGATCTCGCCACTTTCGGGCATCCCGGGAGTGTCGGCGAGCGGAGGCTCAAGCACGATCCCGTAGTGCGCCGCGAGCGCGCGAGTCAGCATCATCTTCACGCCGTACACGTCCGCGTCATGGAGCGGCGCGTTGTTGGCGAGGTTGGATTGCTTGTACCAACCGAGGTTGAGTCCGTCACGCTGCTCGTTCAGCAGCATGTCGTTCAGCACGTTGAGACCCGTGACGCCCTGCTCAGCGCTGGGAGAACTATTCTCGTCAATGACGTTGCACTTAAGCAGCGCGTATTGAATGATCTCCAGATTCTGAACAGCCACACGGATCTCCTATAAATTAGTCATTCCGTTACTCTGAACGGTTTTGGTAAGTCAAGCCACTAATCCGCTGGCTTTCACGGTGTGCGCGATCCGGGTGAGGGCGGTCGCGCTTTCTTGCTTTACTGCACGCGGATCCAAGTACGCGGATTAATTGCCGCGCCACTGGCTGGCTGGAAGCCATTCAACGTATAACGGAAACGAATCGTAGCCGCCGCACTACCCGCGCCCGCGGATGCCACCGGAGTAAACGTTCCTCCGTTAGTCGTCGGCTGCAAAAGTCCCGTATAAACGAGTGAGTCGCCAGTATTTGCATTAACCGTCAACGCAGTGATTACCTGACCGAGCGTAATCTCAGCCACCGCGCCATCGGTAGGATTCAACGGTAGATTGATTGTCAACGCAGCCAGGGTAGCCGGAGGGAGCACCACCAGAAGCCCAGTCTGCATCGTGATCGTGCTGCCCGTAACCACGGTAGCACCCGCGTAGAAATCAAACGGAACGCCTACAACGTCGCCGTGACCATAGCCAGCCTGATAGTTAGTCATATATTTCTCCTGTCAGGTTAGATTAGGCCGCCGACGCGACTTCGATGTTACGGACGGCCAGCTCAGGGTAGCTGAGAACCGCGCCGACGATCGAGTCAAGTCGAGCCGGGAGCACGTCGTTCGACGGGTCCCACTGCTGCGCGAAGCGCATGTTGTAACCCTCGAACGCTTCCGCAGCCGTCATCTTGACGAGTGGGCTGAGGTCGAGCATCGGAGGATTCGCGAACACGATCGCATCACGGTACCAGCCCAGCGACTGCTTCAGCAGCGCGCCGCTAATGGCCGACAGAGCCGCAGCTCCGCTCTGACCGAAGACGCTGATCGCAGCGCCCGAGGCCGGAACGTTGTCCACGTTCTGGTATGCCCCACCAGTGATGATACCCGGAGCGATCGGAAGACTGATCGCGCCCGCGGTGTCACTGATGGTCGAGGTCACAACGAACTGCTTCGGACGGCCAAGGGAAGCCTTGGTCTCCGGATCCACTTCGTTCACACCAGCGATGCTGATCACGTCGCCCGCGTTTACCGTGGTGCCGC
>Ga0307476_10001691_pt1 | contig 13419 bp, 7 predicted proteins | sample atmos_gasesECM2C_2_FD_203314 | JGI IMG/M metagenome (GOLD analysis project Ga0307476, IMG submission 203314) | Hardwood forest soil microbial communities from Morgan-Monroe State Forest, Indiana, United States - atmos_gasesECM2C_05 | ecosystem: Environmental > Terrestrial > Soil > Temperate... | reverse complement strand
GACGGAAGAATGTCCGCTGTTGTGAGCAACATGAATGCACCCGCCGGCCTGCTGGTGAATCAAACGGAATCGGGAAATCACTGGATTGCGTTCCGGACCGTCGGAACAAAATCAAACCGCGATGGGATCGGAGCCAAGATTCGCGTCAAAGTCGCGGACCGAGTGTTGGTGGACGAAGTGCGTAGTGGTTCCAGCTACGATTCAAACAACGATATGCGCGTGCACTTTGGGCTTGGGCGAAATGAAAGCGTAGAATGGGTCGAGGTTCGCTGGCCAAGCGGACTGGCGGAAAAATTCACGGGATTGCATGTGGACGGAATCCGTAATTTGAAAGAGGGCTCGGGCGCGGCTATCAACAAAGCTGCACAATAATCTTCTTAGCGTTAAAGGATTTACTCTCCGGAACTAGAATACCGCGGTTCGGACAATTCTTGCAGACGGGCGGTGGCGGCGGCGAATCGTAAGCGCATGCGTTCTCCCTCATCACCAGTAAAAAGCAGTTTATGGCGCATAGCTTGTCGCAACTCGGGATCTTGCCAAACGGCGGACATCAAACCTGTTGGGGAGTGAGAAGCCGTGCCGAGCAAAAGGTGTCCCAGCTCATGTGCGATTACGCATCCCAGCAATTCGCCCGTCGGCACGGTAGTGGCTGACCTGAAAGCCTTGATGCCAGCGTAGTAGACCAGCACATAATTCCCTTCTCCCGACGCGTCCTGGAAAGACTGTCCAAAAATGTCTCCTTTCACCGGGCTGATCTTCCTCACCACGCGAACCGACAAGTGCGTCGGGTAGGAGATCGCGCTGCAGCCCAAGTCGGGCCTCGGGCTGGCTGGAGACCCGCAATCGAGCCAGATCAGCAATATTCCTGAGCGCTGCATGATCTCCGTGGCGCGTCTTTGCGCCTGTGACCAGACGGATGGCTCAACGCCAGCGTCATTAAATACAGACGCAGTAAGGATTAGTGCGGAGTATTGGGCGCGGTCGTCAGCGGAGATCGTTTGTGGCAAACCGATGCACGCCAGAAGCAAAAGAACCAAGGCCGTGTTTTTCATGAGCCGCTCCTCGCTAGGAGGCGCAAAAGTGCGGCGAGCGGCGAGGTGCCTCAAGGCCTGACGGGTAACGTGAGCGTGAAACCTAGGTGACGAGCTAAAGGACGTCTTTGCAGGATGTTACGAAGCGAGATGACACGAAAAACGAAGAGTTTTATCGGCTTGTAACGGAACGGAATGCGGCTGCGTACGTAGAAGTAAGAGAGATACCAAGCAGCATCCGTCTAAGGAATCGAACGGGGTGAATCTGAGTGGCTAACGGGCTCAACGGGAATTCGGGAAGCGTGATGCGGTTCGGAGTGTATGAAGTGGACCCGCATTCGGGGGAACTTCGCCGGAACGGAGTGAAGATAAAGTTGCAGGAGCAACCGTTCCAGGTGCTAACGATGTTGCTCGAGCGCCCCGGCGAGGTCATTTCCCGTGAGGAGATGCAGCGGAGGCTGTGGCCCGCGGATACTTTCGTGGACTTCGACCATAGCCTGAATGCAGCGATTAAGAGGTTGCGGGACGCCCTGCGGGATTCGGCGGACAATCCGCGGTTTGTGGAGACGTTGGCAAGACGCGGGTACCGGTTCGTTGCTCCTGTGGCAGGCACGGTCTCGGGCAGTGGCGGAAAAGCAGAGGTGACAGCGCGGCCGTCGCCTGGCTACATCGCGCGCTGGGTTGCGGGCACGCTGGTGCTCGTCGCGATATGTAGTGTTGTGGTTTGGCATGACAGCCACAGCACCTCCCCGACTCCTGCTCTCCGGGAGAGGCGGCTAACCGCCAACTCTTCGGACTTGCCCGTATATGACGCAGCCATTTCGCCAAACGGCAAATTCCTGGCATTTTCTGATCCGCGGGGCGTTTTCCTTCGCGCGCTGGACACCGAAGAGTCGCACCCGCTCTCGGTGCCGGACGGATTTCGAGTCCATCGATTGTCCTGGCTGCCTGACGGAGCACACCTGCTTGTGGCGGCGGTGAATGGTCCAATGGAGAGATCGAGCTTGTGGAATGTTTCGATCTGGGGCGGGCCGCCAAAAAAAATAGCGGAAGGTTCGGACAGCGGCAGTGTCTCGCCGGACGGACGGACGATCGCTCTGCTTCGCAGCAACTGGTTCAGCCGAACTGATTTGTACCTGACAAGCGCCGAAGGGAACGAAGAGCGGAAGGTGGCTGAAATCTCCGGGTACGTGTTTGCGCCCCCTGCATGGTCGTCGGACGGCTTGCGACTTGCCTATCCGAAGGCAATTTTCTGGCCCGGATACAGCGACGAAAAAGTTGAGTTGGAGAGCTACCAACTGCAGAGTGGGAAGACGGAAACCATCTTGTCCGACTATCGGTTGCAAGATGGTGTGGCCTGGACGCACGATGGAAGGCTTCTGTTCTCGCTTGCTGAGGAGCCACCCAATCAAGTCGAGTCCAACATTTGGGCGCTTCACATTGATGCCCGCACGGGTAGACCGGTAGGAAATCCAGAGCGCATCACCAGCGGACCTGACGCCAAGCCTTTGGAAAGCGTTTCTGCGGATGGCAAGCGCATGGCTTTCATCCGCACCAACATTGTTCCGACCGTCTATACCACGGAAGTGAATCAGCGGACCAAGCAGATCGCTCCGCTGCAGCGATTGACGATGGATGAACTGAGCAATCGCCCTTATGAATGGACGCCGGATGGCAAGGCTGTTCTGTATGTTTCGAACCGCGACGGAGGTTTTCACATCTTTCGGCAGGACATTGACGCAACCACACCGGAGCTACTGGTTGGCGCGCCGTATTCCACAAACATCCTGCGCCTGAATCCAGAAGGCACGGAGATTTTTTTCACGAATGAACTGTCCGAGGCGGAAGGCAAAAAGAGCGGCGGCCAGCCGCAAACCGAGGCGGCAAACGCAGACAAAAAGAACCCGGCAGATCCGGAAACCGGACACGAATTCCGTTCGCGGCTGATGCGCATGATGCATGTGCCGATTTCTGGCGGGACGCCTCAGGTGCTGTTCGAAGAACCGGGCATCAATAATTTTCAATGCGCTCGAGCGCCTGCCCAGGCCTGTCTTTTCAGCAAGTTCGTGAAGGGCGCGATGGTATTTTTCAAGTTCGATCCTTCGACTGGCACACATAAGGAATGGATCAGCGTATCCAACGCAAGTCCGGAATGGGAAGGATACAACTGGACGCTATCACCTGACGGCAAAATGGTCGCTTTGTGCAAAGGAAAGACGCACGTTTCGACGAACGCGGATATTCGCTTGGTGCCTCTGGAAGGAGGAGCCGAAAAAGTGCTTCATGTCCCAGGATGGGCGGGACTTTCGACGATTGATTGGGCCGCGGATAGCAAGAGTTTATGGGCCAGTGCGCGGCTGCGCGGGGAAACCCGTACGCTGGTGAACATTGATCTGCGGGGCCACGCCAAGCCGGTACTCGAAGAGAAAACGCCGCACGTGGGCTGGGCTATTCCTTCGCGAGACGGAAAACGGCTGGCGATCCTGGAGGCTGCGGGCGGTTCGAACGTGTGGCTCCTGGAAGGATTTTGAGCCGAGCGCTCTGCGCCGACTTCAGAGTCGGTGCGGCAGCTTCTGTTTTTCAAGCGGGCACGGCTCAGTCGTGCCATAAATGGCATAAAATCAGCGCGGTTTTAGCCGCTGCGGAATTGATTTGGATTCTCACCCAGACTCTTCAGGCGCGCTTTGTTGGCGGAAAAATTTCCGTGCGCGTAATTCCCTGCCTTTCAGTGACATAGTAAAGACGGTTTGGTTTTAGGTCTTTCAGCGTGTCGAGCTGGCCGCTGGGCCATCGAATTTCAAATACGTCGACTTTTTCGGCCGAGCCGATGCCGAAGTGCACGCGCAAATCGTTCTGAGAAAAATAACCGCCGCCGCTGCGCACTTCGTCAATCTGCTGATGCGGTTTCGCTTCGCCCGCGACGTGAGTGACGCAACGCAGCCGCGCGCCGATGCCGCTTCGATTTGATTTTGTGCCGATGGTGCGAACTTTGATCCAATTATTTTTCAGCGATGAATCGCAACGCAAAAGCTGCGGGTAGTCGTTAACGCAGTTGACGACTACGTCGATGTCGCCATCGTTGTCGAAATCGCCGAAAGCGGCGCCGCGTGAAGGAGAAGGCGTGGAGATGCCGGGCCCGGCGTTTAACGACACATCTTCGAAGCGGCCGTTGCGCAAATTTCGATACAGCAATTTGCGCTGCGGGTAGCCGGCTTCTGTGGTGAGTTGCTCGACTTCCGGATATACATGGCCATTGCAGATTAGAATGTCCGGCCAGCCGTCGTTCTCAAAATCGAAAAAACCGCAGCCCCAGCCGAGGTATTGCGTGTGCTTGCCGAGGCCGGCGTTGAATGTGGTGTCTTCAAACGCGGCGTTGCCGAGATTGTGGTACAGCGAAGGAGTATCGCCGGCGAAGTTTGTTTTGACGATGTCGAGATTGCCGTCGAGATCGTAGTCAGCGGCGGAGACGCCCATGCCAGCCTGCGGTTTGCCGTCGGCGCTCAGCGCGCAGCCGGCTTCCATGGCGATGTCCGAAAATTTTCCGTTTTTTAGATTTTGATACAGGGCACTAGCGGTAGAGTCGTTGGCCACATAAATATCGGGCCAGCCATCGTTGTCGAAATCGGCGGTGAGAACTCCGAGGCCGTAGGTACCGTTGGCGGAAAGGATTCCGGCAGAGTCGGAAATATCTTTGAACGTGCCATCACCATTGTTGTGATAGAGAATATTTTTGCCGCCGATCAGGCCGGGTGGGCCGCACGCAACCATCACACCTTTATATAAGCACGGGCCGGACTCGGGAACCGGCGCGGTCGCCAGATCCATGTCGATGTAATTGGCGACGAAGAGATCCAGTTTGCCGTCGCGATCGTAATCGACGAAAGCGCATCCGGAATTCCAGCGCTTTCCGTTGCCGGCGATGCCGGCTTTTTCGCTGACGTCAGTGAAACTGCCGTCGCCGTTGTTATGGTAGAGAACATTCTTGCCAAAGTAGCTTACGAAAAGGTCTTCGAAGCCGTCGTTGTCGTAATCACCGATGCAGACGCCTTGTCCCCAGCCGCTGTGTACAAGCCCCGCTGCTACGGTGACATCGGTGAAAGTGCCATCGCGATTATTCTTGAACAAATGCGAATACGGTTCCTGGCCTTTCGGAAAACCTTCCAGGCGCCAGCCATTCACCAGAAAAATGTCCAGCCAGCCGTCGTTGTCATAATCATAAAAAGCGACTCCGCAGCCCGTGGTCTCAAGCAAAAACTTATTTTTGTGTTCGCCGCCAAAGATCGTTTTTGCGTTGAGGCCGGATTCTTTGGCGATGTTCATGAAGTTGACGCCGAGCGATGGCGTGGCCGGAGGTGCCGGCGGCTTTTGCGGCGTCAGTGACGATTGCTTTCGTCTTGCAAAGAGCGGACGAAGTCCTGCCAGGACATTTTCCAGCGGCAGAACCAGGGCCGAACGGCTGAGAGACTTAAGGAAGCTGCGGCGTGGAAAAAACAATCGAACGATTCCTTTCCGAAGCGGGCCCGAAGCAGACTGGCTACTGTCAGACAATGTCGCGTGCTACACTCTGGCCGTTTCGTTTATAGACAGTGTGGCGAGGCATTGCAAGCGAGGCACGCTGTCAAAAAGTTTCTCATGCAAATCACAATGCGACCAATCATTCGCCGCTCTCGTTCGATGACCGTTCCGTTCTCGGTGTTGGCTTTAGTTCTTCTGCAATTCTGTTCGGGTTCGACGACTGCCCTCGCTGAACAAATGTCGGCGCAGGCCGGCGCAACACTGAAGCAATTAGAAATATCGCGCACGGCGCGGCCGTGGGAATTTCTTGCGGCGGTAGGAAAGCGCGCGGGCCTTCTGGGAAACGAATCCGGAAAAGTGGAAGCGTGGGTTTATCCGCTGAAGATTTTGCGCGACTTGCGGCTGACTGTGCTGACCGAAGGTCGCGAAATTCCTGCAGAGACACTGGTTCGAACGGTCATTGCGCGCCCCGAATCGACGACGCTAGTGTACTCGGGAGACGTTTTTTCGATACGCGAAACTTTTTTTGTGCCGGTCGATCAGCCGGGAGCTGTAATTGAGATTCAAGTGGAAACCGAGCAACCGCTCGAAGTCCGGGCCAGTTTCGTACGGGATTTTCAGCTGGAATGGCCGGCGTCCATGGGCGGCACATTCCTTGGTTGGAGCAGCGATTTCCATGGATTCGTATTCGGCGAAGATCATCAGAAATTTGCGGCGTTAGCCGGATCGCCCACAGCCGACGAACCGCGACTTGAATACGAAACCAATTACGGCGGGACACACACCAGCTCGATGAAGCTGGGGATAACCGGCAAGGGCCGCGATACGAAAATCATCGTGATTTCAGGTTCAGTAAATGGCCGCGCCGAGGCGGAAAAGACTTATCGCTTGCTTACATCTGACTATCAGCGGCTTTGGAAAGAGTCCGCGGAGTATTACCAGCAGTATTTGCAGCGCACCACCGGCGTGGAACTGCCGGACGCGGATCTGCAGAGAGCTTACGACTGGTCGCGCGTGAGTTTGATTCAGGGACTGGTCGCAAATCCGACCATGGGCGAGGGACTGATCGCCGGCTACCGGGCTTCCGGTGAAAGCTACCGGCCTGGGTTCGCGTGGTTTTTTGGCAGAGATTCGCTCTGGTGCGGCCTGGCATTAAATAGCGAAGGCGATTTCGCGACGGCAAAAACGGCGCTTGCGTTCATCGCAAAGTTTCAGCGTGAAGATGGAAAAATTCCACACGAGATCGCGCAAGGCGCGAGTTTTGTGGACTGGTTCAAGGGCTATCCCTACGCGTACGCATCGGCGGACGCAACGCCGCTGTACATCGCTGCGGTGGATGATTACGTTACCAGCAGTGGCGATATCGCATTTGCGAAATCGAACTGGGAACACATCGCGAAGGCCTATGAATTTTTGCGCTCCACTTATGATGCCAATGGATTTGCAAAGAATTTTGGCGTTGGGCACGGCTGGATCGAGGGCGGGCCGATGCTTCCGATCGAGAGCGAGTTTTATCAGAGCGGTCTGGCGGTTGCGGCGATTCGCGGGCTCGCTCACCTTTCGCAACTCACCGGAAAGGAAGCCGAAGCGAAATCGCTAATGGAGAAATTTGCGAAAGAACAAAAGCAATTGAATAACGCATTCTGGTCATTTGATAAAAAGTTTTTCGCGTTTGCGGTGGATCGCGACAACAAACGCGTGGACGAACCGACAGTTTTGACGACCGTGCCAATGTGGTTTGGTCTGACGGATGAAGCAAAATCGCAGCAGACGATCGCAGAGCTTGCCAAGCCCGAACACCAAACCGATTGGGGCATGCGCATCATTTCGAATCGTGCGCCGAAATATAACGGCGGAGGATATCACTACGGTTCGGTGTGGCCGCTCTTTACCGGATGGGCGTCTGTCGCGGAATACCGGTATCACAGGCCGCAGCCTGCTTACGACAATTTGCGCGCAAACGCGCTGCTGGCGCTCGATGGATCGCCGGGACACGTGACCGAAGTTTTGTCCGGCGATTATTACCAACCGCTTTCGACCAGTTCGCCGCACCAGATTTGGTCCGCGGCAATGGTGATCAGCCCGATGCTGCGTGGTCTCTTTGGACTGCAATTTGACGCGCAAGCTTACACGCTCACTTTCACGCCGCACGTTCCAGGGGACTGGAATGAATTTGCGATTCGGCGCGTCGCTGCAGGAAATGATTCCGTGAACTTACACTTTTCGCGTAAGACAGATTCACTCACGATTACCGCTGAGCGCGAGGGAGACGCGGACTTGAAGATGGATTTTCGTCCGGCTTTGAGCCCTCGAGCGGAAGTCCTTGGCGTCACTTTCAATGGCCGGCGCGTCGCGTTTCGTCTGGAGCCGCACGACGGCGATCAGCACGTAATCGTAGAGACCAATCTGAGGTCGGGCCAAAACACACTGAAGATACTTTTGCACAAAGAATTTGCAGTTACTTATAGGGCGCATCTTCCCGCGCTTGGCAGCGCGAGCCAGGGTTTGCGGATTGTGGCTGAAACTTGGAGTGCTTCGCGCGACGCTCTCACGCTTCAGACGGAAGGACTATCGGGTCGCACCTACACGCTGGCGGTCTCGGACAAGGAACAAATTAGATCAATTGACGGAGCGAAGCTGATGAGCGAAGGTTCGATCGAAGAAGCGTTTCCGGCGGCCAACGGATCCTCGGAACCGCAAACTCAAACGGTCACAATTCATTTCATAAACGGGGCCAAGCAAGCGAAACAGACAGCAAGTTCACACAACAATTAGTGAAGAGGTTTAAGCAAACATGGAGGCGTTATGGCAGCGCGCGTGAAAAAGTTCGCAATGCTGGTGTTGAGCGCAGTTTTTTTTGCGGCCGGAACGCGCGCACAAAAACCTGAAGTGGACGGCGAAGGCCACCCTTGGTGGCAGCACGCTGTCTTCTATGAAATTTATCCGCGCAGCTTCGCCGACAGCAATAACGACGGTATTGGCGATCTGAACGGAATTACGTCCAAGCTGGACTACCTGAAAAATCTCGGCGCGGATGCCATCTGGATTACGCCCTGCTTCCCTTCCCCGCAAGTGGATTTTGGCTACGACGTTTCGGATTACGAAGCCATCGACCCGATGTACGGCACCATGGCGGATTTTGACAGGCTTGCGGCCGAATCTAAGAAACGCAACATCCGCGTGATTCTGGATTTTGTGGTGAATCACACTTCCGACCAGCACAAATGGTTTCTGGATTCGAAATCGTCGCGAACTTCCGCGCATCGCGACTGGTACATCTGGCGCGACGGCAAGAGCGATGGCCAGCCGCCCAACAACTGGCTTTCCACTTTTGGTCTGTCAGCTTGGAAATACGATGCAACGACCAAACAGTATTACTACCACTATTTTTATCCGGAACAGCCGGACCTGAACTGGCGGAATCCCGCGGTCGAGAAGGCGATGTTTGATACCACACGCTTCTGGTACCAGCGAGGCGTTTCTGGTTTCCGTCTCGACGCGGTGGACACCCTTTTCGAAGACCCGGCGCTAGAAGATAACCCGATCATCCCCGGCAAGGACAAATTCGGCCGTCCCAACATGGAGGAGAAGTACAACAAGAAACTTCCCGAAGTGCACACCGCGCTGAAAGGTCTCCGCAAAGTGGCGGACGAATCGAATGCGGTGCTCATCGGCGAAACGTGGACCTCAGACGTTTCTCAGCTGAAGGAATATTACGGCGATCACAACGACGAACTTCAACTACCGATGGATTTGCTGCTGAATAAATTGCCGTTTTCCGCGGCAGCTTATCGTCAGCACGTGGCGGCGATGGACTCAGCAGGCGGCTGGCCGGTGTACGTGATCACCAATCACGACATTACGCGGTCTTACACGCGTTACGCCGATGGAAAGCACAATGACGAAATTGCGAAATTGATGGCGGCCTTTTATCTGACGCTGCGCGGCACGGCAATCATGTACTACGGCGAAGAATTGGGAATGGAAAACAACGATCCCAAGTCGCGTGATGAGGTACAGGATCCGGTTGGAAAATTGAGCTGGCCGAAGGATAAAGGCCGCGACGGCGAACGCACGCCGATGCAATGGACCGGCGGCAAAAATGCCGGATTTACAGAGGGCAAACCGTGGTTGCCGGTTCCGCCGAGCGCTAAGACGCATAACGTCGCAACGGAAGAAAGAGATCCAGATTCGATACTCTCGGTTTACAAAAAGGTTCTCGCCCTGCGGCATACTGAGCCGGCGCTGATTGAAGGGGAGTATGTTTCGGTGAACGACGACGACCCGAACGTCTATTCCTATTTGCGGCGCTACAAGAACGAGGCTTTTTTGATAGTGCTAAATTTTTCCGATGCGGCACGGGCCGCGAAGTTTGATCTTGCGTCTCAGGGTCTTGCAACAGCGCAATCAAAACCCATGTTGGCAAGTCAAGCGACCGCCGCGGATGGAAAAACCGTCAAGCTGGAGCCATTCGGCTTCTACATTGAAAAGCTGACGAAATGACGGACCTGGCCGCACTTCTCAGGAAATTTAGACTTTGCCCGTTGATCAACTCGCTAGAACACTGTCATTCTGAGCGGCGCGTGTTGCGCGCCCGAAGAATCCCGGCTCTCGGGCGCTGCAGAGTCAAACGTTGAGATTCTTCGGCGATCCTTATCGGATCGTCTCAGAATGGCGCGTATCTTTGGCTGTGGTCGATTAAGAGCGCACCCGTGAAACATTTCGATCCAACTGCGATCTGTTTGTTGAGCACTACGCGATGCCGAGCTTTTTCTGCATATCCTCTAGCGTGATGCCTTTAGTTTCCGGATACCAGAGCAGCACCACGAAAAACTGCACCGCCATCATCACCGAGAAAAACACAAACGGATAACCACCCGATTTTGCCGCGACGGCCGGAAAGCCCAGGGAAATAAGTCCCGCCATCACCCAATGCGTGAAGCTTCCAAGGCTCTGGCCCGACGCTCTCACGCGATTTGGAAAAACCTCTCCGATATAAACCCAAATCACCGCGCCCTGCGAAAATGCAAAGAACGCGATGTAGCAGACCAATAGCGCCACCAGAATATTTTCGTGACTATGCGACAGGAAAACGTACGCGACTCCCGCCAGGCATAGTGATGTTCCCACTGCGCCGGTAAGCAAAAGTTTTTTCCTGCCAATGCGGTCGATCAGCGTCATGGCGATCATCGTGAAGATCAAATTGGTGGCGCCAATCGCAACCGCCTGCAGATCAGAAGAAACCTTGTTGAAGCCGGCCTGCGCAAAAATTTGGTTCAAGTAGTACAAAATCGCGTTGATTCCGGAAAGTTGATTGAACATGGCAATCGAAACAGCCAGAAAAATGGGAAACCCATACTTGCCGTTGAATAGGGAGTCGCCCGCATGATGCTGCGCGTCGATCGAAGCGATGATATCTTGCAACTCTTGCTCGTAGTTTTCCTCGCCGGTGATGCGCAGCACCTCGCGCGCTTCGTCAATGTGGCCCTTTTTCGCGAGCCAACGTGGGCTCCGTGGAATGCCGAACAACATCAACAGGAAAAAAGCCGCGGGCAGCGCCGCGATGCCAAGTTTCCACCGCCATTCCGCGGCGCCGAGATTCAGAGTGCCGATCAGATAGTTGGAAAGATAGGCAAGCAAGATTCCGAAGACCACGTTGAACTGAAACAGCCCGACCAGCCGCCCGCGATATTTTGCCGGCGCGATCTCCGCGATGTACATCGGACCCAGCACGGAAGATCCGCCGATGGCCAACCCGCCGATCACCCGAAAAACGACCAGGGCCGTCCAATTCCACGCGAAGCCGCAGCCAATCGCCGAAATGAAATAGAGGATCGCGAGAATGCGCAGACTGTCACGGCGTCCATACGCATCGCCGGGAATTCCCGCCAGCATGGAACCAATGATGGTGCCGACCAGCGCGCTCGAAACCGTTAGGCCCAATGCGAACGGCGTCAGATGAAACAACTCGGTGAGAGCTTGTGTCGTTCCAGAGATGACGACGGTGTCAAATCCAAAAAGTAATCCGCCGAGGGCAGCGACTACCGTGCTGCGAAGCAGTACTGAATTCAATCGCATAGCTGCCACCCTTTCGGCGAAAACATAAATTCGAGCAGGCACACGCCGGGCGCACAGAAGCGCACCGATAAAAGGAACAGGCGTCAGGTTGCCAGCGCGGCATTGTATTGGATTCGCGACCGCCTAAGGAGAATTATTTCCGAGACCCTGGGCGGAACGGCAGCTGCAATGGAAACGCCGGGGGCTGGTGGAGTATTGTTCTCAGGAGCGCGGCGATCGATCGTTTGTAGAGCCTGAGTCAAAACACAAGCAATTCAGAGGAACATGCGCACTCAAATCGGAATTGTCGGAGCCGGTCCCGCGGGGCTTTTTTTGTCGCTATTGCTGCAGCGCCTGGGGATTGAATCAGTCGTCCTTGAAATGCATACCCGCAAGCACGTCGAAGAAAGAATCCGCGCCGGCGTACTGGAACAAGGCACCGTCGACCTGATGCATGAGCTTGGAGTAGCCGCGCGCCTAAAGCAGCAAGGTCTGGAGCACGGCGGAATCGAACTGCGCTTCGCCGGACGCGGACACCGCATCGATTTTCGCGAACTTACAAGCGGCAAGTGCGTCACTATCTACGCGCAACACGAAGTAATCAAGGACTTGATTGCCGCTCGACTGGCGGCGAACCGGCCAATTATTTTCGAAGCGGAAGATGTCAGCGTCGACGGCCTAGAAAGCGCATCGCCCACGATTCATTTCCGCGCAAATGGAGCCGACGAAAAGTTGCAATGCGATTTTGTTGCCGGTTGCGACGGATTTCACGGCATCTGTCGCACTTCTGTTCCAGCAAGCGCTCTGCAAATTTACGATAGAGACTATCCATTCGGATGGCTGGGAATTTTGGCCCAGGCGCCGCCCTCCTCGCACGAACTGATTTACGCGAGTCACGATCGGGGGTTCGCATTGCTCAGCATGCGCTCGCCGGAAATCAGCCGTCTTTATCTGCAATGCGAGCCGGACGAGGACCTTGCGTTGTGGCCGGACGAACGAATCTGGCAGGAATTACATAAACGCCTGGAAACTAAGGACGGATGGCAGCTGACGGAAGGCCCAATCATCCAAAAAGGCGTGACTGGCATGCGCAGCTTTGTCACCGAACCGATGCAGTTTGGCAAAATGTTTTTGGCAGGCGATGCGGCTCACATCGTGCCGCCAACGGGCGCCAAAGGACTAAATCTGGCCGTGGCTGACGTGCGCGTACTTGCCCGCGCATTGGGTGAATTCTACGAAAGCGGAAAAACCGAGCTGCTCGATCGATATTCGGAGATCTGCCTGCGCCGCGTCTGGAGAGTGCAGCGCTTTTCCTGGTGGATGACTTCCATGCTGCATCGCTTTGCGAACGACAATCCATTCGACGCACGCCGCCAAATCGCCGAGCTCGATTACGTCACGAGTTCGCGCGCCGCCGCGCAAACCCTGGCGGAAAACTACGTCGGCCTTCCGACGGAATAATCTTCTTCGCGAAAAAGTGGGCCCGCCAGGATTCGAACCTGGGACCAACGGATTATGAGTCCGCTGCTCTAACCGCTGAGCTACGAGCCCCGAGAGAACTAACCTTCTGATTCTATATTAGTTAACGGCGTCAGGCGAAAGATTCGATTGCACCGAAATGGCGCAGTGTCATAAAAGTGTCATAGTTTACGAATCAAATCAAAGCAGAACCAAACAGAACCAATGAACCAATTGGGGAGAAATGCTCATCTTTCACGCAAGGGACGGTGTCCCCAGTAAGTGACAGGATTAGTGAGTTCAAGCTACGTTCGCCGCACAGCCTCAGAGAACGTCTGCTTGACACCAAGCCGCTCTT
>Ga0307476_10001690_pt1 | contig 13425 bp, 12 predicted proteins | sample atmos_gasesECM2C_2_FD_203314 | JGI IMG/M metagenome (GOLD analysis project Ga0307476, IMG submission 203314) | Hardwood forest soil microbial communities from Morgan-Monroe State Forest, Indiana, United States - atmos_gasesECM2C_05 | ecosystem: Environmental > Terrestrial > Soil > Temperate... | reverse complement strand
GCTGCGCAAGCTCAACGGTCTGATCCCGAAGGTCGAGATACTGGACGGCAACGTGGGCTACATGCGAGTGGACGGCGTGCCGCCGCTCGAGGTGGCCCATGACGCGGTGGCTGCAGCATTCGCCTTCGTGCACGACACCGACTCGCTGATCATCGACGACCGCGGAAACCATGGCGGCGCCCCGCGGACGGTGGCCCTCTACATGAGCTACGTGAGCGAGGGAGAGCCCTATCTGGTCAACGCTTTTCACTGGCGCGGCGGCCGAATCGAGGAGTTCAGGACGACGCAGCTCGGAGAGCTGAGCTATGGCGCCAGCAAGCCGGTGTTCATCCTGACTTCGGCGCAGACTTTCTCCGGCGGCGAAGAGCTCGCGTTTGACCTCAAGGTACGCAAGCGCGGTGTCGTGGTTGGCGAGGTCACGGCAGGCGGCGCCAATCCCGGCGGTCCCGTTTCGCTCGGGCATCAGTTCGTCGCCAACATACCGACGGGTCAGGCCGTCAACCCTGTGACCGGTGGCAGTTGGGAAGGCGTCGGTGTCAAGCCGGACGTCGAAGTGCCGGCGGTACAGGCTCTCGGCAGGGCACACCGACTCGCCATCGAGGGGTTGATCGCCGAGGCCCAGGAGCCTGAGGCACGCTCGCTGCTCGAAGCGGTGGCAATGAAACTGCAGACGATCGGAGAGGCGGAGTCGGGTGAGGCGAAGCGTCTGTCTGCCGCCGAGCTCGTCGGAACGTACACGCCCGTGGTCGGACAAGGTCCCGCGGTGACCATCCTCGAGAAGGACGGGCGGTTGATACAGCGCATCGCCGGGCGGTCCGACGTTGGCCTCGTACTGGTGGGCGGCAACCGCTATCGGATGGAGGGTTTTCCCGACGGGAACTTTGCCAGCTTTCGGATGAAGGACGGCAAATTCCAGCTCTTGCGCGAAGCTCCGGGTTTCATGCCGAGGATACGGGAGAAACCGGCTACAGGCGCCTGAGACCGGTAGGCCGCGCGTTCGGCTTCCGGAGTTACACTATTCCCGCGGCGTCGTTCCGGGGGCCCCTGGGAGAGGGCGTTCCGATGAGCAATCTCACTGTACGTAGCTGGCGCGAGCTCGCGGGCGACTGGAAGGTCTGGGTGTGGATCTGCGTGTGCCTGGTGATTGCGACCGTCAGCTCGCTGCTGGGTTACGACTGAGCGGATGCGGCCCCGGACGCGCCGCGATTTCCTGCAAACCGCGAGCGCCGCTGGCGCCGCCGCGCTTGCGGCGCCGCTGCTGCCCGCCGCGCTCGGACGCACTGCGACCACGACCCGGCCGAACCTCATTTTCTTTCTCGGCGAGGGGGCGCGCTGGGACGAGTCCTCGCTGGCCGGCAACAAGCTGCTGAAAACTCCCAATATCGACCGCATCGGACGCGATGGCGCCGTATTCGAGAATGCCTTCTGCATCAATTCGCTGTGCCTGCCGGCTCGCGCCACGATACTGAGCGGCCTCTACTCGCACACGACCGGGGCGGTCGACAATCAGCACAGCAAGGTTCCGCGGCGCTTCCCCATCGTCACGGACCTCATCCGTCACGCGGGCTACGAGATCGCCTTCATCGGCAAGTCCCACGTCGAAGGCTCCCTCATGGATCATTACTGGGACTACTACTTCGGATTCGCCGGCCAGGCGGATTACCTCAATCCGGTGGTCGTCGAGGGATTCAGGGGGAAGTTCAGCCCGGCACGCAAGTACCACGAGTACGTCGACGATCTTCTGACGCGCAAGGCCGTGAGCTGGCTCGCGCAGAGGCGCACGGCACCTTTTTGTTTGTTCCTTTGGTTCTACGCGCCCCACGCACCGTTCGACCGGCCGCTGCGCATGGTGAACGACTTCAACGGTGTACCGATCCCGAAGCCGGTGAGTTTCGACGAATACCTGTCGGGCTATCCGGGGAAGCCACACGGGGTCGTCGAGGCGCTCAACAAGATCGGCTCCCAGTTCCTGCAGCGCGATGCGCCACGCTCGCTCGAGGAGCTGGTGAAGGACCATTATTGCGGAATCGAGTCCAATGACGAGGACATCGGGCAGGTGCTGGCGGTGCTCGAAAAGCAGTCGCTGCTCGATGACACGGTCATCGTATGGAGCTCGGATCACGGCTTTTTCCTTGGTGAGCATCGCTTCTACGACAAGCGACTGATGTACGAGCCCTCGATCCGAATCCCGTTGATGATCCGCTATCCGCCACGCATCAGGTCCGGAACGAGCTCGAAGCGAATGGCCCTCAATCTCGACATCGCACCGACGCTGCTCGACCTCGTCGGCGTCGAGCCTCGGCCTCACTTCCAGGGCAAGACCCTCATGGCTCTCACGGCCAACCCCGATGCAGCCTGGCGCACCGACTGGCTGTACGAGTACTACGAGTATCCGGGCAACGAGGAGGTGCGGCCCTGTCGCGGCGTGCGTACCGAGCGCTACAAGTACATCCATTACTTCACCGCCCCGGAGGAGTTTGAGCTCTACGACCTCGCGAGCGATCCTGCGGAGATGCGCAACCTCCGTGGCGATTCACGTCATGGGGATCTGGAGCAGCGACTCGCGGCACGGCTCGCGGAGCTGCGCCAGGAGACGGGCGATCACTACGTATACAAGCCCACGATTCTCACGGGATGCCAGGGAGGCGGAGAGGAATGCACGCAACGTTGAGCCCGGCGCTGGCGTTGTCGGACGCGTCACCCGGCATGGTCATTCGCCGCAAATTACGTGCTCGCGGTGTCATGGCACGCACGATGGCAATGGCAGGCGCCCTCATCCTCGCATGCACCCTGCAGGGCTCCGCCGCCGCGCTGGCGCAGCCCGGCGCAGGCTCCGTCGCCAGCTCCGCACCGGCGTCCGATCCCGTGCTCGAGCGCGCACTCGGCGCGGAGGTCGAGCGGTACCGCGAGGCCGATCGGGTCGCGCCCCCGGCGTCCTGTCAGATACTTTTCGTCGGCTCTTCCAGCATAGTCAAATGGAAGCCGACGCTCGTGGCCGACATGGCGCCGCTGCCGGTACTCGACCGCGGATTCGGCGGCTCGCACATCGAGTACGTGAACCGCTGGTTCGATGAGCTCGTTAGGCCCTACCGGCCGCGTGCCATCGTCCTTTATGCCGGTGAGAACGACATCGACGCGGGAAAGTCGGTCGAGTGGGTGATCGCCGACTTCGACGCCTTCATGTCTCTCAAGAGCCGTGCACTCGGTGACACGCCGGTCTACTTCATCTCCCTCAAGCCCTCGAAGCTCCGCTTTGCCGAATTCGCCAGGCAGAGTCAGGTGAATGCCGCGATTCGGGCGAGAGCACGCGAGCGCAGCGATCTCCACTACATCGACGTCGTGGCGCCCATGCTCGAGAACGGCAAGCCGAAGGATATCTACGAGTCCGACGGGCTGCACATGACGGCGAAGGGCTATGCGGTCTGGACCCGTCTCGTGCGCGCGGCGCTGCTGCCGAGCGCCGAGGCTGAGGCACGCCGTTGCCGCGCGGGTGTGGGGGCGGCGCACGCTACTGAGTGGCCATACGATGAGAAGGCCGACGCCCCGACCGACGTGCAACGCGCGCTCACCGCAGCTTCGGCTGATCACCGGGACGTACTGCTGGTTTTCGGTGCCAACTGGTGCGGAGACTGCCGCGCACTCGACAAGGCGATGCGTGGCAGCAGCCAGCATCTCATCGCGGGCAAGTTCCACGTGGTGAAGATCGACGTCGGCAATTTCGACAAGAACCTGGACCTCGCTCGGCGCTACGGCAACCCGATCGTGAAGGGGATCCCGGCCGTCGTCGTGTTGGGTGCCGATAGTCATGTCATTTACTCGACCAAGGGCGGCGAGCTCGCCGATGCGCGCAAGATGGGGGAGCAGGGTATCTACGACTTTCTGTCGCAGAAGGTAGTCTCGGCCCATGGCGCCTCGAGGTGAGACAGTCGGCGGAGCGGATTCCTTGCATCTGCGACGTCCGACAACCCTCACGAGTCCGGCTCCTGCCAGATTCATCGCTCGGTTCCCTGCGGCAGATGACGTTATGTCACGGAGCAGCGAGTGAGCGGCCTCAGATCACTTCTCATCGGTCTCATCGCCATCGGCGGCGTGGTGCGCGTGTGGCACAGTCACGAGCGCGCGGTGAGCGCTCGCGAGCTGGCGGCCATTGCGGACCGCAACGGCTTCGTTCCGGTGCAGATGCCTGACGGCGCAGCGCGCGACACCGTGCTCATCCTGGCCCCGCTCAATTGCCCCTCGGCCGGGGCGAAGCGGGCGGAAGCGCTCGCTGCGCGCCTGACCGCGCTCGGCATTGCGAACATGCGGACCAATCAGTACGCGATCTCGGCACCGACCCGGGACATGCAGAGCGGCATCCAGCACGCCGCCGTGGTCATGAAGGGCGAGATTCCTGCGGTCATGATCAACGGCAGGGGCAAGGCCAATCCCAGCGCGGACGAAGTCGCTACGGAATTCCGTCACGACTGAGTCGTCGTTTCGTTTCCGGAGGCGGCGCTCTGCGCTGCGTGTCCCTGATCTGCCGGCGCCGTCTGCTTAGGGCCCCCCCGTAACGCGCGCAACAACGCCTCGTACTTACGGTGCCCGACCCAATAGCGGACGAATTCCATCACGAGGAATCCGATCACGAGTGCCAATACCCACTCGAGCCACTCCGGCAGGAGATGCACGACGACCTTCTTGCGCGGCAGGATGCCGAACAGATTCCTGAGAGCCCGCCGTTCGATCGAGTGGTACGTCGTGAACAGCGTGACCGCGGAGCCGGCCAGATAGCCTGCAAAGTTGCCGAGTGCGGTATTGACCGCCAGCCCGCGGACCTTCTGCGGGGTCAGGGTTGCTTTGAGGAAGTCGTTCATCGCCGCCTCGTCGCTAACGCACCTGCGGTGGCTCGCGGTAGCGGCGGATGCCGTACCAGGTCAGGAACAGACAGCCGATGAGCGCAACGTAGCTTCCAGCGCCAATCGAGACACGCCTTGCCACCGGTTGGCTGGCACGATGGAACAGGTCGTTGGCGAAGTGCACAACATCGGAGGCGAGGGTTCCAGTGTCCGCGGCGGTGTTGAAGAATTCTCCGCTGGTGCGCGCATAGAGCCAGGCGCCGCAGACCAGCATCAGGGCGAGCGGCACGAGGTATGCGAGCCATGCCTCACGCACGCGGCTCAGGAAAGGCGCCAGCGGCAGACACAACACTCCGAGACACAACACCGTGAAAGCGATGACTGCGGGCAACTGCGCCCGCTCGATTCCGAGGAACAGCCGCACCGGATTGGAGATGATCGCCGCCAGCTCGTAGAAGTGCACCGCCCGTCGCCACGGGCCGGCGCTGACCACGAGAGTGTCGAGAAAGAACCAGCCTGCGACGATGCAGATCAGCGCCAGCCAGGTGAGCGGAGCGAGCCGACTGACCGCACGCAACCAGGCATGCGATGCAGCCTCAGCCGCGCTGACGTTCGGCCCCGCTGAAGTTTCGTTCGGCATCTGCAGATTTCCCCGTGTTTTCCCCAGGCGCTGGCGGTATGAGCGCACACCTTTTCAGGACTGATGGCTGACAGCCTGAGCCTGGCTTTTGGATCGAATTCTACGTGCCTGGCGAGCCCCGTGACGGCTTGTTCGCAGGCGCGTTTTTCTTCGCCACCGCAGGAGTGTGTCACTGCCGTTACAGGGGCTTACCCCGCAGGCTCAGGACAGAGCGGGGCAATGACGCAGGGGCTCACCTCTCGCGGGGGGCGTCCGCGCTCGCTACGGCAGCGACAACGCTCGAGTTCCCAGGCAACACCTTGATTCTCAGTTATCTAGGCCTCTCATCTCACCCGATTGATGAGGCCTACGGCGCCTTATGTCTCGAAAAATACGCGGCAGATATACCCGCGGAGCGGATGGTGTCCCGCGCTTTCCGCTCGTTCGAGGGCTCGCCCGTCGCGTGATAGCCACAGGCCGCGGGATGTCGGTCATTTCGCTCTTGCGCCGCAGCGTGCATAGGCCGAGACTTGCTGTGGGGCCTAAGAAGTAGCCGAAACAAAACCACTTGGTGGGACGCATGCAGATCCATGCGTATAACCACGCACGGCTTATGGAGGAGTCCGAGTCGCGTGTGGAAATGGCCGCGTATATCAATACGCCGGCCGATACAGCAGCATGTCGCGTGCTCGAGAGCCGCGACATCTATCGGCGTTGGGAAGCCGAGCATGATCGTTTGATGCGCGCCGTTTCGGAACGGCGCCACATCGACGAACAGGTCACCGCGCTTCGGACCACTCTCTTTGGGTTGGTGCACCGGCGTGCGCTCTTCGAATACATCCGTCTCCGTCAGGTCGTCGGGGTTCGCCGTCACCGCCTGCTCGCGCTTTTTTACGGCTACCGCGACTACACGAACGCCGTACTGGCCGAACACAACAACTACATACGGTGCAGCTCGAGTTACGTGTGCACGCATCATCTCGGCGAGCACCTGATGCACGATGCGGCATTCGATGAGCCGCTGCAGCTCTACGAGCAGTGGTACTCGGAGTACTTCAACGCCTACTGCGACTGTGAGCTCGCCGAGACGAAGGAAGAGAGGAACGTTACCGCACCGCTCGATGCGCTCAAACCGCTCCTCAAGCACCGTCTGGGCGAGGCTCGTGATGCGATCCTGGCGATGCCGCAGGAGCTGGAGAAGGACTGGCGCGAAGTCCAGATACGCAAGCCCAACGGGGATACCCAGCGCCTGCGCACGCTCTTTGGCGGCCAGTAGCGGCGATCGCGCACGAGCGATCGCCTTCAACGGTCGCGCAGCGGCGATCGTTTACCGGCTGGTCAGGCCCGTCTGCGCCGTGTGCTGGAAGCGTTGCGGTGAGTGCGGTCCGGATGTCGGCGCGCTGATGCGGCGCGCGTGGTGCCGTCTCGCTTGCCGCCTTTCTCCGCGAGACTGCGCCTGAGCACCGCCATGAGGTCGACCACCTTATCCGAGGCCTGGACGGCTTCTTCCTCCTGAGGCGCTTCGACCCGCGCGCCCTTCTGCCGCAGACGCTCCTCGATCACCTTGGTGAGACGAGAGCGGAACTCATCGCGATATTGCGACGGGTCCCACTCGCCGCTCATCGAGCTGACGAGTTGCTGCGCCATGTCTAACTCGCGTTCGCCGAGGCGGTAGGACGACGGGGATCCCTCCGGGAAGCTGTACTCGTCCGCCGGCACCACCTCCTGTGGGTAACGCAATAGCAGCAACATGAGCGCTGCCTTCCGTGGCACGAGCAGGGCCAGATATTCCCGCGTCCGGATCACGACGCGGGCGAGGCCCACTCTGCCGCCTTTCTTCATCGTCTCGCGCAGCAGCACGTAGCTCTTCTCCGCCTTCTTGGATGGCACGAGGTAATAGGGCCGCTCGAAATATTCGAGTCCGACCGCATCGGCCGGAATGAACCGCTCGATGTCGACCGACTCACTGCTTTGCGGTGCCGCCGCCTTCACGTCCTCCTGCTCGAGGACCACGTAGCTATCTTTCTTGTACTCGTAGGCCTTGACGATGTCCTTCCACGGCACCTCCTCGCCGGTCTCGGCATTGATGCGCTCGTAGTGCACGCGGGCCTTGTTACGCGAGTCCATGAGGTGAAAGCGCAGCTCGGTGCGGCGCTCACCCGGCATGAGCTGCACCGGGATGTTGAGTAGCCCGAAGGAGATACTGCCCGACCAGAGTGCGCGTGCCATGGCTTCCAACCTCGTCTTTACCAACCGATGCCGTAGTCCTGCCCGTAGTTGCTCGAGCCGCCCCACAAGGTGCCGTGCGCGCGATCAACGAAGATGGCGTTGAGCGGCCCCGAGGTGCGGTCCTCGAAGTCGAGCGCGTAGCCCATGTCGGTGAGCTCCTTGCGCACCCAGGCGGGGGTGGCGCTGTTGAGCGTGAGCTTCCCGGGGAAGGACTGATGATCCGCGAATGAGTCGCGCATCTGGTAGCTCGTGATGTTCGCGGCTTCGGTCGCCTCCTGCACGGTCATGCCGAACTCGACGACGTTCAGGAAGAACTGCAGCAGGTTCTGGTCCTGGGTGTCCCCTCCCTGCACCGAGAAGATCAGGTAAGGCTTTCCGTCTTTGAGAGCCATGGAGGGTGTGAGTGTTGCCCGCGGGCGCTTGCCCGGCTCGAGTACGTTGTACGGGCTCTCCCGCCGGTCCAGCACGAAGCTCTGCATGCGCTGACTGAGGCCGATGCCGGTGCGGCCGGCGATGACCGCAGGCACCCATCCCCCGCTCGGCGTCACGGATACTGCCCACCCCTTCTCATCCACGCTCTCGACACTCGTCGTGCCGAGACGGAAGGTGCGGTCGAAGTCAGTCATGCTGATCGGCGGTTGGTCCGGCATCCGGCTGTGCCACCCTTCGAGGTAGGCGAGGTAGGGATTCTTGCCGCCCTCGAATGGGTAAGGGTCTCCGGGGCGGATGTCAGGGTCGTTGCGGTCGGGTCGTACCAGCTTCGCGCGCTCGCGCGCATACTCCTTGGAGAGCAGCCCCCGGATCGGCGGCGCCGGGGGGTAGCTCGGGTCGCCGTAGTAGAAGTCGCGGTCGGCGTACGCCAGACTCATCGCCTGGTAGAGCGTGTGGATGTAGCGGGCGCTGTCGTAGCCCATCGACTTGAGATCGAAGTTCTCGAGAATATTGAGGGTCTGCAGCATCACCGGACCCTGCACCCAAGGCTGCAGCTTGTAGACCTCGATGCCCTTGTAACCGACGTGCACCGGCTCCTCGATCTTCACCTTCCAGTTGGCGAGATCCTCGAGAGTGAAGAGTCCACCGAGCTCGCGCACGGCATGCACGAGATCGTGCGCGATATCGCCCCGGTAGAAGCGGTCATAGGCAGCGTATATGGCGCTCTTGCGATCCTTGCCCGACGCGAGCGCCACGCGCTCTGCCTCGACCAGCTTGCGCAATGTCGCAGCGAGATCCGGCTGGCGGAAAATCTCTCCGGGCTCGGGTCCCTCGTGCGCCGACCCCAGGTGCGGCAGCATCACGCGCCTCGAGTCCGGCCATTCCTTGAGCTTGTCCTTGTACGACTCGATGGTGCGCACGAGCGATTCATCGATCGGGAAGCCATCGGCCATCTCGATGGCGGGCGCAAGCACCTGCGCAAGGCTCATCGTGCCGAACTCGGCGAGCATCGTCATGAGCCCGCCGGGGGTACCCGGTGTCACCGCGGCGAGCGGGCCATACTCCGGGGGATAGCGCATGCCGAGCTTGTGGAAGTACTCCGGCGTTGCTCCGCTCGGCGCCACACCGAGGCCGTTGATGGCGATAACTTTGCCGGTGTTCGGGTTGTAGATGAGTGCCTGCGTTTCTCCGCCCCACGACAGCGTGGTCCACGCGGTCGAGGTCGCGGCAATCATGGCGCATGCGGCGTCGACTGCATTGCCGCCGCGCTCGAAGATCTTAGCGCCCGCGGTCGCCGCGATCGGCTTGCCGGTGACCGCCATCCAATGGCGCCCGTAGAGCGGTGGCTTCTGAGTGCGAGCCTGCGCCATGGGACCGCCGAAGATGACGCTCGCGCTGACCACGGCGGTCACGGCGGTACGCGTAAATCCGGTGACACCGGCGTGAGGTGCTTCCGTATTCTTGTTCGACGGCATGCGCAATCCTCGCCTGCGCGCGCACGCTTCAGTGCGGCTTGCATGGGCCGGATCATAGCCGCCTGAGACCCCGATGACAGCCTTCGGCACGCGGTGAGCCGCCGAGGCGATCCGCGACGCACTCCGGATCCTGCACCGCTGATTCCCACGCAAACTGTGCGCGGCGCACGGCACCGCCCCGGCCAATCCGCCACACTGCCGCTCGGGGATCCCCCGGAGTGAAGTGTGAATCAGTTCGCATTCGCGTTCGGCGCGTTGGTCGGTCTTATTCTCGCGACCGTCGCGTTCCTGCTTCCCTGGCGGTCGCGGCGGGGCAAGGACGCGCTGCCTCGCGGTTATGACGCCACCCGACAGGCGGCCTTCGACCAGTGGCCGACGAGCGCGATAGTTCTCGACCCTGTTACGGAACGGATCGTCGCGGCCAACCCGGCGGCGCTGCGCAGTCTCGGCTGCAGCATGGACGAGGTTCGGGCCGGCACCGTCTCCTTCACCGACATCTTCAGCGCCGAGAGCATCGATCCGAAGGAGCTCATTGGCTGCCTGCAGCAGGCCAACTCACGCGCACCGATCGAGATGCTGCTGCGGTCCAGGGACGGAGCGCCGCGCGCCGTCGAGGCGACCTGCTACCCGTTGACCCTGCGCGAGCGGCGCATGCTGGCGGTGGCGGTCCATGACCTCAGCGGCCGCCGCGACGCGCAGACGCAGCTCCTCGAGCGGCAGCAGCAGCTCGATCACCTCGCGCACCACGACCATCTGACCGGGCTCCCCAACCGACTGTACCTTGCCGCGAACCTCCCCGGCGCTCTCGAGGAGGCGCGTCGCAACAGCACGGTGCTCGCGGTGTTGTTCCTCGACCTCGATCGCTTCAAGCACGTCAATGATTCGCGCGGCCACGAGACCGGCGACAAGCTGCTGAAGACCGTGGCGCAGCGTGTGCGCAGCACCATGCGGGCGGAAGACCTGGTGGTTCGCATGGGGGGCGATGAGTTCGTGGTCGTGATGAAAGGCGTCGTGGACACCGAGCAGGTGCGCGAGGCGGCTACGCGCATCACCAACGCGCTCGCCGCACCGATGGTGATCGACGGCCGGACACTCGTGACCACGGTCAGCATAGGTGTCGCGCTTTATCCGCATGACGGCGCCGACATGGGCGAGCTCCTGCGTCACTCCGATACCGCGATGTACCAGGCGAAGGATCGTGGGCGAAACAACTTCCAGCTCTTCAGCCCCGGCATGGATCAGCGCCTCAAGGAGCGCATAGCGGTCGAGTCGAGCCTGCGCACGGCGCTGCAGAGCCGGCAGCTCGACGTGCACTATCAGCCGATCATCGAGATCGAGTCCCATCGTGTGGTCGCACTCGAGGCGCTGCTGCGCTGGAAGCATCCGAGCCATGGCTACATCCGTCCCGAGCGCTTCGTGACGGTTGCCGAGGAAGCGGGCCTCATCGTGCCCATCGGCGACTTCGTATTGCAGCGGGTAATGGAGGACATGGCACGCTGGCGGCAGCAGCGGGCGACACTCGTACCGGTGGCGTTCAACGTCTCTGCCGTGCAGCTGCAGCGCTCGAATCTCGCGGAGTCCATCTCACGTCTGACGCAGGAATTCGGTTTCGAGCCCTCCATGCTGCAGGTCGAGATCACCGAGAGCGCGGTTTTCGAGCGGCGTGAGGCTGGCGCCCGCGAGGCGAGCGAGGATGCCGTCGCAAGAATGCGCGAGCTCGGAGTACACATCGCCATCGACGACTTCGGCACCGGCTACTCGAGCCTCTCCTACCTCAAACGCTGGCGCGTCGACACGCTCAAGATCGACCGCAGCTTCGTGCGTGACCTGGTCACCGATTTGAGCGATCTCGCGATCGTGAGTGCCATCATCGCCATGGCGCGGCATCTGCACATCGAGGTGGTCGCCGAGGGCATCGAGGGATGGCCGCAGCTCGAGAAGCTGCGCCAGCTCGGGTGCACTTATGCCCAGGGCTACCTCTTCGCCCGCCCGGCGCCCGCACACGATTGCCTGCGCTATCTCTTCCAGCAGCCGCTCGATCTCACGCAGCGCCTGCCGATGGTCGACCTCGACGCCACTACTGGCGACAACGTGGCTCTGCGCGCCTGATCGGACCCGCGGCGGGCCGAGTCCGCTTTCGCCAGCGGGGACGTGCGAGAATGCGCCGCCATGGCGCAGAAGGCCGCACCGCCCGCCCCGATGGCCGCCGCTGCGGCGGATGGCGTGCTGCGCGACGGAGGTCTGCCGCGGCAACAGTGCGCGAGCGGCGTGCTCATGGTCCGTCCCGCCGCGTTCGGCTACAACCCCGAGACCGCCGCCAGCAACAGCTTCCAGCCGTCACGGGCGCCCGAGGCCCCGGGTGCTGCGGCTGCAGCACTGCAGGAATTCGAAGAGCTGCGTCGCGCACTCGAAAGCGAAGGAGTGAGCGTTTGCGCCGTCGAGGACATCACTCCTCCGGCCAAGCCCGACGCCGTCTTCCCGAACAACTGGGTGAGCTTTCACGAGGACGGGACACTGGTCCTCTATCCCATGCAGAGCGTGAGTCGTCGGCCCGAGCGCCGCCGCGAGATCATCGAGCATGCGGTGGACGAGCTCGGCTTTCACATCGCACGCGAGCTCGACCTGACGCAATACGAGCGTGAGGGCCTGTTCCTCGAGGGCACCGGGAGCCTGGTGCTGGATCACACCGAACGCGTGGCCTATGCCTGTCTCTCGCCGCGCACGCATACCCGCGTGCTCAAGCACTGGGCGCGCGAGCTCGGCTACGAGGCGGTTACCTTCGCCGCCACCGACCCCGCGGGTGCGCCTCTCTATCACACCAATGTGATGATGGCGATCGGCGCGCGCTTCGTCGTGATTGGCTCCGAGGCGATCGTGCCGTCGGACCGCGAGCGGGTGCTGGCGCGTGCGCATGCGAGCGGGCGGGAAGTCATCGAGCTGGGGCACGCCGAGATCGCGCGGTTCGCGGGCAACGTTCTCGAGCTCGGCACCTGGGACGAAGCGCTCGGCGACGCGCGCGTACTGGTGATGTCGGAAAGTGCCCGCCGCGCGCTTGATCGCGAGACCTACGCGCAGCTCTCGGGCGCGACCGACGCGGTGCTGGCGGTGCCCGTGCCCACGATCGAGCGGCTTGGCGGTGGCAGCGTCCGCTGCATGCTCGCGGAGGTATTCCGCAGCGCATGATCGAGCTCCTCATCAAGGGAGGACTTTCCTATCTCGTGGGCTCGGTCGTTGCGAGTCTCCTCATCGGCCGGCTGCGAGGCGTCGACATCCGCACCCTGGGCAGTGGCAACGCCGGCGCGACGAATGCGATGCGCACGCTCGGCGGGAAAGTCGCCCTGGTGATTTTCGTCATCGACCTCGTCAAGGGCTGGATCGCGACAGGCGCGATCGCGCCCTGGATGCCGTCTGCCTCGCTCGCCGCCACTCCGGAGGTTGCCGCCTGGTCTTTCCCCGTGTGCGGGCTTGCCGTCATGCTCGGCCACGTGTATCCGCTGTGGTACGGCTTCCGCGGCGGCAAGGGGATGGCGACGCTGCTCGGATGCGCGCTCGGCATCAACGCCTGGCTCGCGGTACCGATGCTCATTACCTGGATTGCAGCGGTGATGCTCCTTGGCTTCGTGAGCCTGGCCTCGATCCTCGCGAGTGCCGCGCTCGCCATTGCGCTCGCTACGACCCACGCGGGGACGGCTCTCGTGAGCTACGGCGTGCTGGCGCTCATTTTCATCACCTTCACGCACCGCGCCAACATCGTACGGATGCGGGCCGGCACGGAGTCCCGCGCTCGACGGTTGTGGCTCTTCGGCACACGGCGGGGACAGGCTTGAGGTGGTAC
>Ga0307476_10001689_pt1 | contig 13429 bp, 8 predicted proteins | sample atmos_gasesECM2C_2_FD_203314 | JGI IMG/M metagenome (GOLD analysis project Ga0307476, IMG submission 203314) | Hardwood forest soil microbial communities from Morgan-Monroe State Forest, Indiana, United States - atmos_gasesECM2C_05 | ecosystem: Environmental > Terrestrial > Soil > Temperate... | reverse complement strand
GACGTGGGGGGTGGCCATCGAGGTGCCTTCGTAGCCGTCGGGGATACCGAACTTGCGCGGCGAGGTGCCGGTGAAGGTGACCTGGAAGACGTCGCGGCCGGGTGGCAGTTCGGGGTGGCAGTTGGGGTCGCCCGGCAGCGGCGCGTCGGGGCCACCGCCGGGGGCGACGAGGGTGATGCCGGTGCCGTAGTTGGAGTAGCTCGCCAGGCAGCCGTGTTCGGTGCTGGCGCCGACCGCGATCACGTCGGGGGCGCGCGCCGGGTAGGCCGCGGCGGCATGCGCCTCGTTGCCGGCGGCGGCGACGACGACGACGCGGTGGCGGTTGGCGTAGCGCAGCGCCGAGATCAGCTCGGGGATATCCGACGCGGTGATGTCGGTGGGGAATTCGAGGCTCAGGTTGATCACGCGGGCGCCGTGGTTGACGGCGAAGCGCACGCCCTGGGCGATCGTGGCGGCGTCGCCGTTGCCTTCGGCGTTGAGCACCCGAACGGGCATCAGGCGCACGCCGTAGGCGAGGCCGGTGAGGCCGATGCCGTTGTCGGTGGCCTCCGCGATCGTGCCCGCTACGTCGGTGCCATGGCCGTTGCGGTCGTTGGGGAAGCGGCTGTGGGCGACGAAGTCGTAGCCGGCGACGAACTGGTAGGGGTAGAAGTCGGGCGAGCGGCGGAAGTGCCCGCGGTTGGCGTAGGCGACGCCGGTGTCGAGCACCGCCACGACCACCCCGCGCCCGCCGGGGGCGCGGTCGGCGATGAGGTTGTTCCAGGCCTGCGGCGCCTGGACGCCAAAGGGGCCGACGAAGTTCCACTGCAGCTGCTGCCAGCCACCTGGGACTTTGGCGGTGCCGCGGTCGTTGGGGAAGGGTTCGCCCGGCAGTGCCGCGGCGCTCGCCTGGGGGTCGGTCTGCGAGTCGCCGGTCGGCTGGACAAGCGCGGCGAGAGCGGTGGCGCCCGACGACGCCGACGGCGAGTCCAGGTCGCGCTCGCCGGCCTGCGTCGCCGAGGCGGTCGGCGGCGCGGAGGGCATCGTGGCCTCGTGCGCGACGTAGTCCGGCACCGCCCACGCCACGCCCGGCGTGTGCCGCAGGCGCACGAGCGTCGCCGGCACGCTTGCGCCGTGGTGCAGCGTCAGCAGGTGGGCGCTGCCTTCGAGCTCGGTCGGATCGGTCGCCCGCGCGACGCGCGCGATCGCCGCCTGCGCCGCGGGGCGCGTCGAGCCGGCGTAGCCCACGATCACCACGCCCGGGGCGTAGGCCGGGCTTGCGGCCGCGGCGGGCGTCGCGGCGAAGGCGAGCGAGAGCGCCACGAGCGAACCCGGCAGTGCCGCGAGCAAACCCCCCAGCACCGCGGGCGTGCCCGGCAGTGCCGTGAGTAGACCCACCAGCGCTGCGGGCGCACCGGGCAGCGCCGTGAGCAGACCCACCAGCGCTGCGGGCGTGCCCGGCTGCGCCCCACAACGCCCGGGCGCGCGCCTCACGGCTGCCCTGCCCGGAGGGTGGGGATGGCGTGCGCGGAACACAGGGCGGTAATCATGAATGGCGGAGCGGCCGTCCGGCGCCGGGTCGGCGCGCCGCGCGACCCTCTACGGTGCAGATCCGTGAGCGAGCGCTTCTTTCCGCGTGACGAGTACTTCATGCGCATGGCCCTGCGTGAGGCTCATCGTGCACTTGAACACGACGACGTCCCGATCGGCGCGGTCGTGGTGCACGACGGCGAGGTCATCGCGGCGGCGCACAACGAGCGCGAAGTGCGCGGCGACCCGACGGCGCACGCCGAGCTACTCGCCCTGCGCGAGGCCGCCCGCGCGCTCGGCAGCTGGCGGGTGCTCGAGACGGTGCTCTACGTCACGCTCGAGCCCTGCGCGATGTGCGCCGGCGCGATCGTGTTGGCGCGGGTCCCGCGGGTGGTCTACGGCGCGAGTGACCCCAAGGCCGGCGCGGCCGGCAGCGTGCTGGACGTGCTCGGCGAGCGCCGCCTGAACCACCGGCCGGAGGTCGCCGGCGGTCTGCTCGCGACGGAGTGCGGGGCGCTGCTCAGCGAGTTCTTCGCCGCCCGCCGCTAGCTGCGCGCCGTCCCCGGCTAACGTGCCGTCCTCGGCTGCCGCGCCGCCGTCGGCTGCCGCACCACCCTCGGCTTGGCTTTAGTGTGGCCGCTCCTGGGCGGCGCGAAGCGTCGCTTCGCGGTCGCCACGCAGCGCGCGCGCCGGCGCCTGGGCAGCTTGTGGCACGCGGCCAGCGCCCGGGCGAGCTTCTGCGTCCTGCTCAACGCCGCCGGCCGCGCCCGGCTGGGTTTGGTAGACGTGGACGGGCTCGAGCCGGCGCCAGTGGTTGCCGGTGTCGTGCTCGTGCCCGAGGCGCCGCCGCCCGCGCCGGTGTTGCTCGTGCCCGACCCGGGGTTGCCGGTGCCTGAGCCGGACCCGCCGCCGGTTTCTTTGCTCCCGGCGCCCGGTTCTTCGGTGTGTTCCCCGCCCCCGCCGATCGCGGTGCCGCCGATCGTGACCGGCACGGTCTGCGTCGAGGCGTCGGCGGCGCCGTCGGCGTCGGTGACCGTCAACGACACCTGGTAGGTGCCGGGCTTGTCGTAGACGTGTTCGGCGTTCGCCCCGCTCGTCGTGTCCGCAGGCGAGCCGTCGCCGAAGCTCCATTCGTAGCGTCCGATCGGCGCCTGCACGTCGTAGGAGCCGCTGCCGTCGAATTTGACGGCCTGCCCGGTCACGAGTTCGGGGCCGGCGATCACGAATGACGGCGTCGGCCCGATCCGCGCGACGCAGCCAGCGGGTTCCGTTGAGGCGGGCGTCTGTGTCGGCTCGTCGCTCCAGATCTGCTGGGTGTAGTAGGCGTGGCCCTGGATCAGCTGGTTGAAGGCAGTGTCTTCGCTCAGGTTCCCGCCGAGCGGCGTGCCGTAGATGTCGGGCTGGGTTTCGACCAGCGGATAGGTGCACATGTCGGCGACCTCGTTGCCTTCGGTGTTCAGGTAGCCGGTGCCGGCGGGGTCGGTCGCGGACTCGACGAGCTCGTGGATCTCGGAGTCCAGGGTGCCGTCGGCGTTCGCTTCGCCGCCCACCCCCGCCGGGTGCTGTTCGGAGTTGCATTCGGGCTCCTCGGGCAGCACGCTGTAGTTGACCACGTGGTGTTCGGGCCCGATCTTCGTTATCTCGCTGTGGTAGGCGCAGAAGCCTTCGGCGGAGAACGAGCAGGAGCCTTCGCCGTCGCAGATCCCGACGCCAGGAGGTGTGTACAGCAGATACTGCGCCCGTGGGGTCGCCGCCGGGTCGGTGGGCCAGCCGTTTTTTTCGATCTGTTTGACGATCTCGGCCTCGATCTGTTCGTCGGTGACGCACGGCGCGGGGGCCGTGCTGCATTCGCCGGCGGCTGCTGGATAGGCGGTGCGATCGAAGATCGCATCGCCGAAGCCCACGTTGCCGGTGATGTGTTTGCCTTCGCCGTCGGCGTAGAGCTTGGCGATCGAGAACTCGTCGGTGCTCAGCGCGTCGTCGGCCTGCAGGTCCTTGGCGTACTGGACGATCGGTTCGGTGTAGGCCGGCGCGAACTTTTCCTGGGGGTCCCAGAAAATCAGGTACAGCGTCGAGGACAGCATCAGCGGGCCGCCGTGGTAGGTCGGCGCGGGCTGCGGGCCGCCGGTGGTCAGCGGCGTCGCGCGCCCCGCCGGAGCCGCCAGCTCGCGAGCGCCGGCGCTCGGCATCACGCCGTAGGCCTTGCCGTGGATGAACACCACGCGTGCCCCCGCCGGGCCGGCTGCCAGCGCGCTTAGCACGACTGCAAGAACCAGCGCCGCGCCCGCCCACCCGAGGCTGCCGGTGCGTGTAGACCGGGCTCGACCGTCCGCCATCGTTCCCCTCCGTATCGTGTCGCTCGACGCGCGGATCGGTCCGCGCCGCCGCAAAGCATACGCTCGCCGGCGGCCCCGATCCATTAGCCTTGAGGCACCCCCGGAGGGGTGGCAGAGCGGTTGAATGCGGCGGTCTCGAAAACCGTTTCAGGCCTGATTGGTCTGACGAGGGTTCGAATCCCTCCCCCTCCGTTTTGGTCGCGCGGTTGCGTGGGTTTGGCTTGGTTGAGCGGGATCTGGGTCGGTGCGCGTCACGTGGCGCCGACGTGGGAGGACCGCTGGAAGCCGCCCGATGCCGCTGGGTCCGCGCTTGAACTGGCGCGAGTTTGGCGCGAGGAGGCTAGATTTGGTGGCGCCATCCTCGCGTTCCGGCGTGCACCGCCGGGGGGCGCCTTTCTGGTCGCCGCCTAACGCCTTGCGTGTACGCCCCTGCTAGGGCGTGGTCCGTGCTGCGCGGTGCACCGTGTCGCGAGAGACACCGCGTTTGCGCCAGCCGGCCGGGCAAGCGCGCAAACAGGCAGCTACAACGTGCTGACGTGCAACTACGCGCCCGAAGGCGTAAACGACTCATGGACCTGGGAAACCAACGATCCCTCCAAGCCCGCGCACTACAGCGAACACGACAACTGCCCCTACCGCCAAGGACAGTCCGGCGGGCGAGTCGACCAAGAGGGCGGCCTATCCACCACCGACGCGCTCGGATTGAGCTCCGGAGCGCCACCAGAAACGAGCGCCGGCTGGAACTTTCGCGCACCAGCAGGAACCACCATCACGGGTATCACCTATGAACGCTACATCGGCCAGATGCTTGACCCGCGTAACACATGGTCTCCCGCGCTGCGCGCCGATGGGACGATTATCAACGGGAAACCTGCCTTGACTCGGTCGAAAACAACGAGAGTTGCTTTTTCGGCGGTCCCCCAGGCGCTGGTACTGAACCTGCGGTCATCACCGGCCTGCATGCGCAGACACTCACACTTGGTATCCAGTGCCATGCGCCTGCTGAAGAGGAATGCATCACCGGCGCGACCGAACACCATGTCTGGACCGCGATGTACGGTGCAGCCGTCACACTCAGCGACCCCACACCCCCAACCCTCAGCACACCGAACGGGTCACTATGGGAACCCGGCATAGACAACGGGTACCACAAGGGCACCGAAAGCGTCACCGTTGCCGCACAAGACACCGGCGGCGGAGTCAAAGAAATCACCTTCGCCGTAGACGGCCAGCCACTTACCACCTACAGAGCACCGTGTAATTTCACCTACTCGCAGCCGTGCCCACTCACCAGCGGCCCACAAACATTCACCCTCGACACAGCGAGCCTTCCCGATGGCCCACACACACTTACCCTAGTCGCGACCAATGCCGCCAGCGACCAGTCAACCATCGCAACGCAAGAAATTACCATCGAGAACACCCCCCCGCCACCGCCGGTCGACCTCACTGCGACACCTATCCAGACCGGCAGCACAACCTTCCAGATCAACTGGTCAGAACCACCCGGGCAAACAGCACCAATCATCACAGCGACCTACGAGATCTGCCCCGCCAGCGGTAGCCCATGCACGCCAGCGGCACAAGCCTCAGCCGACGGTCCCGCCACAATCACCCTTTCCGGCCCCGGCAGCTGGACGATATCCGTATGGCTCACCAACGCCGCCGGCAACACCAACTAAGCCGACGCAGCAACCATAGCCATAACCGTCCCCGCTACCAGCCCCAACAACAACCCACCACCCAAAGAAAACACAGGATCAATAGGCCAGGGCGACCACACACAAAACCCGAGCGAACACCCCCCCGCACACTCCAAAGCAAAACTCCACGTCAGCGAGACACTGCACGGCCACAAGCTGATCATACACATAGCTGGACCATCATCTGGAGTCGTCCGTTTGGTGGTTCTTGCGAACGTCAAACACCACAATGTCCTATTTACCGCGAAAACCGGGAGGCTAAAGCATGGGCGACTGGCTTTCGTGTTCAAGCTCTCTCCAAAGCGGGGACTTCGGATACACATCAGAGTCGAACTCAACCACGAGCTAACAACGGCGGGTATTCTTGCCGACACGAGTGGCCTTGGGCGTGTGCGTAGGGCCGGTGCCGTGGCTGACTGACATTGAGCAGGCCGGAGGGTCTGTGAAGGCTGCTGCGAAGCGGCAGGGCCGTGCTGGCTGCGGCGCTTGCCAGCAGTCCAGCGAGCAGGCCCGTAGGCCGTAGGCATGCAGTGCCGGGTTCGATCAAAGAGCCGACCATCAGGAAGGCTCTCTCACAGAGGGCGAAGCCCGCGCCTCGGTATCTCGCTGTCGCCGTTGGTCGGGTGCCTCGGCTCTGATGGCCAGCGCGATCTCCCGGGAGCCCGCCGGGGAGCCCGCCGGCCGAAGGCTGGCAGCCAGCCACCGTGCTCATACGAAAGGTGATCCACCCGTCGGGAGGCGCATCGGCTTTCGGAGAGCCCTGTCATAGCTGGCAAGGGCGCTCGTGCTGATCGGTGCGGCCCGGCTCGTTTGATTGCTGTGGCCGGTGCGGCAGGCCGCAGAGGGCTAGTCGTGCGAGTCGTCTCGGCCGGGTGCTGGGCGAGCCCGTCTAGGTGGAACCTGATCGCCTCTCGGGTCTCGTGCTCACACTCCTCACGAATAGCTCCGGTCGCGACGACTCCCCCCGAGCGCCTCTGGCGCGACGTCTGGTGGCAGCTCAACGAAGTTGAGTGGAGGGTGGAGGGAACAGCCGAGCGCACAAGCGATCCAGGGGTGGGAACGACGGTTTGAACTGGCCCCACTGCGACGGTTTGAACTGGCCCCACTTCGTCCGACGGGCGGCTGACGATCCGGCGCTCATTTTTCGAGCGTGGATCGGAGGCGGCTAGGAAGTGGGTTCCAGAGTGGAGTTGTTCGAGCAGATCAGGCGTGACCGCGATCGTGAGGGGCTTTCGGTCCGGGCGCTCGCGGCGAGGTATCGGGTTCATCGAAGGGCGGTCCGGCAGGCGTTGGAGTCTGCGGTGCCGCCGCCGAAGCGACGGCCCGAGAGCCGTCCAGCGCCGAAGCTGGGCGCGTATCACGGGTTGATCGACGAGTGGTTGATTGCTGATCGGTTGGCGCCGCGCAAGCAGCGACACACGGCGAAGCGGATCTGGAAGAGGCTCGTTGACGAGCACGGTGCTGATGTCGCGGAGAGCACGGTGCGCGATCACGTGCGCAAGCGGCGCCGCGAGCTCGGGTTGACGGTGGGCGAGGTGTTCGTGCCGCAGGTCCACGCGCCGGCAGGGACGGCCGAGGTCGATTGGGGCGAAGCCGAGGTCGACCTCGCTGGCGAGCGGACCAAGGTCCACTTGTTCCATATGCGCTCGTGCTTCTCCGGCGCGGCGTTCACGATGGCCAGCCCGGTCGAGACCCAGCAGGCGTTCCTTGAGGGGCACGCGCTGGCGTTTGACTGGTTCGGCGGCGTGTTCTGCGAGGTTCGCTACGACAACCTTGGATCGGCGGTGAAGAAGGTGCTGCGGGGTCGCCGGCGGGTGGAGACCGACAGGTTCATCGCGCTGCGCTCGCACTACCTGTTCGACTCGATCTTCACCACGCCCGGGATCGAGGGCGCGCACGAGAAGGGTGGTGTCGAGGGAGAGGTCGGCCGGTTCCGCCGCAACCATCTCGTTCCCGTCCCGAGCGTCGGATCGATCGGAGCGCTGAACGGGCTGCTCCTGGCCGCATGCGAACGGGATCTCGATCGGCGGATCGCGGGACGCCCGGTCACGGTCGCTGAGCAGCTTGCGCAGGAGCGGCCGTCGCTGCGCGCGCTGCCAGGACCGTTCGACGCGACCGAGACAACGGTCGTGAGGGTCGATGCCAAGGCGCTGGTCACGGTCCGCCAGAACCGCTATTCGGTGCCGGTCAGTCTCGCCGGGTTGAAGGTGTCGGTCGCGATCGGCGCGAGCGAGATCCGGATCACGCACCGTGACCGGGAGGTCGCGCGGCACGAGCGACTGCACGGCAGGTATCGGACCCGCGCGACGCTCGACCATTATCTCGAGCTGCTCCTTCGCAAGCCCGGCGCGCTCGCGCGGTCGCTGCCGCTCTCCCAAGAACGCGACCGCGGCCACTGGCCAGAAGCGTTTGACGAACTGTGGGCCGCGCTGCGCGCCCGATGGGGGGAGTCCGAGGCCGACAAGCAGATGGTCGACGTGTTGATGCTCTGCCGCGAGCACAGGCCAGCGACGGTCGAGTTGGCCGTCCGTGGCGTGCTCGCCGCCGGCGCTATCGACGGGCGTGCTGTCGGGATACTGGCGCGGCGAACGTCTGCCAGTCCTACCCCACGGCTGCAGGGACTGGAAGTGCGCCTGCAGACGCACGATCGCCCCGAGCCCGACCTCGCCGATTACGACCAGCTGATCGGGGGTGCACGATGACCACGACCAAGAACGCGCGCGCTGCGGCGCTGGAGGCGCTGATCGATGCGCACGCCATCGAGCTGAAGCTGCCGACCGTCCGCCGCCGGTTCCGCCAGCTCGCCGAGGAAGCACTCCGCGAGCAACAGACCCCGATCGCGTATCTCGCGGCGCTGCTTGAGGCCGAGATGACCGAGCGGGCTGAGCGGCGGGAGAAGCGTCGGCTGATCGACGCCAGGTTCCCGCAGATCAAGCGGCTGGAGGACTTCCGGTTCGCCGATAACCCGAAGGTCCCGCAGGCCACGATCGCCGCGCTCGCAGAGGGCTCCTGGATCGACGATCGCGACAGCGTGATCCTGATCGGCGACTCGGGAACAGGAAAGACCCACCTCTGCATCGCATTGGCGGTCTGCGCCTGCCAACAAGGACGCCGCGTCAGGTTCACCACCCTCGCCGCGCTCGCGAACGAGCTCCAAGAAGCAGAGAGCCGCAAGGAGCTCACCCGCGTCGTCGGCCGCTACGCCCGCACCGAGGTCGTCTGCCTCGACGAGCTGGGCTACCTGACGCTACCCGACGGCGCCGCCGAGCTCGTCTTCCAAGTCCTCTCCGAACACCACGAACGCGGATCGCTGATCATGACCACCAACCTCCCGTTCGGCGAGTGGACCAAGGTGTTCCCCGACGCGCGAATGGCCAAGGCCGTCGTTGACCGCCTCACCCACCGCGCGCACATCATCGACACCGGCACCGAATCCTGGCGCTTCCGCCACGGCCTCAACCAAAAGAAACCCTGACCGAGACGATCAGGCACAATCCAGACCACAACAAACAACCACGCAGTGGGGCCACTTCAAGCCATCGCGACGGAGCCAAGCGAAGCCGTCGTTCTCAAGGGGAGGCCGACAGGCCAAGATGGCACCGGCAGGGCCGGCGAGTGGATCACGTTGGAGATGCTCAACCGACGCGCCCTGGACGGCCCCGTCTGCGACCCCCAACAGCCCGCCGTGGCCGGACGGGCGGTCGGCCTACTCTCCAGAAAGCCGCTCGACCTCCGGTCGAGATGACCTGGGCCTGGCGGGGTAGGTCCACGGCGCTGCAGGCGTCGGGCGGGTAATGGGGCCAAGCGCGACGCCAGCTATACCCCGCACTGAGGTTTCACGGCCAGGCCATCGTTGACGGTCTACGCTTAAGCGTGACTTCGACTCGATCAGGGTGGTTCATTCGTGGCCGACGTGCCGGTGTTGCGGTTGGATGGTGTGTGGAAGGGCTTTGATCGTGGGCGTGATCGTGTGGTCGTGCTGCGCGGTGTCTCGCTGACGGTGCCGGCTGGGGTGCTGGTCGCGGTGCTCGGTGAGCGAGGGCAGGGTAAGACCACGCTGATCCGTGTCGGTTCGGGCACGCTTCCGGTCGAGGATGGCCAGGTATTGATCGATGGGCAGACCACGCTTGGGATCTCCGACAGCGGCCTGTCGGAGGTGCTGGCGCGGAAGGTTGGGGTAGCAACACGCCTCGGACCGGCGGCCAAGATCGACGTCGAGAGCTACATCGAGATGCACCTGGGCGCGACCCGCGAATACTCCTGGCGCAGCCGCAGAGAGCAGGTCAGGCGGGCACTGCGAGAGTTCGACCTGGCCGGTACGGAGAAGCTGATGTGGGGTGAGCTCTCAGACACCCAGCGCGTCGCGGTAGAGATCGCGCAGGCCGTCGTGGTCAAACCACGTCTGCTGCTGGTCGATGACGTCCTGGACGGGCTCGGCTCCAGCGCGAAGTACGCCGCGCTGGGCATACTCGAAGGGCTCGCCAAAGACGAGGGGTGCGGCGTGCTGATGGCGGTCTCCGACCACACCACCGCAACCCGCGGCGAACAAGTGCACCAGCTCATCGACGGCAAACTCCGCCTCATGCACCACGACCCCAACATCATCAGCATCGAGGGCCGCCGCGAGCGGGCCGAGGCGGGCTGATGCTGACGGTCACCGGGCTCGTCAAGCACTACGAGGTCGGCGAGGAGCCGGTCCGTGCTGTTGACGGAGTATCGCTGTGCATCGAAGCCGGCCAGATGGTCGCCCTGTATGGGCCGAGTGGCTCGGGCAAGTCCACTCTTATCGACCTGATCGCCGGGTTCCGCAAGCCCGACGCGGGGACCGTCGTTGTCGACGGCCGCGACGTTCACGCCCTGTCCGACAGGGAGTACGCCGACTACCTGCGGCTGACGATCGGCATCATCGGCCAGCCGGAGGATCTGATGCCCTCCTCCAGTGCCCGCGAAAACGCCTGCTTGAAGCTGCTGCGCGAGAACCCGAAGGACGCGCCACGACGGATCGAGCCTCTACTTCTCGCGCTTGGTCTCGGAGACCGGCTCGATCAGCCGGTGCGCAAGCTGTCGATGGGCGAGCGCCAGCGCGTCATGGTCGCCCAGGCGCTCTCGACAGACCCGAAGCTCGTCCTCGCTGACGAGCCCACGGGAAGCCTGGATACCCGGCGAAGCGCTGAAGTGCTTGCGCTCATCAAGGACGTCTGCCAGGAGCGAAAAGCCGCGGTGCTGCTCGTCACGCACGATCCTCAGGCCGCGGGCTACGCTGACGTCGCCTACGAGTTGCGCGACGGGCATCTACATGATTACCAGGCCGAAGTCGTGCATGTCCCGGCCGTCGTCGGCCGGAGTGCTCGCTGATGAGCGACGACGCGCCCCAGCGCTCCGGAGGGCTGCGCCGGCGGGCGCGGCGCCTGATGCCTTTCGGCGAGGTCCTGTTCATCTTCCGGGCACGACTGCGGTCCCGCACGGTACTGATACAGGAAGGCTTGGCGGTTCTTGGAATCGCCATCGGTGTAGCGCTGCTGTTCGCCTCCCAGGTCGCTTCGCACAGCCTCGACAGCTCGGTGCGGGACCTCACCCGGCAGCTTGTCGGCGGCACGCAGTATCAGATCGACGCGCGCGGCTCGATGGCGTTCCCAGAAGCGCTCGTCAAGCAGGCGCGGGCGATCCCCGGAGTGCAGGCGGCTCTGCCGCTGCTCGATCAGCAGTCCACGATCATCGGCCCGCGTGGTCGCAACTCAGTCGCCCTGATCGGAGTCGATCCGCAGTTCGCGCAGCTGGGTGGCGCCCTCGCGCGGAAATTCTCGGGACGGGAAATCGCCAGGCAGAAAGTGATCGCGCTGCCCAAGCCGCTCGCCGACGCGATCGGCGTCGAAGCCTTCCAGGACGCCTACGTGCAGACGCCCGCGGGCGTTCATGAAACGCTCGTCGCCACGGTCCTTGGCCCGAGCGAAGCGGGCGGTCTGGTAGACAGCCAACTGGCGCTCGCCCCGATCAAATACGCGCAGCAACTCGTCGGGGCGCAGGGCCGTGTATCGCGCCTCTACATAAAGCTCAAGCCCGGGAACTCGACCGTCACGGTTGCTGCGCTACGGCGCCTTGCCGCCGCGAACAACCTGAACTTCGTTCCAGCCGACTTTGATGCGACGTTGTTCTCCGTCGCCGCCGAGCCTCAGCAACAGGGCGAGTCGCTGTTTTCGGCGATCAGCGCAGTCGTCGGGTTCCTGTTCGCGTTCAACGCGATGCTGCTGACCGTAGGGGAGCGTCGACGCCTGATCGCGATGATGCGCCGCCAGGGAACCAGCCGCACAATGCTTGTACAGGCGCTCGTGTTCGACGCGCTCGTGCTCGGCGTGGTCGCGGGCATCGTCGGTCTCGCGCTCGGAGAGCTGCTGTCAGTCGAGCTGTTCCATTCAGCGCCCGGCTACCTCGCGTTTGCCTTCCCTGTCGGCCAGCAGCGCATCGTGACGTTCGCCAGCTTCGCGGAGGCAGCTGGTGCGGGTCTCCTCGCCGCACTCGTAGGTGTCTTGGCCCCCGTCAGAGACATCGTCGCCCGGCCGCTGCGCAGCGAGCAGGAGATCGAGCACACACCGCGCGCCTGGACCGGCGCCCGGCTTGCGGTGGGTGTGCTGTGCCTGATCGCCACGGCCACAATCGCCATTGTCCGTCCGCAATCGGCGTTCATTGCCGTCGTCACGCTCGTCGTGGCGTGCATGGCGCTCCTGCCGTTCCTGTTCAGCTCGTTCGTTCTCGCCTTCGACGCCGCGCAACGCCTGTCGTGGAGCATGTCAACAAGGCTTGCTGCGGCCGAGCTCAAAGACCCGATGACTCGTGTCCGGTCGCTCGCCGTAGCGGCGACCGGCGCTGTCGCCGTGTTCGGCGGCGTTGCGATTTCAGGCGCCCAGGAAAACGTCGAGCATGGTCTTGCCGTGGCCGCCGGCGAATGGAACCGCGCAGCCGACATTTGGGTCTCCGGCGCGGGCGAATCCAACAGCCTGGGCACCACCCCGTTTTCTATCTCGGCCGCCAGGAGCGTCGTCGGGCTACCCGCTGTGAGGTCGGTCGGTGTGTACCGCGGCGAATTCCTGGACGTCGGCGACAGACGGGTATGGGTGATCGCGCCGCCCAGCCAGTCACCGGCGCCGATGCCGGCCGCCCAGCTCACCGAAGGAAACATCTCGCTGGTCAACCAGCGCCTGCGTGCGGGCGGCTGGGCTGTCCTCTCGGAAGCAGTCGCCCACGAACAGCACCTGCGGATCGGCGAGTCGTTCGTGCTGCCCTCGCCGCGCCCGACTCGTTTGCGGGTCGCTGGCCTGAGCACAAACGGCGGATGGCCGCCAGGCGCGATTGTCATGAATGCGCGCGACTACGCGCATGCCTGGAACTCCAACGCGGCAAGCGCCTTGAATATCCAAGTCGCCGCCGGCTACAGTGCGGCGCAGGCGCGCGCGGCGATTGCCGCCGCCCTCGGCCCGAAATCCGGGCTGGTAGTGCAGACCGCGAGCGAACGCGCGGCACAGTGGGCTCGCCTCAGCCGCCAGGGTCTCGCGCGCCTCACGCAGATTTCGATTCTTGTTTCGATCGCTGCGGTTCTCGCGATGGCGGGAGTAATGATCTCGCTTATGTACCAGCGCCGCCAGCACGTCGCTTATCTCAAGCGAACCGGGAGCCGCAGCTGGCTTTTGTGGCGTGCCCTTTTTTTCGAGAGCGCGGTGCTACTCGGATCAGGCTGTCTGATCGGAGCGGCGTTCGGTATCGCTGGCCAGCTGGTCATAAGTCATGCGCTGGCAACAGTCACAGGCTTTCCTATTTCGATGAGTGTCAGTGTCGCTATCGCAATCTTCAGATTCCTCGCGGTCAGCGGCGTGGCGTTGGCGATCCTGG
>Ga0307476_10001688_pt1 | contig 13430 bp, 11 predicted proteins | sample atmos_gasesECM2C_2_FD_203314 | JGI IMG/M metagenome (GOLD analysis project Ga0307476, IMG submission 203314) | Hardwood forest soil microbial communities from Morgan-Monroe State Forest, Indiana, United States - atmos_gasesECM2C_05 | ecosystem: Environmental > Terrestrial > Soil > Temperate... | reverse complement strand
GTACTGCGCGGTGACCCGGCCGAGCGGGCTGTAGCGGTAGCCGAACAGCAGGCCGCCCTCGACGCTGGAGTAGCTCGGCCCCGACGAGTAGAACCCGTTGCTGTAGCCGACGTGGGCGTTGATCGTGGTGTTGAGCGTGAGCGCGGTCTCGATCCCGGTGACCGCGGTCAGCGGCGTCGAGCTGATCTTCTCGCTCGACCCGATGCCGGTGTTGTAGCCGCCCGAGACGTCGGCGAACACCACGGTCAGCGGCAGCCACTGCCAGTCGAGGTGCAGGCCGAGCTGGTTCAGCATCCGGTCGGCGAACTGCTGGCTATCCGACTCGAACACGTCGATCGTGTTCTGGTAGTACAGGTAGCCGGTGAGCGAGCGGCCGGGCGGGACGTAGTTCAGCCGGAGCGAGACGTTGTTGATGTCGCGGTTGCTGTCGGCCTGCGACTCGAAGTTGACCGGGCGGATCAGGCGGCTGTAGACCTCCTGGACCGCGAACTGCAGCGGGCGCTGGGGGTTGACCAGGCCGCGCAGCACGAGGCCGCCGCCCAGGCCGCCCTGCGCGGTGACGTTGTCGTTGGTCGACAGGTACTGGTCCCACGCCGCATACAGGTTGGCGCTGTACTGGAAGTCGCCGCTCTCGAGCGCCGGCGTCGGACCGACCGGGGCGGGCGGGCCCTCCAGCGTGCCCTGATCGGCGCCCCCCGGGTTGAGCCGCTGGATCGGCAGCGATCCGGTCCCGATCTCGACGAGCAGCCGGAGCAGGCCCGCGGTGACGACGTTGGTGTTCTGGTAGAACACGTTCGACACCATGCCGGTCTGGAGGCCGACCTGCGGCTGCAGCACCGTGCCCTCGCCGACCTTGATCCCGCCGCCCTGGACCAGCGCGATCGGGCTCACGGCGTCGCCGGGATCCATCCATGTGGGGAACGGCGGGAGCGGGTTCCCGAGCGGATCCGCACGCACCGGCGAGCTCGCGGCGAGCACAGCGCTCAGCCCGACGAGACCTGGACCGAGACGGCAGAGAATTCCAAACGTTTTCATGAAGCTCGCTAACCTGGTCGACCGCGAGGCGGCGCACTATATGCGATTCGCGGTGGCAACGTCGGTGAAACGCCGCTGTGGGGACGGTACGGGGATGAGTGTCCGTGCCGGGGGCCCGCGTTCACGGCCTTCCAGGCGGGCCGTGCGCGGAGTAACATCGCGCGCGATGCGGGGAAGACTTTGCCCCGGGATCCTCGCGAGTTCCGCGCTGCTCGGCGCGGGCTGCGATGGCGTGGCGCTGTGCGAGGCCCCGGTGTCCGTCGCGTTCGCGCCGACGCAGATCACGTCCGATCTCGACAGCTTCGCACCCGGCGTGCAGACCGATCTCCGGGTGCGGACCTCGCTGTTCGTCGGCGAGATCGTGACGCTCGAGGTGCTCGACACCGATGGAATGCCGCTCACCACCGTGTCGCGCGGGGTCGACGCGCAGGGCGAGGCGGAGTTCGACGACGTGACCGTTCCGACACCGCAGGTCGTGCTGCGCGCCAGCGGACGCGGCACCTGCGGCGAGAGCCGCGCCGAGATCACGCGCGATGTCTCGGCCGGGACACGGTGCGCGCTGGCGCTCGATCCCGCGCCCGAGGCCCGCGCGTTCTACGCGCCGGTCGGCGTGCTCAACGCGATGACCGATCCGGATCCGGTGACGCCGGGCTACCAGGCGACGCTGCGGATCGCGAGTCAGCCGGGCTGGAGCGTCGAGGTCCTCGGCAACGGCGCCACGCTCGCGGTGCTCACCACGGGCCCGGGCGGCACGGCGAGCCTGCCGGTCACGCTGGCCGACGGACCCGCGGGGTTCGGCGCGATCTGCAGCGGCGGCGGGGCCCGGCTGCTCGCGCACACGGTGACGGCGGTCGTCGACACCGCGCCGCCGAGCTGCGCGCTGATCGGGCCGGTGCCCGGCTCGCTGATCACCGCGGCGTCCGACGAGGACGGCGATCCCGGCAACGGCGTGCAGCTCACCCTGATCGGCGCCGCGACCGCCTTCGACGTCGCGCGCGAGCGAGTCGACGTCGAGCTCACCGAGGTCGGGGTCGGCGCGATCGCGGTGCCGCCGGCCGTCACCGCCGACGACGGGACGGTGCGGGCGCCGGTGACGCTGATCCCGACCAGCTCGCCCGCGCGCTACGACGTCGCGCTCACGATGCACGACCACGCGGGCAACGCGTGCACCGCGGTCGCGAGCTACGACGTCAACCTCTAGCCGACGTCACTGCAGCTGGCCGGACACCAGCACGTAGCCGTCGTCGCCGGTGAGCGACAGGTTGCGGAACGAAAGGCCGGCGATCGAGGGCACCGGGATCGCGACCAGCAGCTGGCTGATCGCGTCGATCTGGGCACCGAGGCCGACCGCGGTGGCGCTGGCCAGGTCCTGGCCGTTCAGCCCCGTGGTGTTGGGGACGTCGTCGAGCGTGTCGACGTGGATCTCGGGGGTGCCGAGCTGGAGCGCGACGCTGCCGCCGCCCGGGCCGGTCGCGATCTTGAGCTCGACCCGGGCGTTGATCGCCGCCTTGCCGACCGGCGCGCCGTGGCTGGTGAAGGTCGCGAGCATGTCGCCGAGCATCAGCCGCATCTGGCCATTGCCCTGGCCATCGCTCGCGTCGGCGCTGATCATCGGCGGCAGCGTCATCTGGATCTGCACGGTGTCGAACACGCCGACGTTCTGCGGCACCGACAGGTTGAGCGCGCCGACCGCGGTGAGCTCGGCGAGCAGCTCGTTGGCCAGGTCGTCGGCGAGGCCGAGCTGGAAGCCGAAGGTCGGGTCCATCGCCGGCGAGCCGTTGGCGGTGAAGATGAAGCCCGGGCTCGCCTCGCTGCCGGCGAGCAGCGCCTTCATGTCGATCTCGACCAGGCCGCCGGCCGGCGTGAAGCTGACCGACGACGGCGCGACCTGCATCGTGAGCTGGTGGCCGAGCACGGGCAGGGTCTGCGGCCCGGCGAGCGCGCCGAGCGCCTGGTTGACCAGCGGGCCCATGAGCAGCTCGGCGACCCTGGCGATGATGGTCTGGATCGTCGACTGCAGGTTGAGCAGGTTGACGATCGCGTCGGGGATCGAGCCGGCGTGGAGCACGAACTTGGTCAGCTGGACCTTGGGGTTGACCAGCTCGGTCTTGAACCCGGACATCCCGGCGGGGGTCACCTTGAGCGTCCCCGCGACGACGATCTTGTCGGCGGTGACCTCCAGCGACTCGTCGCCGAGCCCGAACCCGAACAGCGAGAACTTTGCCTCGGCGGGCACGTCGAGCTGGTCGATCTCGGCGCTGAACGACAGGCCGCCCTGGACCGGGGTGAGCCCGATCTTGACGTCGGAGAACTTGACGTTGTCGACGAACAGCTGCGCGCTCGCGATGCTGTTGCTGAGGTCGAGCATCGGCTGCAGCGGCGCGATCAGCGCCGGGATGTTGATGCCCTTGATGATCGGGCCGGCGGCGGCCGACAGCTTGGCGAACGCATCGGCGGACAGCGCCGCGGCGACCGCGCGCGGGACGTTGCTGCCGACCGGCTGGAGCTGGCCGGCCTGGACCGCGCGGGTGTCGGTCGCGGTCGATCCGCTCTCGTTGGTGGCGACGGTCTGGATCAGCGTCTCGCCCTGCGCGAGGTCGATGGCGGCGCTGAACGAGCCATCCGGATGCAGCGTGGCCTCGACCCCGTTGACCAGGACCTTGGTGACCGGCTCGCCGTCGGCGCCGGGCAGCGCGGTCCCGCTCACCGTCAGCGAGCCGGCCTGGCCCTGGACCAGGGAACGCGCCGGCGACGTGACATGTAGGGCGGGGGGCTCCTTGGCCTGACCGGGTCCGCCGGTGCAGCCCGCGGCGGCCGCGACGAGGAGGAGCCCGGTCGAGAGAAAGGCGAGGTTCCGCATCGTGGCCTCTGACAGCAAAGGAAGGGCCATGCGTGACGGGACAGACATGGCGACTGTGCGGACCGGAGATCGGTTTGTGCACCGCGGTTTACAATCGACGCGCTGCGTTGAACTGGCCGGAACTGCAACTGGATCCGCCACCGATCGGCGGTCGATCCGCACGCCTGGCAACTCGAGTCGCCATCGCCAAACCCCGGTGCGATGGGGCGTTTGCAGTGGGAGCTCGGCGCCCTGTGTGCGACTTCGCAGGTGCGTCAGCCGACCGTGACCTTGCCGACCCCGCGCGCGGTCAGCACCGCCGGGACGCGGGTGCGCAGATCGCCCTGCAGGACGATCAGCTCGCCATCGACCGCGCCGCCGCAGCCGAGCGCCTGCTTGAGATCGCGGCACCAGGTCTCGAGCGCGGCCGGGCCGAGCCCGAGCTTCTCGACGATGGTGACCTCCTTGCCGCCGCGGCCCTTGCGCTCCATGCGGACGACCGCGCGCGCCGGGCCCCTGGGCGGAGCGTCGGCACCCGGCGCTGCGGGCTGCGCCGGACCGGCGGGCAGCGAGCTGCGCAGCGCCTCGAGCTGCGCGAACGGGCTCGCGCTGGCGGGCCGAGCGTCACGTGGACGGTCCTTGCTCATCTCCCCACCAACGTACCGCGGTTCGATCCGCGAGCGCCCGGGGATTCGCGGCGTCAACCGGCGCCGCGGGCCGCGGCTCTCTAGCTGGGTTGCCCCTGGAGACACCGTGATCCGAGCCGCTGTTCCTCTGCCGTCCCCTGGAGACCTCATGATCCGAGCCCTTGGCCTGTTGTCGCTCACGTTGATCGCCGCCTGCGTGGCCCACACCCACGCCGCTCCTGGCGGCCCGCCCCAGCCGGTGTGCCAGGCCGAGGCCATGCCGCAGGATCCGTATGCCGATGGCGCGGATCCCGGCGGCCGCGCCGGCGATGGCCGCGAGGCTCCGATCGCGTTCGATCGCACCTGCGGCTCCGGCGAGACGTGCTCGTTCGAGTGCGACGAGGGCGGCTGCTCGTACTACTGCGCCCAGGGAAGCACCTGCAACATCGAGTGCGATGGCGGCGGCTGCCGGACCGCCTGCGCGCCCGGCGCGACGTGCAACGTGGAGTGCGACGGCGGCCGGTGCGGCACCGGCTGCGGCGACGGCGCGACGTGCAACGTGGAGTGCGACGGCGGCTCGTGCGCCCATGCGTGCGCGCCCGAGGCGACCTGCCGGATGGAGTGCGACGGCGGCAACTGCGTCTGACGCCGGGCCGGCGCTGCGACACTGCACCGCATGTCCGGGCGCGCGCGATCGGGCATCCGATCGCCATGGCCCGATCGCAAGCCCAGAGCGACTTCTCGGTGGCCCGCGCGCCCGAGGTCCGGCTGCCGGCCGTCGCGGCGCCCGTCGCGCTGCCGGCGGCGGACCGCTCCGAGGCGAGCGCGCTCGCGACCCGGTGGATCCTGCGGCTGACCGCGGTGGTCCTGGCCGCGCTCGCGGTGCTGTGCGCGGTGGGCCCGCACATCCCGTCCGGCGAGTAGCCGCGTCACGGGGCGCCCAGCCACGGCGCGAGGAACCGATCCGACGCCTCGAGCAGCCGGGGGAGCGACGCGATCAGGCCGTGGTCGTCGGGCAGCTCGATCAGCTGCACGTTCGGCCGCGCGCCGGCGAGCGCGCGCGATCCGGCGATCGGCACCACGTCGTCGTGCGCGCCGTGCAGGATCAGCGCCGGCACCCGGATGTCGGGCGCGCCGGCGTCGACCGCCATCGCGTCCTCGGCGAAGCCGAAATCGACCCGCGCCGGCCGGCGCTCCTGGTAGTCGTGGATCTCGAGCCAGCCGGTGCGCTGCCAGTCGTCCCAGCCCGGCTGCGCGCGCCAGCGCTCGATCAGGCGGAACGCGGGGGCGAGCAGCACCAGCGCGATGACCCGCGGATCGCGCTCGGCGACCCGGGCCGCGGTGAGTCCGCCGAGCGAGCTGCCGATCAGCACCGCGCGATCGCCGGGGCCGCCGATCGCCTCGCGCGTGCGCTCGATCATCGCCGACAGCCGCAGGTGCGCGAGCGACGGGACGCGCAGGTCGAGGCAGTCGAGCGCCAGGCCGCGCCGCGCGAGGTGCTCGGCGAACGCGACGCCCTTGGCCGAGCGCGGGCCCGACGCGAAGCCATGCAGGTAGATCAGCCGCGGCACCATGCCCGCAGGATACCGGATCGATCTCGCGAAGCATCGCGCGGGGTTGCCTGCGGGCTGGCGCGGCGCGCGGGCCTGGTTATCATGCGGCGTGCGACGAGGCAGGATCCTCGCCCGGCCACGGTGGTGGCACCCGGTCTGGCTTTCGATCTGGCTCCCGATCTGGCTCCCGGCGGCCGCGGCGTGCCACCACGGCGACCCGCCGCCCGAGGCGCCGAGCTGCGCGGCCGCCGCCGACCACGTGCGCGGCCTGCTCGGCCCCGACGCGCCGCGCACGTCCCGGATCCGGGATGCGTTCGCCGCGCGCTGCGAGGCCGACGGCTGGGACGGCGAGGCGCGCGCCTGCGTGGTCGCGACCACCTCGCTGCGCAAGCCGCGCCACTGCAAGGCGAAGCTGACCCGGGAGCAGCGCGCCGCGCTCGATCGCGAGCTCGCCGCGGTCGCCGCGACGCCGGCGGTCGGCCGGCTGCCCGCGCCGTGCCGCGACTACGGCGCGATGATCGAGCGGCTCGCGGGGTGCGCGGGGGTGCCCGGTGGGACGCGCGTGGCGCTGCAGCTCGCCTATCGCGATCTCACCCAGGCCTGGACGCGCGGCGGCTACGACGCCGAGGCCCTGGAGGTACAATGCCGCGCGATGGTCGACCGGCTGCACCAGGCGGTCGCGGCGAGGTGCGGGTGGTGAGCCGGCGCCGGCCAGCGCCCGGGCCGTTCGCGTGGGGCAGCCGTGGCTGACGACGTCCAGTTCGCGCTGGTGGCGCTGTCCGCGGTGTTCTTCGTGGTCGATCCGATCGCGAACGTCCCGATCTTCCTCACCATCACCGCCGCGGACTCCGCGGACCAGCGCCGCCGGATCGCCTGGCGCGCGGCGCTCGCGACCTGGGTGACGCTGTCGGTGTTCGCGCTCGCCGGCGGGCTGATCTTCCGCGCGTTCGGCATCTCGTTCAGCGCGTTCAAGGTCGCCGGCGGCCTGATCCTGCTCCTGATGTCGATCGACATGATGCGCGCCCAGCCGTCGCCGACCCGGACCTCCGCCGAGGAGCAGGGCGAGGCCAGCGCGCGCGACGACATCGCGATCTTCCCGCTCGCGATCCCGATGCTCGCCGGCCCCGGCGCGATCGCGACCGTGACGGTGCTGATGTCGCGCGCGGCGTGGGACCTGGTGCGCACCGCCGCGGTGTTCGCCGCGGTCGCCGCGACCTGCGTGGCGGCCTGGCTCCTGATGCGGTGGGCGACGCGCGCCGAGCGGTTCCTGCCCAAGACGCTGCTGCGCGCGCTGGAGCGCATCATGGGCCTCCTGCTCGCGGCGGTCGCGGTCGAGTTCATCGCGGGCGGCGCGCGGGAGCTCCTGCGCGCGCCGTGACCGCGTGCCGGGGCGCGCGGCCCGCGCCGAGCGCCCCGCCGCTGCGCGATCGGCGCCGCGGTGATAGCTTGGCGCGGTGATCCTGCCGGTCCCCTACCTCGCGCTGATCGCCGTGGTGCTCGGTCTCGTGGTGCTGTCGTGGTGGCTGTCGCGCACGCCGGTGACGGCGCCGCCTGCGCCGGTCCCGATGATCCCGCAGCGAATCGCGTTCTCGGGTGGCCTTCGCCTGCGCGATCCCGCTCGCTCGCTCGCCGCGCTCGACAAGCCGGACGAGATCGTCATCCCGTTCCCCCACGCGGTGCTGGTGATCGACTACCCGCTGAGCACGGCGGCGTCGATCGCGATCGAGTCCCCGCTGGCGCTCGGCTTCACCCGCGCCGCGCTGGCCAGGACGATCTGCGACGAGTACGCCCACATCTACGACGCCGAGGAGGGCACCGCGGCGACCAAGACGATCCCGATCGAGGAGCGCGGTGCGATGCGCAATCGCAACCGCACCGACGGCGCCTACGGGATCTGGGGCCACGACCTGCAGGATCTCGTGGTCACCGCGGCGCGCTGGACCCACCACCCCGACGGCACGGTGCAGATCGAGCTCCACGTCGAGAGCTGACGATCGGCCGCGGCACGGGCCGTCAGCCGCGCAGCAGGCGCGGCCCCGACGACGCGGAGCCGCCGCGCTCGACCGGCTTGTGCAGGACCACGGTGCGACCGGCCTCGCGGCCGGCGGCGTGGGCGCCGTTGATCCGGACGTGGTGGCGGCGCGTGACCATGTGGGGGTGGCGCGCGCGGTAGAACCGGTCGAGGTCGCGATCGCCGAGCCAGACCAGGCCGGTCTGCTTGAGCCCGGTCCGCTCGGCGAGCAGTTTTTCGCGGAAGCCGCCGATCACGCCGGACTGGTAGATCAGCCGGTCGCGACCGCTGCGGACCCGGGTGTCGTGGCGGTTCTCGACCCACAGCCGCTCGGCGGTGGCGAGCAGGAACGCCCAGACGTGGCTCGCCATCTCGACGTTGGCGCGGGTGCCGGCGATCTCGTAGACCAGGCCGGACTTGCCGGTGCGCGGGACGTAGACCGGGACCCGGATCACCTTGACGAAGAACAGCTCGGACAGCAGCGCCGCGATCTCGGACTCGACGCGGGTGCCGCGCCGGCCGGGATCGCCGAGGTGGCGGACCTCGTAGCTGTGCTCGGCTTGGCGCGTGTTGGCGACCTCGATGTTGTGGCGCAGCATGAGCTCGTGGGCCTTGCGCATCGCGATCTCGGCCTCGTGCTGGTTCGGGCTGCCGGCGAGCGCGAGCAGCTTGCGGATCCGGTCGAGCACGCGATCGGTGTCGGCGCCCTCGGCGGCGGACGCGGCGGTCGGCGCGCCGGCGGCGCGGTGGTCGATGCCGCGCTCGGCGCACACCCGGCGGAACGTCTCGCCGTGCGCGGTCTCGCCGCGGACCCGGAGCACCTCGTCGACGAACTGGTGCGCCATCTCGTGCTCCAGCACGCTGGCGACCTCGAGCCACGGCCGGTGCAGGACCAGCGCACGCGACAGCTCGAGCGTCCGGGTCGCGCTGTGCCAGCGGCCGAGGTGACCGGTGGCATCGGACAGCACGAGGACGGGCGCGACCAGGCGACCTCCGAATCGCGTGCGGTTGTCCCAGTCGTAGCGCGCGCGGAGCTCGCGGAGCAGCGCGGCTTCCAGCGCGGCGGACAGGGCCGCGGCGGAGGTGGATTCGGCATCGGACATCGACCTTCCGATAGCACGGGGGTCTGTCACCCGCCGCGATCGGGGAGCGCACCTCGCCGGCCGTGCGCTGGCCCCCGGGTCGGGTGACCCGGCGCGTGGAGTTGCCGGCGGCGACGGGGGCCGGACGCCGCGATGCGATCCCGCGCGGATAGCGGACCGGCGGCCGGCGCCGCCGCGGCATCGCGCGTGCACTGCGCGGCGGCATGCGAAGCGGCAGTGTTCGATGGAAGGTGTGTGTAGCGGTGGGACTTGCGGGGCTGGCCGGCTGCGCGACGGCGGGTGGGCTCGACGAACCGCAGGATGCCGATCCCGAGGCCGGCGCGACGGCGGCCAACCAGAGCTGCGCGAAGGTCCGGTGCGGCAATCCGGCGGCCCCGAACGTGCTGTTCCCGGGCAACCCGGCGTGCAACGGGGGCGGCTGCGAGCGCGGGCTCGCCGGCGACGACCTGTACATCCCGCCGCGCAACGGTGCGCCGTGGCAGGACACGTACGAGCTGGGGACGCGGTCACCCGACACGCTGTCCGGGTACAGCTCGGGGCGGATCGCGCTGCTGCGCCGGCTCGCGCTGATCGGCGACGGCGCGCACGCGGTGCTGCTCGATCCGTCGTACCCCGACGGGCTGCGCGACTTCACCGGCCGCGGGCCCGAGCGCGGCGAGGACATCGTGAAGGCGTGGCTGGTCGCCGATCCGGCGCGCACGTTCCTCCTGGTCTACAGCACGCGCAGCGTCGGCTGGTCCGGGTACGCGGCGCTGCAGACCGGCGAGGTCGCGGCGCAGGTCAAGGTGTGCGCGGTCGACGCGTCGCACCTGCAGGTGCCGGCGGTGCCGCACGTGCACGACGCACTGGTCGATCCGGACGCCTGGGACAATGGCCGCTGCCGCTGGGGTGCGGTGGCCGATGATGCATCGCCGTAGCGGCCTCGCGGTCGGTCGGTCGGTCGGTCGGGGCGCGCGGGAGAACGCGTGCGCGCGAGCGCGCCGGGGCTGCTGCGCGGATGGGCGTCGGAGCCGCGCCCGCCGAATCACCACCCGTCCTGCGCGGCGCCCGCGAGGTATTTGCGGGGCAACACGCGGCCAATCGAAATCACGGGCGCGGCGTCCGACCCCATCCTGCTCGCGGTCGCCCCGGACGCGCTCGCGTTGACGCCTGGCGATCGCGCCACGAGGGGAACATCGACGGTCGTTCCGGATGGACAGGTCGATCCGGTTCTGATCCAGGAAGGGCGTGAAGACCTGGCTCGTACTGCTCGAGTGCCGCCCGCAGCCCGTCGATCGCGCGCACACCGCACCGAGGATCGGCGACAAGTTGCTGGCACAATCTGGCATTCACGACCGACTCTCCTCTGCCTGTGAGCGGCGATGGGCTTTCATTGTTTCCTGACGCGGCGATTTGAATCGCTCATATGTGCCGGCCTTCGCCGAGGAAGCCACGGCTGCGCAGTGTCCCGGCTGTCTCCCGAACCGCCGCGAGTGTCTCCCGCCGGGGCAGACAGATCCGGATACACTCGCGGCGTCCGGATCGGACCAGCGCCTGCCGTGACGCGCAGTTCGATCGTCACTCGCGACCGCCCGCCACCGCTTCGCGGAAGGTACGATCGGTGCATATCGGGTGCACGACCTCGCGCAGGATCTCGGCACCTTGGACAACGACAGCGCCATCACCAGCGTCTCGCTCGGCCGGACCGGCGATCCGGACCCCGCCGCGCAGCCCTACCTGGTGGTGCTGGCGGTCAGCGATGATCTGCACGCGCCGTCATCGCGCCACCAGCTGACCGAGATCGACGAGGTCCGGCTCGGCCGCGGGCCCGGGTCCGCGACACGGACGCAGGTCGGCGGTACGCGCGTGCTCGAGCTCCGGATCCCCGACGCGTGGATGTCGAGCTACCAGGGCCGGCTGCTGCGCGGCCCGGGGCGCCGGGTGCTCGATGATCCCAGGTCCAGGAACGGCTCGCCGGTCAACGCCCAGGTCACGCGCCAGCGCGTCGTCACCAGCGGCGCGCTGACCGAGCTCGGCCGCACGTTCCTGCTGTTCATGGTGCTCATCGCGAAGATTGCCAATCGCTTGTATCGAGTCGCAGCCAGGATGAGTGTCATCACCTCGGGGGATGGCTCTCGCACGCGCTTCGTCTCGCAGCAGCGCTGGCGCGCGTGGGACATCTGGCCTGTCGTGTGGCGTGAGCTCGGTGTGGGGAAGGCTGCCCTCCTGCCGCGGTTCGACGACGCACGGCAGGGCCGGCGAGCCGTGCTGTGTGTCGAATCTCTCCGGCAGCCACGAAGGTCAACATGTCATTGCCATCTATACTCCATCGAATCCATCCATCTCGCTGGCCCGCCGCGGGCGTCGGCGCCGGCATCCTCGCCGGCATCGCGATGGCCGGCTGCCTCGGTCCCGACGCCGGGCCAGCGGTCTCCGACGCGTCGGAGACCGCAGCAGGCGGCATGTCGGCATCGGCCACCCATGGAGCGACGCCACCGGGACCAGCGGCGGATCATATCCTCGCCGCCCACAACGCGGCGGCGCTCGTGGCCAGCCGGCCCGCGTTTCTCCAGGCCACGGCCGGCGAAGCGTTCGTGCAAGGGAGCGTGGTGTCGTCCAGCGGGACATTCTATGTGCCGTACGAGCGCACCTACGCCGGGCTTCGCGTGGTGGGCGGCGACCTCGTGGTCGTGATCGACGGTGCGGGTCAGAACGTCTACAATTCGGTGGCGCTGCAGCGCCCGATCGGCCTTGCGTCCAACACCCCCAAGCTGAGCCAGTCCGCCGCCGAGTCGATCGCAACCGCGCAGTTGCGTAGCGTGACCCGCGTGGAGGGGACCGAGCTCGTGGTGAACGCCCTCGGCACCACGCCGCGACTTGCCTGGGAGTCCACGGTCGACGGGTTCGGCGCCAACGGCATCAGCCGGCTCACCGTGGACGTCGACGCGATCACGGGCGCTGTGCTGGGCCAGCAGGAGCACGTCCTGTACGGCAGCGGTACCGCGGCATGGAACGGCCCGAACCCCGTCGCGCTGGCCACGACGCAGGGGAGCCCGTTCCAGCTGCGCGACCCCTTCATCACGAACCTGAGCTGTCAGGACTCGGCCAACAACACGATCTTCAGCGGCCCCGACGACGTGTGGGGCAACGGCGACGCGACGAGCCGCGAGACCGGCTGCGTGGACGCGCTGTTCGGCGCGCAGACCGAGGCCCGGATGCTGAGCCGGTGGCTGGGCCGCAATGCCATGGATGGCGTCGGCGGCGCCTGGCCGATCCGTGTCGGCCTCAACCAGCTGAACGCGTTCTACGACGGTACGCAGGTCCAGATCGGACACAACAGCGCCAACCAGTGGATCGGCTCGCTCGACGTGATCGCCCACGAGATGGGTCACGGCATCGACGATCACACCCCCGGCGGGATCTCGGGCGGCGGCACGCAGGAGTTCATCGCCGACGCGTTCGGCGCGGCGACCGAGTCGTTCGCCAACGAACCCGCACCGTTCGACGTTCCCGACTTCACGGTGGGCGAGCAGATCAACCTGACCGGCCACGGCCCGATCCGGAACATGTCCAATCCGTCCGCGCTCGGTGACCCCAACTGCTTTTCGTCCTCGATTCCCAGCACCGAGGTTCACGCCGCCGCCGGTCCCGGCAACCACTGGTTCTACCTGCTGGCCGAGGGTTCCAACCCGATCAACGGGCAACCGACCAGCCCGACCTGCAACGGCTTGCCGGTGTTCGGCATCGGCCTGCCGAACGCGATCAAGATTCTGTACAACGCGATGCTGATGAAGACCTCCGGCAGTTCGTATCTGCGGTACCGAACGTGGACGCTGCAGGCGGCCAAGAACCTGTTCCCCGGTAGCTGCAGACGGTTCAACGCGGTCAAGGCCGCGTGGGACGCGGTCAGCGTGCCGGCCCAGCCCGGCGAGCCGACCTGCACGCCTCACCCCACGGCTCCCAGCTCCGATATTCTGTGGCGCAACGTCAACACCGGCCAGTTCACCGAGTGGCTCATGTCGGACGGGGAGATCGGGGCCTCGGTCACGCTGTTCGCCGAGCCGGCGGAGTGGCAGGTCCAGGGCATCGGCGACTTCAACGGTGATGGCACCAGCGACATCCTGTGGCGCAACGTCAACACCGGCCAGCTCACGGAGTGGCTGATGTCGAACGGGGGCGTCGCGGCCAATCCCACGTTGTTCACCGAGCCGGCGGAGTGGCAGGTCCAGGGCATCGGCGACTTCAACGGCGATGGCACCAGCGACATCCTGTGGCGCAACGTCA
>Ga0307476_10001687_pt1 | contig 13437 bp, 11 predicted proteins | sample atmos_gasesECM2C_2_FD_203314 | JGI IMG/M metagenome (GOLD analysis project Ga0307476, IMG submission 203314) | Hardwood forest soil microbial communities from Morgan-Monroe State Forest, Indiana, United States - atmos_gasesECM2C_05 | ecosystem: Environmental > Terrestrial > Soil > Temperate... | reverse complement strand
AACTGCACAACAAGGAAGCCCGCGAAAGCAATTGCGAGGATGCGATGCGGTGCTTCCGTATCGGCATCGACTTTGGCCGGCTGGATCGCGTCCCGGACAGCGGGGAATACGCGGGCGAGCCGATCACGCGGGCCCAACGCCTGGAGTCCGGCGGACCGACCGGCGAAATCCGCATCAGCGAGGAGTTTTACCGGCGTCTGGGAGAAGACTTGCGCCGCGCCTACGGCGACAAGGAACCCATTTTCGGCAAAAGCCATGACCACGAGAAGGGAATCTCTGGCCGGCGTCTGGCGGTGGCCGAGCGTGCGATGTGGCCCGAAGTCGGCCGCGACAACAAGCCTTTTGCACCGATCAAGCAGCCCAATAGCGACTTTCCCCAGGCCCCCGAGACGGCTGCGGCAATCGAGACCTGCTTTGTCATATGCCCGCTTGGCGAGGGACAGGCGCGGGTGGCTGACGTCTTCGAGCGATTGATCGTGCCGGCGTGCGCGAAGGCGGCCTTTTCGGCCCGGCGCGCCACGGATATTCCCGGCGACCGCAAATCGGTGATCGCCGAGAATCTCTGGAACGCTCCCCTGGTCATCGCCTACCTGGGCGATCCGGCCAATTGGAATCATAACGTCATTCTCGAGGTCGGCATTCGTCTGGCCACCGGCCTGCCCCTGGTCATGCTGAGCGACGGCATCGACGGCGGCCGCGATCCCGACTACCAGCGCCTCCTGCCGTTCCAAATCGTGCATCACAACATCATCACCGTGCCCACCGACCCGGCGCAAATGCTCCAGAGGGTGCTCGACGAGATCGGCAACAGCCGTGCCCGTGCGTCCCAATCCTGGGAATCACCCAGCCCCGTTCTCGAGTTCCGATACACCACCTTCGACGATGTGCTGATCACCGATGCCAATGAGACCGCCCGCACTGTCTTCGGTGCGGACAATGTGCGTAAAGGCCAGGGCATTGAGCGCCTGCGCAAGTTTCTGGCCGAAACCACCGATCCGGTACAAGCCGATGCACGGCGAGACGAGCAAATCGCAATCTTGGACGCCTTTCTGGCCCGCGCCGTTCGAGGGCGGGGCGCAGCCAAAAATTGGCGTCCCCCTAAGGCCCGCATTCCCATTGTCTTTCAGAACCCCGAGATCGATCCCGAAAGTAAGAAACCGGTTGGCTATCTTCCGATCGTCGTCCGTTATCAGTTTGAGCAGCAGTGCACGCGGGTGCGATACCTCTACCTCCGCGTCGCGGCCTCGATGCAGAAACCGGAGCATCTGCCTTATTATGTCTGCGACATCTAGAGCGTGTTATGCACGTTGCCGCAGTGCAGTTTGATATTCGCTGGGAAGATCGCCCCGCCAATTATGCCCGGGTCCGCGAGCTGTTGACCGACGTCGAGCTTCCGGCCAACACGCTGGTCGTGCTGCCGGAGATGTTTGACACCGGCTTCAGCATCAACACCGCAGCGACCGATCCCGGCGAGCATTCGCAGGCGCAGGCATTCTGCCGCGAGCTGGCGAGGGATCGGAACGTAGCAGTCTTGGCCAGCACGGTGGCGCGGACCGGGGATGGCCGGCTGGCCAATGAAGCGGTCGCGTTTAGCCCCCAGGGCGCCGAGCTGGTTCGCTACCGCAAGATGCAGCCATTCAGCGGCGGCAACGAGCATCTCCATTACGTCGCCGGGACCCGGCCCCGGTTGTTCCAGTGGCAAGGGGTGCAGATCGCGCCGTTTGTCTGCTATGACCTGCGGTTCCCCGAATTGTTCCGCCCGGCAGTCGTCGCGGGGGCCGAGATGCTGGTCGTCGTCGCCAATTGGCCCGATAAACGCAGCGAGCACTGGGTGCGGCTGCTTCAGGCCCGGGCGATCGAAAACCTGGCATTCGCCCTGGGGGTAAACCGCTGCGGCGCCGACCCAAACCTCCGATATGACGGCCGTTCGTGCCTATTCGATCCGCACGGGAAGGAAATCTTTCAGGCCGGGTCCCGCGAGCAGGTTTTGCTGGCCGAGATCGACCCGACGGTGGCGCGAGATTGGCGCGAGCGTTTTCCGGCCCTGCGCGACATGAAATTGCAATAAATGCGAATGGGGCGCTGCCACGTCTCCCTTGCTGCCGATAATGGAATTGTGGCGCTTGGGTCGATCGCCCGATCCAGGTCGCGCCAGAGTCCGGTAAGCACGGCCCGAGTGAGTCAGGCCACCTGGAGCCGCCCTTGATCGAAGTCGATCGACTTTCCAAATCCTACGAAGACCCCGACGGTGGCGTCATCGAGGCGGTGTCGGAGGCGACGCTTCATTGCAAGGCGGGCGAAGTCTACGGGCTGCTCGGACCCAACGGCGCGGGGAAGACTACGACCTTGCGATGTCTATCGACGATTCTCACGCCCACCGCCGGCACGGCTCGCATTAACGGACACGACCTCAACCACGAAGCCGAAGCAGTCCGCCGGAGCATCGGATTTCTCTCCGGCGCTATCGGCCTGTACAGCCGGCTTACCCCGCGCGAGACGCTGCGATTCTTCGGCTCGCTCTATGGGATGGCTAAGGAGTCGCTTGAACAGCGCGTCGAGCACGTCCTCGAATTGTTTGACATCCGCTCCTACGCCGACCGTCCCAACGACCGGCTTTCGACCGGTATGAAACAGCGCGTGGGCCTGGCCCGTGCGCTGGTACACGACCCGCCGGTGTTAATCCTCGACGAACCGACCAGCGGCCTGGACCCGATCGTCAGTCGGACCGTCGAGCAGGCCGTACAGACTCTGGCCGCGGCGGGCAAGTGCGTGCTGTTTTCCACCCATCTGCTCGACCAGGCCGAGTCGATCTGCACGCGGATCGGCGTGATCGGGCATGGGCGAGTCCTGGGCGAAGGGTCCGTCGCCGAGTTGTGCGCCCGAACCGGGGCCCCGAACCTGCGCGGCGCGTTTTTTACGCTGGTGGGCGAGGAGGAACATGCGGCTTGACATCGTCAGCGCCGTGTTCCGCAAGGAGCTGCGGGAGATGCTGCGCGACCGGCGCAGCCTGGCGGTGATGTTCGGCCTGCCGCTGGTGCTCTACCCGATGGTGGCGCTGGGCATCGCGTCGCTGGGAGCGAACAAGAAACACGAGCTGACCGAGCAGGTGGCGCGAGTGATGATGACCGACACCGCCGCCGCCCCTCATTTGCGCGAGATGATGCGTGACAAGAGCAGCGGCATCGAGCTGGTCCCCAGCGAAACGGACCGGGACCCGCGGGAACTGCTCTCGCAGGGCCGCATCGACGCGGTAATCGAAGTCACGCCCGATTTGGAGAAGGCGGCCCTCGAGGGGCACGCCATCAACCTCGACGCCCTTCTCGATCGCAGCCGCACCACCGCGGATTTCGTCGAACGGAAACTGCGCAAGCTCATCGATGACTACCAGCACTGGGTGATCGAGCAGCGGCTGAAGGAACGCGGCGTGCCCGCGTCGGTGCTGACGCCGATCACACTGAAGACCGACGACGTGGCCAACAGCGCGCAACGGTTCGGGCACGTCCTGGCCCAGGCGCTGCCGGTGCTGCTGATGATGACCGGGATGCTTGGCGCCCTGTTCCCCGCGCTCAATGCAACCACGACGGAGCGCGAGCTGGGAACGCTGGAGGCGCTGTTGCTGACGCCGGCCCGGCGGTTTGAATTGCTCGCGGCCAAAGGCGCCCTCGTTCTACTGTGCGGGCTGCTGACAGCCGGTTTGAACATGCTCAGCATGTCGCTGGTGCTGCTGCGCTCGGTCACGCTGGTGCAGGGCGCCGCCGCAAATCTGAGCATCTCGCCAGGCATGCTGGCGCTGTCGTATCTGGCGGCGGTGCCGGCGCTGATCTTTTTCACCGCGATCGTGATGATCGTCGGCCTGGTGGCGCGGAACTTCCGCGAGGCCAACGCCTTTGCCACCCCGGTCATGCTGATCCCGCTGGCGTCGTTCGCGGTCGCGGTGATGGAGCCCAAGGCAACGCCGGCCCTGCTGATTACGCCAGTCGCAAATACGACGATTGTCATCCGCGAGGTGCTGACCGGGCGGGCTTCGGCCGGGCCGTTTTTGCTGGCGTTCTTCTCCTCGTGCCTTTACGCCGGGATCATCCTGAGCCTGGCCGGACGTCTTTTCAGCAGCGAGCAGCTTGTGAACCCGGCGTGGGAGCCGCTGTCGTTCAAGCTGCTCCGTCGCGGCGTGGCGCGGCGCCAGCCGCGTATCCCGGCGGTCGACGAGGCGATGGTCCTCTTCTGCGTCGTGCTGCTGTTGCTATTCTACATCAGCCCGTCGTTTCTGAACCACGGGCTGCTCCCCGCGGCCGCGGGGAACGAATTGCTGTTGATCCTGGCGCCCACGCTCGCGTTTGCCGCGATCGGAAACTGGGATTGGGTTCGCACGTTCTCGTTGCGGCGCCCGCCGGTCAAAGTGCTGATCGCCGCCGCACTGATCGGCATTGGACTCTCGCCATGGTCAATCCTTGTGGTAAACGTTCAGGAAAAATTTTGGCCCTCCGACCCACAGACAATGGCACGCCAGCAGGAGATATACACGGCAGCGCTGCGCGCCTTCCCGGCATTGACGATAATCGTTACGGCCCTGCTGGCCGGCGTTTGCGAAGAGTCGCTTTTCCGCGGCCCGATTCAAACGTCGCTGCTGCGGAAGGTACCGCCGTGGGCGGCCATTACGTTCGCGGCGTTCCTCTTCTCAGCCGTCCACTTCGACGTCCACGATTTGGCGATTCGTGCGGCATTGGGCGCACTGCTTGGCTGGATCGCATGGCAAAGCGGATCGATTCTGCCGGCGATCATCGCCCACTGCTTATACGACTCCACGCAACTGGCGATCGAATGGTGGGCGCTTTCCAACGGCCGGGTTACCGCTACTCCGCCGCAATCAGGTCTGGGACTGGAGAAACTTGACTTTGTCGCACTGGCCGTCGGTGCGGCGATGCTGGTCGTGGCCGCGGTGTTATGGGTGCGGGCTGCTCGCCAAATTTCGTCCCCGGCCGCGATAGTCGCCGCAACGCCGATTCGACAAGAACTGCTGGCGTAATCCTCCGGATTGCGCGCTATTCACGCTTGCGCCGTCAAAGTAAGATACTTGCCGAAGCCAAAGGTCGGGCGGCAGGAGCGCACGTTCCCGCCGTACTCGAGCTCGAATCGGTCGGCCCATGGTCGAGCAATGGGACGAGCTTCCGCCGTTGCCGCACATCGGAGAGCCGGAGTCTTACTACGCCAAGCAGGTGAAACTGGCCGAAAAGATCGGCAACCCGCACGCGCGAGAGGCCAACAAGGTCGGGCAATACGTGACCCTCGCGTTGGCCCCGCGGCTGCCATGGGAAAAGAAGCTCCGTTACTTCTGCCACGCCCTGCGGGTTCACTGTGTCCCGCCGCCGCTGGCCAATGACAAGATTTGGATGTTTTACGGCGAACTGGCGGCGCTGGTACGCCGTCACGCCGGCGCCGAGGCCGTGCGGTTGGCGAGCTTCGAGGACGACTTCTGGGCCGGCCAACTCAAGGCCGGCGTCCCCCGCCCGCAGATCAAGGCCGCCGCCGATATTTTCTTCCGAAAACTTCTCGACGGCCGCGACGGCTGCCCCGAGTACCTCAACCACGAGGACTACGATCAACTGCGCATTTTGCACAAGCAGTGGATGTAGGCAGACACCGGGGGCGGAAAGCAGATATCCGTGAGCCTGTGGATTTCAAGCATAACTCCGGCAAAGCTTGCCGGATATAATGCGTGTTTCTACGATAGGCGCCGGATCACACCATTGGAGATGCCCCATGCTGCGAAGATTGGTGCTCGGCGGACTCGGGGGACTGCTGCTCGCGTCGCTGGCATGGGCCCGGCAGGGGACAGTCAAAACGATCAATAGCCAGATCTTCGAAGGCGATATCACCGAGCAGGACGACAAAATTTTCGTGAGCTACCGAGGCATCCGCTCGGCTATCGATCGCCACGACATCCGCTCGATCACGTACGCGGACACGATCGCCGATGAAGCCCGGCGGCGGCGCGCCCGGCTCACCGCCTACGACGTGCCCGGCCGCATCGAGTTGGCCAAATGGCTCTTTGAGAACAAAGCCTATTCGCTGGCCCGAACGGTATTGGACGAGGCCCGCCAGATTCAGCCGCGAAGCTCGGACGTGGCCGACATGATTCAGACGGTTGATCGCCAGATCGAATTGGAGGAGCACGAGGCCCGCAAGCACGCGCCGGTCGAGTTGGCCGCGGCGGACAACAATCCCCGCTCCGCCGCCCCCCCCGCCGCCGAGCGGCCCGCCGCCCCGGCCAACCGCCTCCTCACTCCCGACGAGATCAACCTGATCCGCCAGGACGAGTGGCAGGAAGGACAGACCATTCGGGCCCGTTTCGAGAACGACGTCCGCCGGCGGTACGTCGCCCGCGAACAACTCGACCCCGGCGTGTTCAACCGCCTTCCGCCCGTCCGGCAGGCCTGGGCCATCATTCAGCAGGACATCCAGCAGAACACCGATGCGCTCCGCAAGGATGTGATCCTCAGCGATCCGCCCGCGATGACGCAGTTCCGCCAGATTCAACGATCACTGCTGGCCGAATGCGGCCGATGCCATACGCCGGCCAAAGCGCCGGGCAACTTCGTCCTGCACTTCCCCGCCGAGAACGACGCCGCGACCTACACGAATTTCCTGATCCTCCAGAAGTATTCGCACAAGGAGGGGAACAAGGCCTACGCGATGATCGACCGGCTACAGCCGCCCAACTCGCTTTTGCTGAAGTTCGCCCTTCCGCCCAACCGGGACCTCGACGCTTCTCACCCCGACGCCGACAACTACCACGGCGTCATCCGCAACCCCAACGACATGCGCCTGCGCAAAGCCGCCGACTGGATCGCGTCGCTCAATCCGACCGTTCCCAGCGACTACAACGACATTGATCTGGGCGGCGGCAACCCAACCTCCAAGCCTTCGGTCCCGCCAGCGAGCAAGAAGTAGGCGGAATCAGCTCCCCGTCAAACTCGTGCGATGCTGCTCGAGCGTCAGATTCTGGGCCGCGTGCACGGCGGCCAGGATCGCCGGGTCGGAATTGCGGGCGTCGAGGCTGGTTTCCAGGATTCTCAGTTCCTTGTCCGCCCAGGCCTGGTCTCCCCGATGTTCGTCGGAAACGTTCCAGCGATAGCGGCCCAGGTGCAGGATCGCCTGCACGCGCCAGACGCGCTCGACGTTCGCGTTCATCGCGATGTCGAAGATGTCGCCGGCGAACTTTCCGGCGTAGCTTTCCGATGCGCTTCCGAGCGGCGCGGCCACGCCCTCCTGGAGCTGATTGCGGTACTTGTCCGTCTCGGCCTGGAACCGGCGGAACTGCTCGGCGCGCGCCACCTCGCGAGTCTGGTCGGCGATGCGGGCCAGGTTCTGCGCCGCCTCGGACATCAGCGTCAGCCCGACACTCAGCTCGCGCCAGGTGATTCGTTCCTCGAACAGGTTTCGCCCCAGGTTGAACGCCCCCAGAAAGTACGGCCTGGCCTCCTCCGCCTTGTTGTCGACCGCCAGGCCCAGACCGATCGTGTTGGTGGCTTCGCCAAGCTTCGTCAGCGCGTCGAGCGGCGGCTGATCGTTATCGTAATTCACCAGGTCCTGCGGGCGCGAGTCGAACAGGTGCATCCGTCCGCAATCGCGCGCCTGAACCACCAGCCCCACGCCCGGCAAATCCGACGCCGCGGCATGGATCGGATCGTCATACGGCTTGGGCCCGTTTCGATACTGGATGATCGCCTGGCGGTACAATCCGCCGGCGTCGCAGTCCTGTTTGGTCGGGGGGGCGATCACCGATATCGCCACCGGCAGCGCGATCGGCTGATAAGCCGCCGAAATCAGGCCCATGGGCCGGGACTCCGCCTGCGGCGTGGCCGTCTCGTACATGGCCACCACCGTCGCCAGCACCAGCACTGCCGATATCGCCCAGCCCTGCGCGTTACCCCACATGTCAGCTCCTCAAGATCGAATGAACCGCCAGCGCGTACCGACCTCTCGGCGCTCACTGCTCACCCTCGTGCGTCTCCTTCCGCACATCGCGGCAGCGCCTCGAGAAACAGCTTGCCATAACGTTTGGTCTTCACGCGGCCGTCCAGGATCACCACGATTCCGGTGTCGGTCTTGCTGCGGATCAGGCGGCCGAATCCCTGTTTCAGCTTGATGATCGCCTCGGGAACGGAGTATTCCAGGAACGCGTTTCGGCCGGCCTCCTTGATCGCGTCGAGACGGGCCTCGGTCAGCGGCTCGTCAGGTACCGCAAAGGGCAGCTTTACAATGATCACGTTCCGCAGCTTGTCCCCCTGTACGTCGATGCCCTGCCAGAAGCTGCTCGTGCCGAACAGGACCGCGTTGTCCATCGAGCGGAACTGATCGAGCAGAACCTTCCGCGGGGCGCCCTGGCCTTGAACCAGAAGCGGGTAACCAAGTTCCGCCAGCGTGTCCTTGAGGCGGTTGGCCGCGTCGATCAGCATCTTGTAACTGGTGAACAGCACGAACGCCCCACCGCCAGTTTTTTGCAGATACGTTGCGACTTTGTCGCACGCGGCGGGAAGGAATCGAATCGGGTCGTTGGGCTCGGGAAGATCTGATTCGATGTAAAGTGTGGCCTGCCTGGCGTAATCGAACGGCGATCCGAGCGCAAGCGTCCGGGCGCCTTCGCCTCCGAGCCGCGATTTGATGTACTGAAACGGATCGGGTTGGTCTGAAACCGCGACGTCCGGTGGCGACGAAATTTCCTGGTAGTGTTCACCCGCCTCGCTGCGGCTATCCACCGGATTTGGAAGCCTTCCCGTGCACAACGTCGCGCTGGTCATCACGATGCTGTGCACCTTCTCGAACAGGTTTTCGCGGAGGCCGCGGGATACGTCGATCGGCGCCGCGTGCAGGGAAATCCGGCGGCTGACCGCACTTGCGGAGGCGTCCATCCAGTAAACCGTGTTGGCAATTTCCTGGCTCACCAGCGAGGCGAGCGACTGCCACAGCACGCTGATCTTGTCGGCCGCGGCCGAGACTTCCGCCTTCTCCTCATCGTTGGCGAGGTTGGGCAGCATGGCTTTCAGGTGCAGCGCGAGGTCCTTGAGCTTGGGACTCAGCGTATTGTTCACGGCATGAGGTTGACGGATGCGGCCGTTGCCCCGGCCCTGCTCCTGGCCCCACCGCTGCCAGGAATCGAAGAACTCGTCGGCCAGGCGGTGCAATTCGACCACGTCGCGGATCGCATCGTTGGCGCACGAGCCGTGAGTATTGAGCAGCCCCTTGCCGCGCTTCGGATCGTACAGGACGCGAAGCTGATAGCGCACGCCGCTCTCGTTGACCTCGATTCCAAAGTGCTTGCCGGCCACGTCCTCGATCGTGTGGGCTTCGTCGAGAATGACCGCATCGTATTTGGGCAGGTAGCTGACCCCGGCCATCCGCAGGGCCAGGTCGGAGAAAAACAAGGCGTGGTTGACGACGAGAATCGTTCCCGTCTGCATCCGGCGTTTTGCCGCCTGCCAGAAACATTCTTCGTAAAAGTGGCATTTCTTGCCGAGGCAGTTTCCCTGCTCGGCGCGGACGAGGTCCCAGACCGCCTGATCGGGAAGCGCGGGAAGATCGGCCAGCGAGCCATCGGTCGTTTTGCGCGACCATTGCTCGATCGTCCGCAGCGACTCAATTTGCCGGCCGTGCTCGAACAGGGACGTCTGCTTCTGGCGGACCTGCTCGAGCCGCCGCTGGCACAGATAGTTCCCGCGCCCCTTGACCAGCACCGCCGTGAATTCGTCGGGATAGACCGCCTGGAGCAGGGGAATGTCCTTGTCGATCAGTTGTTCCTGGAGCGAGATGGTATGGGTGGAGATGACGACGCGCTTCTTGGTGCGGACGGCGTAGTCAATCGCGGGAAGCAGGTAGGCGAACGATTTGCCGACGCCGGTGCCGGCCTCCACGAGAAGATGATGTCCCTCCTTCAGGGCGGCGCCAACTGCGGCGGCCATCTCCAGTTGTTGCGGACGAAATTCGTATCGCCCTCCCAATCGCCGCGCCACCGCGCCGCCGGGGGCCAGAATGTCCTGCAACGTCGCGGGCATCGCCGTATTCTATCGAGCCGCATATCTTCGGAGAAACCGTCGGCCTCTTCATCGCTTCTCAAACAGGAAGGCCCCGCCGCCTGGGATGTCTTTGTCCTCCACGAGAATCGCAGCGGCGCGGGCCTCGTCCAGAAGCTTTTGCATATATCGATGACCGTGCTCGGGAAGTGCGGCATAGACGATCCAGAATCGCTTCTCGCGGACCTGCCCGATGTCCGTCAGCCGCGGGCTTCCCGGCGCCCCGTAGAGCGGACTGCCAACGTCCGGCCAATAGCAGAGCAGCTCGAGGTTCAGACCGGAAGTAAAGTGGGCGTCGGGCGAGGTTCCTTCTCCAACCAGGCATATCGCCTCGCCGGCCCGGCGGCGAGCCTTCACGTACTGGCTAATCGGACGAATGCTCGAACGGCTGTGCGGATGTGCCAGGTGACGGACGGCAATCCATGAACCCGCGGCGATCATCGGCACCGCCGCGACCCACCACCACCTTGGCACGGCCCGCGGCGTTCGCAGCGCCTCCAGCGCCGCCCCGCACGCCAAGAACAGCCCCGGCACGAGAAACACCGTGATCCGCTCCCCCGTGAACGGATATTGATGCGCCATCGCCGCCAGCAAACACAACGCGACCGGACCAGCGTATGCCCACAATAGCGTCGCGCGAGCGTCGCGATACAGATAAATCGCGCCGAAGAACGCCCCCGGCAATACCAGCCATCCGAACGACCGATAGGCATGATCGCAAAGGCTGAAAGTCTCCTTCATCACCCACCACGGAACCAGCCAGAGGCTTGACCAGGGGGCGAAGTGTTCATGCCAATATTGATCCAGATAGCTGTCGTGGCCGCGGATCGTCAGCCAATACATCAGGGCGAACGAGCACAGCACCATCGCATTCAAAAGAACGAATTCGAGCAGCGAAGCCCGCAAATGGGATCGCCCGGGCGTTTTCGAGTGGCGAATGATCTCAGGCAACAGCGCCAGGCTGATCGCGCCGAAGACAAACACGGATGGAAACGAGAACCACAGCAGCAGGGCGCCGAATCCCGCCAACAATGCCAGGCGCCCCAGCGGTCGAATCGGCCATCGCAGGGCCAGTGCCATAAAGAGCAGCACAACCGCCGCGAATACGTCACCGCTGTATTGCTTCACTTCCGCTGAGTGCCATATCAGCTTGTCGCAGAACGCAAACATCCCCGCGACGCACACCGCAACAGGCGCCGGGAACAACCGCCACGCCAGCCAGGAAAACAGGACAACTGACCCCATTCCGCACAACAGCGAAATGACTCGGAGCTGATATTCACCGAAGCCCAGGTGCAGGTAGATCCAGCGCAGCCCCCAGAGGAACAGCGGCGGCGCCGCCTGCTTGTAATCCAGTGGCCGAAGGAGCTGGTCATACGTCCGGTGCGTCACGTTGAGCGTGACGAGGGCCTCGTCGTGCCAGAGCGACGTGCGCCAGGCGTATTGCACGATGCGGACGGCGATGCCTGCCAACACGACCGCCAGCAGCAGTCCCCGGCAAACGCGCAGCCGCACGTCGCGCTTCATCCGCGCCCGATACTCTTCGGCCGGATCGGGTCGCGTGGCTTGAGGCGTCGGCGAGGTCATGGGCCCGGAACGTGGCTACTTGCCCGGCGTTCGCCGTTTGAGCTTCACAACCATTTTCCCGTCCATGGCCGCGAAGTCAGCCACGACATAATCCTTTTGAATCTGATTGTTAAACAGCCGCAACAAATGGTCCTTCACATCCATCGGACGCAGCTCGATGTACTCGGTTTCACCGCTGAGGTCTCGAATGGGTCGATTTTCTTCTGGCATGGCGGGCCTATCCTATCCGATCCCGGTCAATGACTTAAACGGCGGTTATCGAAGCTCGAGCGCGGTTTGATCGTCCGGCCGATAAACTCTAAGATCGCCGGGGGCTTCGACGAACCGACGCAATGGGATATTCGCTGGATCACCTGTTGTTGCCGACCGACCGCCCTGCCGGCGCCGCGCCCGGCGTCGGCCGCAAGCCGCCCTGGCTGAAAATGAAAATACCCGCGGGCCAGGGGTATCGGCGCCTGCTCGATCTGGTCAACCAGCAGCGCCTGCACACGGTTTGCCAGTCGGCCAGGTGCCCAAACCTGGGCGAATGCTGGGCGGCGGGGACCGCAACGCTCATGATTCTCGGAGATGTCTGTACCCGCTCCTGCGGGTTCTGCCACATCGCCACCGGGCGGCCCCCGGCCCTCGATCTTGACGAACCCGTTCGCGTCGGCAAGGCGGTCGCCGCGATGAAGCTGGGCCACGCCGTGATTACCAGCGTCAATCGCGATGAGCTTCCCGACGGCGGCGCCGCCGTCTGGGCCGAAACGATTCGCCAGATCCGATTGCAGGCGCCTCAGACGAATATCGAAGTCCTCATTCCCGATTTCGCCGGCGATTGGGATGCCCTGCAAGCCGTCCTCGATCAGAAACCCGACATTCTCAACCACAATATCGAGACGGTCCCCCGCCTCTATAAAAAAGTTCGCCCGCAGGCCAAGTACTCGCGCTCGCTGCGGCTGCTGCAAATCGCCAAGGGCCAGGGCTTCGTGGCAAAGACGGGAATGATGCTGGGCCTGGGCGAGGAGGAGCACGAGATCGACGCCGTGCTCGATGACCTGGTTTCAATCGGCTGTGACATCCTGACGCTGGGCCAATATCTCCAGCCGACGGCCCGGCATTTGCCGGTCATTCGCTGGGTCCGTCCCGACGAATTCGCCCAGTGGAAACGCCGCGGCGAAGCCCGCGGCATCCGCCACGTCGAATCTGGCCCCCTGGTCCGCAGCAGCTATCACGCTGAAAAACAGGTCAAAGCTCATGCCCTGGCATGATTCCGCCGCTGAGCAATCGACAACCGCAGCCCGTCGGCAACGAAGGCCCCGTGCCCCCGGTGATCCGCGTGTGTGTCTGGCTTGACATGCCTGCACATTTTGAATACATTGTATGCATGCAGTATACGATCCGGAAAGTTCCACCCGAGGTAGACAAGGCGCTAAGGCGCAAGGCTCGCAAAGAGGGAAGAAGTCTCAACGACATTGCCGTGGAGGCCCTCGCGCGCGGCGCGGGGATTGACGCGACGATTATGAAGAACCATCACCTCGATTTTGTCATTGGAACTTGGGTTGAGGACCCGGAGTTCGACAACGCGCTCGACGATCAACGGCAGATTGACCCGGACTTGTGGAAATGAGACTGGCGCTGGACACCAACCGATACGCCGACTTCGCTCGGGGCGAGGCATCGGCTGTCCAGGCCGTCCAGGCCGCGACAAAAGTCTTTATCCCCTTTGTCGTATTGGCCGAGTTGCGTGCAGGATTCCGCAGCGGGAAACGAGCGAAAGAAAATGAGGCCGCGCTGACTCGTC
>Ga0307476_10001686_pt1 | contig 13438 bp, 9 predicted proteins | sample atmos_gasesECM2C_2_FD_203314 | JGI IMG/M metagenome (GOLD analysis project Ga0307476, IMG submission 203314) | Hardwood forest soil microbial communities from Morgan-Monroe State Forest, Indiana, United States - atmos_gasesECM2C_05 | ecosystem: Environmental > Terrestrial > Soil > Temperate... | reverse complement strand
GCCAGTAACCGCCATGCGGCACACCGATACGATAACCAAGTCTGGGAACGGGCGTGAAATTACAAACGATCAACACGGTGTCTTTAGCGGACTCGCTCTTGCGCAGAAGCGAAATCGTGCTGGTTAGGTTGTCGTTGCAATCTACCCACTCAAAACCCGCGGGACTTGTGTCAAACACGTGCAACGCGGGCTCGCTGCGGTAAAGCCGGTTCAACTGGCCCACCCAGTTCTGCATGCCGCTGTGATTCTGATACTGCAGCACGTGCCACTCCAGGCTGGTGTCATGCGCCCATTCGCGGACTTGGCCGAACTCGTCGCCCATGAACATCAGTTTCTTTCCCGGCTGCGCATACATGTAGCCGAATAACAGACGGAGATTCGCAAAGCGGCTTTTCTCATCGCCCGGCATCTTGCCGATCAGCGATCCTTTGCCGTGCACGACCTCATCGTGGGAAAGCGGCAGCACAAAGTTTTCCTGAAAGGAATACAGCATCCGGAAGGTGAGCTTGCTGTGGTGATATTTGCGGTGAATCGGATCCTGTTTGAAATATTCAAGCGTGTCATGCATCCAGCCCATGTCCCACTTCATGCCGAAGCCGAGGCCACCCAGGTACACCGGACGCGAAACCATCGGCCAGGAAGTGGATTCTTCCGCTGTTGTCTGAATATCGGGATGTTCCTTATAAACTTCCTGATTGAAGCGGCGCAGGAAGTTGATGGCCTCGAGATTCTCCCGGCCCCCAAATTTATTGGGAATCCACTCGTTCTGTTTGCGGGAATAATCCAGATAGAGCATGGATGCCACCGCATCCACGCGCAGGCCGTCGATGTGATACTTGTCCAGCCAGAACATGGCGCTCGACATCAGAAAGCTGCGAACTTCGGTGCGCCCGTAGTTGAAGATATGTGTCTTCCAATCTGGATGAAAACCTTGCCGTGAATCGGCGTGCTCGTAAAGATGCGTGCCGTCGAAATACGCGAGGCCATGAGCGTCAGAGGGAAAGTGGGACGGTACCCAATCGAGGATTACGGCGATTCCGTGCTGATGCAGGTAATCCACCAGATACATAAAATCTTGCGGGGTGCCGTAACGCGAGGTAGGCGCGAAATAGCCTGTGGTCTGGTACCCCCACGATCCGTAGAAGGGATGCTCCATGACCGGCAAAAATTCAACATGGGTAAAGCCCATGCGTCCGACGTACTCGGCCAGGCGCGGGGCAGTCTCGCGATAGGTTAAGGGACGATTGTGTTCTTCCGGCACCCGCATCCACGAGCCCAGATGAACTTCATAGATAGACTGGGGCGCGCGTAGAGAGTTGCGTTCACCGCGCCTCTTCATCCAGTCTTCATCGCTCCATTTATAATCCAGGTCCCATACCACCGAAGCTGTGCGAGGCGGCTTTTCATGCAGCAAACCAAGCGGATCAGCTTTGTCGACCTGGTAGCTGTGGCCGCGCGATTCAATGTGAAATTTATAAAGAGCGCCTTTCGTCACCCCCGGGATAAAACCTTCCCAAATACCAGACTCTCCGCGCGGTGTTAGCACCGCGGACTGAGGCTGCCAATCATTGAAATTTCCGATCACCGAAACCTGCCGCGCATTCGGAGCCCACACACTGAAGACCGCGCCCGCCTTGCCATCCCGCGAGATGAGATGGGCGCCCATGGTTTCAAAAAGGCGGTAATTGCTGCCTTCATTGAACAGGTAAAGGTCCTGGTCAGAGAGCAGCGTTACGCGATCAGATGCAGCGGACGTGAAAGTGCCTGCCATTTTTCCAAACTACTAGTGTACCGGAAGAGGCATCGCGCGCGACCTTCCGGGTCGATGGCGCTCCTGGTCGATGGTCAACCGAATCTCTCATGCTAGACTAAGTGTTTCCCTTCATGCCCGCGCTGCGTCTGATTTTCCTCTGGCACCAGCACCAACCTTTTTATAAGGATCTGGTGACGGGCGAATACCGCCTGCCCTGGGTACGCCTTCACTCGCTTAAGGACTACTACGGCATGGTGAAGCTGTTGGACGAGTTTCCCAACGTCCACCAGAACTTCAACCTGGTCCCGTCGTTGATTACGCAAATCCAGGACTATGTATCGGGGAGTGCGCAAGATCCATTTCTGAACGTTGCCGCAAAGCCCGCCAGAGAGCTAAGTGCGAAAGAGCGCCAATTTGCTCTACAGTATCTTTTCCAGGCGAACCCGCAAAACGTGATCGGGCGCTATCCGCGGTACTGGGAACTGCGTGAAAGATTCCGCGAGCATGGGTATTCACCCGAGAAAGCGGATAAATATTTTGAGCCGCAGCACTTCACCGATCTCCAGGTGCTCTCGCAGATTGCGTGGTTTGACGAATTCTTTCTCGAAGATAAGGATATTGCCGAGTTGATTCGGAAAGAGCGCAACTACTCTCTCGAAGACCAAACATTTGTGATCCGGCGCGAGAGGGAACTATTGAGCAAGGTTCTTCCCGCATATGCCGACGCGGCGAAAAAGGGCTCGATCGAAATTTCGGCGACGCCGTTCTATCATCCGATTCTTCCTCTCGTGTGCGATACCAATGCTGGAGCAGTTTCTTCGCCGGGGCTGCCGTTACCGCAGAATCGATTCCGCCATTCCGAAGATGCTCGCGAGCAGCTATTGCGAGCGCTCGATCTTCACGAGCAGGTGTTTGGCGTGCGTCCCAAAGGCGTCTGGCCGTCTGAGGGCAGTGTTTCCGAAGAGGTGTTGGCGATCGCTCACAGTCTCGGCATTCAGTGGATGGCTACAGACGAGGGCGTCCTCGGCCGCAGTACAGGAGTGTTATTTCAGCGCGATGGCGACGGACGGCTACCTGCGCATTTGGCGGAGCGGCTGTATAACATCCATCGCTACGAGCATGGCGATACTGCCATGCATATGGTATTTCGCGACCATACAATTTCCGATCTGATCGGTTTTGTTTACTCTGGCATGGATCCGCGCGAAGCGGCCGGGCATTTGCTGCGCAATATTCAAGAGGCGGCCCGGCCTGTGCTCACGCAAGGGCGTGATGCTGTTGTGTCCGTAATTCTTGATGGAGAGAACGCCTGGGAATATTATCCAAAGTCTGGGCGCGAATTTCTGCGGCGCTTCTACGATGCTGTAGAGCGCGAGGCAGGGCTGGAAGCAGTCACCGTTTCCGAGGCGATTGCCCGCCATAGCAACGTCTCGCCGTTGCCCTCACTGGTGCCGGGCTCATGGATCAACGCCAACTTCAATGTCTGGATTGGAGCACCCGAAGACAATCGTGCCTGGGACTACCTGCATCACGCGCGTGAGTTTTATTCGCAGCATGCGGCCCATGTCTCCGAGGATCAACGAAAGCTGGCATTTGAAGAGATCCTGATTGCCGAGGGCAGCGACTGGAACTGGTGGTACGGTCCGGAGCACCACTCGGCCAACGACCGTGACTTTGACGAGCTCTACCGGAAACACCTTTCGAACGTGTATCAGGCTCTGGGAGCGGTGCCGCCGGACTACCTATCTCAGCCGATCACCGGCGCCGAGATTAGGCCGGCATTCACTCCGCAGACGGCCTACATTCATCCGCGCGTGACAGGCGACAAGGTTCGCTACTTCGAATGGTTGGGCGCAGCTGTGTTTACCGCCGACCAGCGTGCGGGAGCGATGCATGGAAAACAATTTCTACTCGACTCGGTATATGCCGGAATCGATAGCAAGTTTGTTTATGGGCGATTGGATTTTGCCGGTCCGGTTCCGGACGCTGAGTTCGAGGTGGTGGTGAATCTGGAATCGTGGGCCAGTGCGGAGGTGCGTCCAAGGCGGAGTCTGCGGCTCAACGCCAGCGTGCGCGATTGCCAGGTCTCCGAGTGGAAGGTCGATGGCCCGGACGAAATTTCTGCGGTTCATTCTCCTGCAGGGAACGACAGTGCGAAAGTGGCTCTGCTGCGCAACTTTGAATTTCGCCTGCCGTTGCGTTGGCTATTGGCGACGCCGTGCGGCGAAAATGAAACTGTGGGACCGGCGAACGTGGCTGTGGCGGCCGCGATCCCTGCGACCAGCGAATTGAAGCTGCGCTTCAGCCTCTGGCAGAATCGCCTGCCGGTAGACGCCTTACCGGTTGAAGGTTGGATTGAGCTGCAGTTAGTGAGCGAATGGGAGCTTGCATCGGCGATGTAAGCCCTATTCTTACAAAGAAAAAACGCCGGAAAAATTGCTTCCGGCGTATCGAACGCGGTCTACTGCCCCGAACTGGCCACCACGGGGGTTATCGTCAATGGCCGGTTCAGTTCGATGGTAAGAGTCGTTCCTGCGGGCAGCATTGCCGAGCGATGCTTGCTCAGCCAGTGTGCTCCGGTTGAGCCCGCGCCCACAATTCCACCCACCAATACTCCCGGGGGTCCGCCAACCAGGCCGCCGATCAACATGCCGCCAGCCGTGCCTCCACCAGCTTCCATTTGGTCGCGTCGGTCGTGGCCAGGCCCTTTGAATTCACCCTCCTGATTGACGTCGGTATCGCGCCCGGCGTTGGTGTCAACCAGGGTCGCATCGAGAGAAACTCGTTCCCCGCCTGAGATCACCAAAGTTTCAGGCACGATCTTGATGGTCGGCCTGCCGGCGATTCGGCGTGGTTCGGTTACTTTGGCAACCCGGCCTTCGATCATGCTTCCAGCAGGAACAACCGTCCTACCGTCGACCACCAGCGGCTGAATCAATTGTCCTTGAAACAAGTCCCCGGGCTTGTTGCTGAAGGTTGCAAGGGTTGTTTGCAGTTTGACCATCAGGGCCGTGCCGGCTGGAATGGGTGAACTGGTTTGCGCCCCGGCCATTGCGGCCAGCAGCAGGATGCTAGGTAGAACCGTCCACTTTTTCATGGGTTTCTCCTCAAAAATATACAACCCGAAACTCTTCCAATTGTTGCTTTGACTCTAGACCAGCGAAGATAGTTGGAACAATACGCGCGCCGACATTGGAACCAGATAAGGTAAGGGTCAGAAGTGCTCATTCTTACATTCCAGACGAATTCCGCGGACTGCGGCGCAACCCCCATCCGATATAATCGGGACTTTTGGATCGCAATCATTCGAGCAGAGATTAAGGACGGTAAGCCGAAATGACAAATATTGCAGCAATTATCGGTCGTGAGGTTTTGGATTCGCGCGGCAATCCGACGGTGGAAGCGGAAGTGCAACTGGCCAGCGGAGCCTTCGGACAAGCCATCGTCCCCAGCGGCGCTTCCACAGGCGAGCACGAAGCGGTCGAATTGCGCGACGGCGATCAGTCGCGTTTTCTAGGTAAAGGAGTTCTCAAAGCGGTCGAAAACGTGAATGGTGAAATCGCCGAGGCACTCGCCAACTGGGACGCCGCTGATCAGCGGGGACTCGACCAAAAGATGATTGAGTTGGATGGCACCGAAACTAAAGGGCGACTGGGTGCGAACGCGATTCTCGCCGTCTCCATGGCGGCAGCTCGCGCAGCGGCCACCGAGTACGGCATGCCCCTGTATCGCTATCTCGGAGGAGCGGGCGCGAATGTTCTGCCCACTCCCATGATGAACATTCTGAACGGCGGAGCCCACGCCGACAATAACGTTGATTTCCAGGAATTTATGGTTATGCCCGTCGGTGCTCCCTCGTTTTCCGAAGCACTGCGCTGGGGTGTAGAGGTTTTTCACACCCTGAAAGGAGTTTTGAAGAAGCGCGGCTACAACACCGCGGTAGGCGATGAAGGTGGGTTCGCGCCCTCGGTGAAGTCGAACGTTGAGGCAATCGAAGTGGTGCTGGAAGCAATTCAACAAGCTGGCTATAAGCCAGGAGAAGAGATCGCCATTGCCCTTGATCCCGCCGCCAGCGAGTTCTACCAGGACGGCAAGTATGTTTTCAAGAAATCGGACAAATCTGCGAAGAGTTCGGACGACATGGTGAAGTTTTGGGCGAAGTGGGTGAACGATTATCCCATCGTTTCGCTCGAAGACGGACTCTCTGAAGACGACTGGGACGGCTGGCAGAATCTGACCGAAGAACTAGGCGGGAAGATTCAACTCGTAGGCGATGATATCTTCGTGACCAACATCCAATTCTTACAAGAGGGAATCGACAAGGGCGTCGCCAATTCGATCTTAATTAAAGTCAATCAGATCGGTACCGTCAGCGAAACTCTGGATGCGATTGATCTGGCGCGTCGCAATGCTTACACGTCGGTGATTTCCCATCGCTCAGGTGAGACGGAAGACACATTCATAGCCGATCTCGCCGTGGCTACAGGTGCAGGGCAGATCAAGACTGGCAGCGCAAGCCGCACCGACCGCATCGCCAAGTACAACCAGTTGCTGCGGATTGAAGCCGAGTTGGGCGACGGGGCGAGGTTCTTGGGGCTGAAGGCTCTGAATTACAGAGGCTAGGTTTGTGCTTGCGCAAGTAGAAGTATGCCTCGTAATCGTCCGGCATTTCCGTCCCCTCAAAACCCCAGCGTGTCATCCGCCGACGGACCGTATGTCGCTGGCACTGGCTTCTCGTTCAAGCGCAGATAAACTCCCAGCTGCGCGCGATGATGAACCAGGTGATTCAGGAACATTTGCCGGTAGGCCAGGAAACGCTGCCCTTCGAAAATCGTCTTGCCCTGAAAGCTCAACTTCCATGGCTCACTCCAGGCTGCATCCTTCGTACCCTGCAGCGCCGACCGAACTTTCGCGGCGCCTTCATCGAAAGCCTTCACTAGTTGCTCCGTAGATTCAAAAGGCAGAGGCTTGACGCTTCCTTTGGAGAAATCCAGCTCCGGCGTAGTCAGAATGATCAACCCGAAACCAGCTAACTGCGCCACGTGCGGCGCCAGCTTGCCCAGTGGCATTGATTTCGCGTGGGGTGCAAAATCTTTTTTGTCGGCGGGAACGCGCTCCAGAGCAGTGCGCGTCTTCTTCATTTCGGCATCGAGTTCCGTGAGCAAAAAATCACTGATAGGCATGAGGTCTCCGTCTTCGTTCAAAGTATACAGTTGTTACGTTTGAAAAAGTGCAGCCGTCCTTATAGATTCTTTCTCATGCCTTCTGTTTGCCCGAGTCCCTCCGTGGTGAAAGATGTCTAGACCGAAGCCCCTCGTCCTCATCATCCTCGACGGCTGGGGATACCGCGCCGAAACCAAGGCGAATGCCATCGCGCTGGCTCGCAAGCCAACCTATGACCGCTTGTTGCGCGAATATCCAAACACGTTGATTCACACCAGCGGACCTTTCGTCGGCCTGCCCGAAGGACAGATGGGCAACAGCGAGGTCGGTCATCTCAACATTGGCGCCGGACGGATCGTGCACATGGACATCACCCGCATTGACCTGATGATCCAAAATGGTGAATTCTTTTCGCATCCCGTGCTGACGGCAGCCATGAAGCATGCGCGCGTGGGGGAACGAAGACTGCATCTATTCGGCTTGGTTTCTGATGGCGGAGTGCACTCACAGCAGGCTCATCTCTACGCCTTGCTGAAAATGGCGAAGCAAAATGGCGTGGATCGTGTTTTTGTTCACGCCTTCATGGACGGCCGCGACACTCTCCCCACCAACGGAGCAGGCTATCTCGAACAGTTGCAGCAGAAGATGCGGGAATACAACTCGGGAAAGATCGCCTCCGTCAACGGCCGCTACTATGCCATGGACCGCGACCGTCGCTGGGAGCGCATAGCCAAGGCTTACAACGCGATGGTCTTCGGTGACGCCGAAGGAGGCAAATGTTCTGATCCCATTCAAGGAATGAAAGATTCATACAACAACGGCGTCACCGATGAGTTCGTTGTGCCTTTTGTCTCCACGGATAAGAATGGCCAGCCACGTGCCACGATTCGAGACGAAGATGCTTGCATTTGCTTCAATTTCCGTGCCGATCGTGTTCGCCAGATCACGCGCGCTTTGGCACGCAACAGTGGCCTGAATGCGAAAGGCGGCGGCGATTTGCCCGGTGCGGCGGATCTGGATGCAACCATTCCCCGAGATCGTGTCCCGAAAAATCTGCACTATGTTTGCATGACGCAGTACGACAAAAACTTCAGCCTGCCGGTGGTGATTCCACCAGAATCGATGGCCAACATTCTGGCCAATGTGATGGGCAATCGAAACATGCGCAACCTGCGCGTAGCTGAAACTGAGAAGTATGCCCACGTCACGTATTTTTTTAATGGGGGTGTAGAGCAGCCATTCCCGGGCGAAGAACGCCTGATGGTGCAATCGCCGAAAGTCGCAACCTACGATTTGAAGCCGGAAATGAGTGCCGCCGGTATTGCCGACGCCGTCGTGAAGGCCGCCGACGATGGAGCGTTCGACGTAATCATCGTGAATTTTGCCAATGCGGATATGGTTGGCCATTCCGGCAAGATCGAGCCCACCATAAAAGCAGTTGAAACCGTCGACGCCTGCCTGGGCCGCATCGAAAAAGCCGTCCGCGCCAGAGGCGGCGCTATGCTGATTACCGCCGATCACGGCAACGCCGAAATGATGATTGACCCGGCGACCGGAGGCCCTCATACGGCACACACTACCAATCCCGTGCCGTTTATTGTGGTCGCAGAAAATGCAAAGCGGTTCACCCTGAAGCCCGACGGTTCACTTCGCGACATTTCGCCGACTATACTTGGCATGCTTGAGGTCGATGAGCCAAAAGAGATGACTGGCCACGATCTGCGCGCCTTTCTTAAGAACGATTAAGAAACATGATGCGATCACGGAACTGATCGCGTCTCCGGTCGAACTCGAACTGGGCGGGCTTGCCTCCGTGCTACAGTTTTCTTTCCGACAGTTCTAGACTGGATTTCATGGAACCGCGCCTGATTCTCGTTCAACTCGTGCTGAAACTGGGCGTGGCTGCCGCCGTGTCCAGCAGCCTGGTGCGTTCCAAGGAATTCAAGGCGCTGCTGTTTCGGGAAGAGCGCGTATTTCGCCAGAAGGTGTACTTGGTTCTCGCCATGTCCCTGCCGATCACCATCGGCGTGTGGATCAGGCTTTCGGTTAAAAGTTTTCTCGCCGGCGACCTTACTTTTGAGACGGCTCTCTTACTGGGCGCGATCGGCGGGCGCTGGGCGGGCGTGCTCGGTGGTGCGCTCATGTCCGTGCCAGCGGTAATCTACGGCGAATGGGCTGCGCTGCCCTTCGCCGCACTCTGCGGCTTCATCGCCGGTCAACTGCGCACCCTTGCCACCGACAAGGATGATATCTGGTCGTTTTCTCCATTTATCGATCTCAGCATTTACCGCCTCATCCGCCGCAACCTTCCGACGCCGCGCCTGTTCGATTGGCAGATCATGTTCTTCACGACTATCGTGGGCCTGCGCTTTGTCCAAAGCCAGATGGCGCGATATTTTCCGCGTTCCATTTTCAGTCTAGACACCGACAACCTTTGGGTAGAAGCGGCAATCTATGCCGCTTCCGCAATGGCGATCGGAATTGAGCTCAAGATTTTTAACAGCGTGCGCATTCAAATCAAGCTGGAAGAACAAGAGCGCTTGCTTTTGCACGCTCGCATGGAAGCGCTACAAAACCAGATCAACCCGCACTTTCTGTTCAACACACTGAACTCGATTTCTTCACTCGTGCGCTTCGATCCGGACACGGCGCGCGAAGTGATTTCGAAGCTGGCGACCATTCTCCGGCGCTTGCTGAACAGCACGGACTCATTTGTGCCGCTGCGCGAGGAAGTGGAATTCATCGATAACTATCTCGACATCGAGGTCGTGCGTTTCGGTCGCGATAAACTGCGAGTGGTGAAAGAACTCGACGCTACCTCACTGGATGTGATGGTGCCCAGCATGCTGTTGCAACCGCTGGTGGAGAACTCCATCAAACACGGACTTTCGTCTATGGTGGAAGGCGGCAGTATTTACCTGCGCAGCCGCTTGTCCGACTCGCGCCTGATCATTGAAGTTGAAGACGACGGGGTTGGCATGGCGGCCACGCAACCGGCAAGCACGCGAGGGTCGGGCATTGGTATGGCCAACATTTCAGAGCGTCTGCAGGTTTTATATGGCGATACTGCGCGCATGACCATCGACAGCGGGGAAGGGAAGGGAACCCTGGTGCGCATTCGCCTGCCACTTTTGCAGGCTATGGGCGCGGTTCCGGAAGCTTTCTACGAAGAACGTTCGATCACCCGCCGGTAATAATCTTCATATTGCGGAACAATCTTGCTGGAGCAGAAACGGGATCGCGCCATTTCCCGAGCGGCTTTGCCCATCGCCCGAAGCCGGCTTTCATCTTTCAGCAGATCGATGGCGTGGCGAGCCATCGTATCAACATCGCCCACGTCAGCCAGATAGCCGCTGACTCCATCTTCAATGACTTCCGGAACTCCGCCAGTGCGAGTGGCAATCGGAACCACTTCACAAGCCATGGCTTCGAGCGCCGCCAAGCCGAAGGATTCGAGTTCACTCGGCATCAACAGAATATCGGCGATCCCCAACTTCTCCTGTACCTGATCCTGCTTGCCCAGAAAAAGTACGTCTTCACGAATCCCTTTCTGCACTGCAAGCCATTCCGCGACGGAGCGGTCGGGGCCATCGCCAATCATTAATAGTTTGGCAGGAATTTGCTTCCGCACGCGATCGAAGATTTCGATTACATCGGAAAGACGTTTCACCGGACGAAAGTTGGAAAGGTGAACCAGTAATTTCTCGCCGTTGGGCGCATACTCAGCGCGAAGCTCCGCGGAATCCTCAATCCTGTGATACACGTCGCAGTTTACCGAGTTGTAGATGACTTCGATTTCTTTCTTTACGTCGAAGACCCGCAGAGTCCGATCGCGCAGATAGTTGGAAATGGCAGTCACACCGTCGCTCTGATCAATGGAGTAACGCGTAATCGGCAGATAAGAGCGGTCGAGGCCTACCAGCGTAATGTCAGTGCCGTGAAGTGTGGTAACAAACGGCAGGCGCCGGCCGCGCGGACCATCCGCCAGCATCTGCCGAGCGAGCAGCGCACTCACAGAGTGAGGAATCGCATAGTGCACGTGCAGCAGATCGAGATCGTACAGTTGCGTCACCTCTGCCATCCGCGTAGCCAGCGCCAGGTCGTAGGGAGGATAGTCGAACAGTGGATAGCGCGATACTTCGACCTCGTGGTAGTGAATGTTATGTTCCTGGCCACGCAGGCGGATGGGTTGCGCATAGGAAATGAAATGGATCTGATGGCCGCGTTGAGCCAGTTCCAGTCCGAGTTCGGTGGCCACCACGCCGCTGCCGCCGTAGGTGGGATAGCAAGTGATCCCAATTTTCATTGCGCGAGCTCCGCCCTCTCATTTATCCAGAAGGTTCTGTAATTCGATGGCTGGAAAAACAGGACGATGCATATTCTACAGACAGCGGATAAGTCGGAGGGGAAACGGGCGGGCGCCGGGGATCCTCTGTTCCAGACTAGTCAGCAGCTTTTTGTTTTTGTGCGGTCATACCTGGGTCAAGTTCGTCCAGATGTGCCTGTAGGAGCAGCTTGCCGTCTTCTTTGAGCCCGGTGAATTCAATGCCCATGCCCACGCCGGGGTCGCGCGTGCGAACCGCAGCGGACGCCGAAAGCCTCTGTTGCTCGATCCAGAAATCGATTCGCAATAGAGTGGAAACGGGAAAAGGCATTACCGTTTCAACGTAACAGCCGTTGCCGCTGATGTCCGTGGCGCTTATGCGCATGGGAGTGTTCACGCGCTCGTCGCGGAGTTCGACCGGAAACGAAATCTTATGACGCTGAAAGCGCCTTCGATTGTTAGGAAATGCTGGGGTAGGTGTGGAACGCACTTCTTCAGGTAGCTGAGCGAGCCAAGGGCAGTCCTGATCGGCCGTCAACTGGATCCCGACCAGGAATTTTTTTAAGCCACCGGCTTCCATCACCCAGATAACCTTGAATCGCGCTTTCTTGGTCTCGTACTGGACACCGATTACGTCTCCTACCTTCACTTCGTGCTCGAGCCCGCAAATACAGGCACCGGTTCTGCTGACGTTCTGTGCCGTAGCGTTCTGGTGAAAGGGCTGGTCTTTGGCGCCCATGCCCCAGACACGAAGGCGGAGGTCCAACTTAGTTCGCGGCGCTGCGCCCGAGGCAGACATAAATCAAGCCCCATTCGTCAAAACTAAGGCAATCATAATCCTGCCATCGGTGTTTCCTGAGGTTACGAAAGTTTGGCGAAAGCCGTGTCCGGCACCGGCGCAAATCGTTGGACTATCGGCTCAGTTGGGCCGCGACCAACTCCTCGTACGAAATCAAAGTGATTCCATTGTCACTTAACGTCTCTCGCGCCTCGAGCATGGTCAAAACCCGCAATTCCGTCTGCCTCGATTCACGCAGGCGAGTATTAGCCCGTTTCAAATCGTCATCGTTATACCCGGGGTGGCAGACAAATTCCCACGTTCCCTCGGGGATGATTTCCGCGATGGCGCGAAAGAGTTTTTCATCGAGAGCGCCGGTCACGACAATGCCCAGAGTGCCATCCGGAGTAACCAGCCCAGCCCGGTGCGCTGAGTCGCGGAACTTGCCTGCAAGGCTGCGGAGAATCCGGACTTCGGCGTAACGCGTCCATAGACCGGGGCGCCGCAATAACTCACTGGACTTCAGGGGCTTGCGCGGCCCGAACGGATTGCGAATTGCCCGTACTCCACAAGCTCGGGCTGCGCGCAGCAGAGGTCGCAGCACTTGCGGAAATAAGTGAGTGTGCTTGTGGGTGTCTACATGCGAAACACCCATGCCCGCCGACTGAAGCCTGCGAATCTGCGCGCTGGCTTCGTTCTCAATTTCTTCCGTATTCAGCCGCCCTGATAGTGCACGCGCGGCAAACGATTTCAGGCTGTCGCCGAAGCGCGCGGCGCCAGAGTTTGGGGCAGTGAGGGAAGGCAACTGTTCCGCCGCGAGAACCGGTTCTCCATCAATCAGCACGATATGGCACCCCACGCTAAGGCGAGGAGTGCTTTTTGCTTTGCGCACCGCATCTTCAAAAGCGGGGCCATTCGCCATCAGCGTGGAAGATGTTACTATCCCACCCGTGTGCGCTTCGACGATGGCGCGGTTTATGCCTGGGGTCAATCCGAAATCATCCGCGTTCACGATCAGCCGGCGCATCGGGTCAGTCTAGCAGGGCGAGAGAGGTGAGGGCTGATCCGGGGGTGTTGCCGAAGGCCCTATGGCGAACTAAATCAGTGAAAGTCTCGGCTGACTGATCATGGCATTCCGAACGCGAGTACTCTCGATTGACCGATTTTTCGCCGCTCGCGTACACTCAGAATTAGCCCGGTTCGCAACGAATAACCCAGACTCTTCCTTGCCGCCGCCTCCTGCACGGTGGGTTTGGGAGAGGGACGATGGGCGGTTAGCTCAGCTGGTTAGAGCGCCTGCCTTACAAGCAGGAGGTCGCAGGTTCGAGTCCTGCACTGCCCACCATTTAGATCGCTATCAGCAGTTTCTGTGCTAGCAATGTGCTACCGACGGTTTAACCTGCCTCGATCAGCCTGACCT
>Ga0307476_10001685_pt1 | contig 13438 bp, 7 predicted proteins | sample atmos_gasesECM2C_2_FD_203314 | JGI IMG/M metagenome (GOLD analysis project Ga0307476, IMG submission 203314) | Hardwood forest soil microbial communities from Morgan-Monroe State Forest, Indiana, United States - atmos_gasesECM2C_05 | ecosystem: Environmental > Terrestrial > Soil > Temperate... | reverse complement strand
ATTTTATGGTGTTCTGCTCTTCGTTGAACTCGGTTGTGGGGGCAGCGGAACAAGCGGACTACGCCGCAGCCAATGCCTTCCTCGATTCCCTCGCACGGCGCAACTTCTTCCGCAGCCGCTGTTTCACGCTATCAATCAATTGGGACGTCTGGGACTGGGAAGCGCCAGATAAGGGGACTTCACCGGCTGGCGAGAGCGCTCACGCTGGCATCAAGCCGGATGAAGCCGTTGAGGTGCTGCGGCGGCTATTGCGCGCCAAACCCGGACCGCAAGCGATCATCTCCACCCGAGACTTGGCCTTGGTGGCGCGGCGGAAGAAGGTCGATACCGCCGAAGAAGCCGCAAGCGCGACCGGGCGCGTCTATGCTCGCACCAATCTCGATCGTCCAATCGATCCGCCAACAAACGCCACGGAAGCTTTATTGGTACCCATATGGACGGAAGTCCTCGGGGTTTCGCCCATTGGCATTCGCGACGATTTCTTTGACCTCGGCGGTGATTCATTGATCGGTCTCAGGATGACATCGCGTCTGCAGGATCTGGGCATTCATGTCTCAATCGAGCAGTTATTCCGGCATCGCACGGTTCAGGAATTGGCTGTGGATATTGAGGAAGGAAAGCTGGCGCCTGCCGATGCGACCTCGGCCCAGTCTTCGGCAAGGTCAGAGTTGCAAACCGCGCCGATCCGCCGGGTGGATCGCGATGGAAAACTGGCTCTTTCTTATGGACAAGAACGTTTGTGGCTCATCAACCTGCTTGAACCGGAGAATGTCTCCTACAACATGCCCGACTCAGTCAGGATCGCTGGGCCTCTGGATACAGAGACATTGGCGAGAACTGTACAAGAGGTTGTGCGACGGCACGAGTCGCTTCGCACTCGCTTCTTGAGCGTGAATGGCGAACCGCAGCAGATCATCGATGCCAGCATCGCAGTCGAACTTCCCCTGACCGACCTTAGCCATCTTCCAGAATCAGACCGTGAATCAGAAGCGCGAAGGCTGGCACTGGAAGAAGCGCGGCAACCCTTCGATCTGGCGCGTGGGCCGCTGTTTCGGGTGAAGCTGCTGCGGCTGGCCAGCTTGGATCATGTGCTGGTATTCAACATGCACCATATCGTGAGTGATGCGTGGTCCATAGGCGTATTGGTGCGCGAGGTTTCGGCGATCTACAACAATTTCAGCACTGGGCAGCCTTCTTCCCTGCCCGAGCTGGATATTCAGTACGCCGACTTCAGTGCCTGGCAGCGGGAGTTGCTGAATGGGCCCTTGTTTGAGGATCAACTGGAGTATTGGAAACGAAAACTGGCGGCCGTTGAGCCGCTGATGCTTCCGACCGACCGTCCACGGACCGCATTGCAGCGCCCGGAGGGCGCAACCACGCACTTCACGGTGCCGGTAGAACTTACGGAAGCGCTAAAGACTTTGAGCCGGAAACAAGGCGCCACCCTCTACATGATTTTGCTGGCCGCCTTTCAGTCGCTACTGTGCCGTTACAGCGGGCAATCTGACATAGCGGTGGGATCGCCCATCGCCGGACGTTCACGTATCGAGACCGAGGGGTTAATCGGCTTCTTTATTAACACGCTGGTGTTGCGGACCGATCTTTCCGGACAAACCGATTCTATTGACTTATTGCAGCGAGTGAAGGAAACGACCTTGGAGGCGTACGCGAATCAGGACGTGCCCTTCGAGAAGCTGGTAGAAGTGCTCCTGCCGCAGCGGGACCTGACCCGATCACCTTTGTTTCAAGTGATGTTCGTTCTACAGAACGTCCCTCGGACAGCTTTGGAATTGGGAACGGCGAAGATGCTCCCTTTTGAAATAGACACCGGCGCAGCTCAATTTGAGATATCGCTGATTTTGGCAGAGACCGGTTCCGGGATGGAAGGCTTCGTTGAATACAACACTGGCTTGTTTGAGGCGGCAACCGTCACGCGGATGATCGGCCATTACCAGATGTTGCTAAGCGGTATTGTCGCCAATCCCAGTCAATCCATTGTTGTGCTGCCCCTCTTGACCGCAAAAGAGAGAAAACAGGTTATCGAGGAGTGGAACCGGACGGAGGCACAGTATCCGCGGGAAAAGTGCGTGCATGAGTTGTTTGAAGAACAGGTTGCCAGGACGCCGCAGGCTATGGCGGTAGTAGATAAGGACGGACAGCTCAGCTACGAGGAGCTGAACCGGCGTGCCAATCAAATAGCCCATTATTTGAGGAAGTTGAGGGTGGGGCCGGATGTCGTAGTCGGCCTGTGCATCGAGCCGAGTGTAGAGATGGTGGTGGGGTTGTTGGGCGTTCTGAAGGCGGGGGGAGCCTATGTGCCCCTCGACCCGGAGTATCCGGCTGAACGGTTAGCCTACATGATGCAGGATGCTCAACTCAATTTCCTGCTGACGCAGGAACTGCTTCGGGATATGTTCGCTGGCTTTACCGGTCACATAATTTGCGTTGATCCGCACCATCCGGAAAGGGTTCTCGAAGAGAACGATGCCAATCTGGATGGATCGGATGTGGATCCGGAGAACCTGGCGTATGTGCTCTATACTTCAGGCTCTACAGGCAGGCCCAAGGGTGTCGGGATGACGCAGGGCCCGCTGTGCAATCTGGTGCGCTGGCAATTGATGTCCAGCCCCGGGCCGAAACGTACTCTGCAGTTTAGTCCGTTAACTTTCGATCTTTCCTTTTACGCAATATTTGCGGCTCTGTGTTCCGGGGGTTCCCTTGTACTAATCGACAATGATACTCGTCGTGATCCTTCGGAGTTGTGGAAGGTCGTTTGCGAGAGAGAAGTCGAAAAGTTGTTTCTGCCTTTTGTTGCCTTGCAGGGACTGGCTGAGGTCGCGAGTGTCGCTGAGTGGGAATCCACAAGTTTGCGTGAAGTGATAACTACTGCGGAGCAGCTCAAGGTAACCCCTGCCCTGCGAAGCTTCTTCGATCGTTTGTCAATAGCCATTCTCGATAACGAGTACGGCCCAACTGAGACTCATGTGGTGACCGCGCACCGCTTGCCGGCTAACTCCAAAGAGTGGCCGCTGTTGCCGCCCATTGGCAAGCCAATTGCGAATGACCAGGTATATGTCCTCGACGATAACTACACTCCTTTGCCCATTGGAGTTCCAGGAGGCCTGTACCTGGCTGGCGTGGGGCTGGCCCGAGGCTATTTGAACCGGCCGGATCTGACGGCGGAGAGGTTCCTGCCGAACCCGTTCAGCGCGCGCAGTGGGGAGCGCATGTACCGCACGGGCGACCTGGCGCAATGGTTGCCGGATGGAAATCTGGAGTTCTTGGGGCGTCTGGATCACCAGGTCAAAATTCGCGGATTTCGCATTGAGCTGGGCGAGATCGAAGCAGCCTTGCAGGAGCATGCAGGAGTGCGTCAGGCGGTGGTGATAGCGCGTGAGGACGAGACGGGGGAGAAGCGGCTGGCGGCCTATGTGGTGCCCGAGCGGGAAAGCGAGGAGAGCACCAATGGGAGCGGGAGAGTGGGACTGCAGATCACCGAGTTGCGAGAGCACCTGCTCGGCAAGTTGCCGGAGTACATGGTGCCAACCGCGTATGTGCAGTTGGATGCGTTGCCGCTGAACCACAATGGGAAGATCGACCGTAAGAACCTGCCGCAACCGGATACAGCTACTCCTAAGGAAGAATATGTGGGCCCACGCAATCCCACAGAAGAAACTCTTTGCCGGCTGTGGCAAGAAGTATTGCGGCAGGAACATGTGGGAATTCACGACAACTTTTTCAAGATCGGCGGGCATTCTCTCCTAGCCGCACGGGTTTCTACCCGCATGCGCGAAAACTTCAAGGTGGATATTCCGTTACGCCGAATGTTCGAATTGCCGACCATTGCTCAATTAGCTGGGTTCATTGATCAAACGGTGCAAAGCAATGGAGCGAACGGTGCGCCCTCGCAGCGTCGGCCAGCCATCAAACGGGTTGCGCGCAAGGCCGCTTTGGTGGAGGTGGATTGATTGAAAAACCCCAAGAGAGCCGCTTAACTAGCAGGCTCTTCAGATCCTTGTGCAGAACCAAGAATAAAGGAGATTGAGGACTTTATGCGGTTAACGGAAAAACAAAACCGATTTTACAAAGACAATGGCTATCTATTCCTTGCTAAGGTTTTTGATTCCAAAGAAATCAGCGAAATGCAGCAGGTATTGCCTGTCCTGTTTGCAAAAGACGATCCAGCCAGGGTACTTGAAAAAGATGGGCATACTGTACGGTCCGTTTATGGTTGCCACACGACGACTGAAGTGTTTTCGCGGCTAGTCAGGGATTCCAGGTTGCTTGAGCCTGCGGAGGATCTCATCGGTAGCCAATTGTATGTCTATCAGTTCAAGTTGAATGTTAAAGCTGCCTTTAGTGGGGACGTGTGGCAATGGCATCAGGATTTCATCTTTTGGCGGGAAGGGGACGGAATGGCACAACCGAACGCCCTTACAGTCGTGATTTTCCTGGATGATGTTACGGAGTTGAACGGTCCAATCGTTCTAGTTCCCGGTTCACATCGCGGGGGCGTAATAGAGCCGCTTGCCCGAGGCGGGGACTCGAACAACGATGCTCTTATGCTCGATGCGTACAGTAATAGCCCGGCTTGGATTTCGAACCTCACGGCAACACTGAAATATACGATCGATCAGCAAGTTCTCGCCGAATTGATTTCACGTTACGGTACTGTATCTCCCAAAGGTCCGGCCGGTTCAGTTTTGTTTTTCCATTCTAATTTAGTGCACGGATCAGGCACGAATATTTCACCCCGAAATCGAGTTTTGTCTCTCATAACCTATAACAGTGTGAGAAATGTGCCCCAGTTTCCAGAAGATCGCAGGCCCGAGTTCCTGGCAAGCTCAGACGCACGGCCGTTAGAACGACTGGAGCAGAGTGCCGGGATGGCTGCGGTATCGAGTATAGCGGTATGAAATCAAACTGCGCCCCGAACATAGCAGCTGGCGGTTTCCCCGTTTGCGAACCGGACATGTTGCGCTATCTGAAGATTTGGATTGGCCAGTTGCGTTGCCAACGGCTGAAAGCGATGGAAAAGTTAGCGCGCCTGGCGCTGGATCACCTGGAGGGAATCCTGTACTACTGTCGAACCAAGGTACTGAGGGGCGCGCTGGAGGCGGTCAATGGGAACATCCAAGCGCTGCTGCATCGCGGCCGTGGCTATAGTGACCTGGACCATCTGCTGCTTAAAGCACAACGCCCGGCAGCCACCAAGACCCAATTCATCGTTCTACAGAGAGCCACTTAATATGGCAAACTTTTCATTCTTGTGCAGAACCGAAATAAGCGGCCGAGGAATTTGGAAAGGCAGTCATGACTACATCAGTATCTGATACCCAACAGTCGCCGGCACAGGAACTGATTTGCTTTCCTGCTTCGTTTGCCCAACAAAGCTTGTGGTTTATCGACCAACTCACTCCCGGGAGAGCAACGTACAACCTCCCCAGCGCGTTACGGATCCGAGGAGATCTGGACGTCGAGGTGTTGAAGAAGACGTTGGAAGAGGTTGCGCGGCGGCACGAAACGCTCCGCACCCGCTTCGTCGCAGTACGCGGCGAGCCTCAGCAGGTCATCGAGGATCAAGTCAATGTTCAACTGCCGGTGCTGGATTTAACCTACGTAGTCGGCGAAAAGGAACGAGAAACAGCAGCCACGCGGCTGGCGCGGGCGGAGGCGCAACAGCCGTTCAATCTGCAACAAGCGCCGCTGTTCCGGGGAAAGCTGCTGCGGCTGGGGGCGCTGAACCATGTGCTTCTGTTTACCATGCACCACATCATTTCTGATGCCTGGTCCACTGGGGTGCTGATCGAAGAAGTATCGGTCCTGTATGACGCATTCAGCGCTGGCCAGCCCTCACCCTTGCCAGAGCTGCCTATCCAGTATGCAGATTACAGCGTGTGGCAGCGGCAGTGTCTTGAAGGAGGCCTGCTGGAGCCTCAACTTGCTTATTGGAAGCAGCAACTGGCGGAAACCAGTGTGTTGAAGCTGCCCACCGACTTGCCTCGGCCGATATCACAAAACCAACACGGGGCGACATGCAGCTTTGTGATGGATGCCAATCTTACGCAAGGGCTGAAGAAGTTGGCGGAAGAGCGAGGCGCTACCTTATTCATGGTTCTGCTGGCCGCATTTCAGACACTGCTCTACCGTTATAGCGGCCAAGACGATATTGCAGTGGGAACGCCGGTCGCTGGACGTCGCAGCAGTGAGACAGAGAAACTGATTGGCTTTTTTATCAACACGCTGGTGCTGCAAGGGGACCTCTCCGGCGCTCCCAGCTTTATTGGGCTGCTGCAGAGAACAAAAGAAGTGACGCTCGAAGCCTACGCTCACCAGGATGTTCCTTTCGAGAAGCTAGTGGAGGTTCTATCGCCCGAACGGAATCTGGGCAGCACGCCATTTTTTCAGGTGATGATCACGCTGCAGAATGCGCCGGATTCGGACTTGCGGCTAGGCGGCGCTTTGCTGGAACCTTTTGACGTTGGTAATAACGAGACCTCGAAGTTCGATCTGCTGCTGCAGCTCGGAGAAGATGGATTTGGAAAACTGACGGGTTCATTGCAGTACGACACGGATCTGTTTGAGGCGGTGTCGGTTACCCGGATGATCGACCACTACAAGAGGTTGCTAAGCGGTATTGTCGCCAATCCCAGTCAATCCATTGCTGTGCTGCCCCTCTTGACAGCAAAAGAGAGAAAACAGGTTATCGAGGAGTGGAACCGGACGGAGGCGCAGTATCCGCGGGAAAAGTGCGTGCATGAGTTGTTTGAAGAGCAGGTTGCCAGAACGCCGCAAGCTGTGGCGGTAGTAGATGAGGGCGGACAGTTCAACTACGAGGAGTTGAATCGGCGTGCCAATCAACTAGCCCATTACTTGCGGAAGATGGGTGTGGGTCCGGAGGTCAGAGTTGGCGTCTGCGTGGGGCGCGACTTGGAGATGGTCGTGGTTCTGATGGGCATCCTGAAGGCGGGGGGAACATATGTGCCTTTGGACCCCGCCTATCCCGCCGCTCGGCTGAACTTCATGCTGCAGGATGCGGGGGCCTTCGTGGTGTTGACGGAGCGGCGGTTCACTCAACAGTTGGCATCGGCTGCAGGACAGTTGTTGGATTTGGAACAAGTACGGGCAGAGATTGCCAGGCAGAGCACTGAGAATCCAAGGGTGAAGACGGATGCGGAGAACCTAGCCTGGATAATCTACACCTCTGGTTCCACCGGTCAGCCCAAGGGGGCAGGGATCCGCCACGGCAGCGCGGTGAGCTTGATCCAGTGGGCGCGGGAGGTATTTACCGAAGAGGAGCTGAGTGGAGTGCTGGCGTCGACCTCCATCTGTTTCGATCTTTCAACATTCGAGTTGTTTGTCCCGCTGAGTTGGGGTGGGACGGTGGTGATGGCGGAAAATGCGCTGCAACTGCCCAGCCTGCGGCACGCAGAAAGAGTGCGGTTGTTGAACACGGTACCTTCGGCGATGGCTGAATTGGTGCGGATGGGAGCAATAACAGTGGAGATGCGGACGGTGAACCTAGCCGGGGAAGCGCTGCAGCCGGGTTTAGTAGAGGCGATCTATGAAGGTACAGCGGTGGAAAGACTGTTCAATCTATACGGTCCCAGTGAGGATACGACCTATTCCACCTATGCGGCAGTAAGTCGCGGTGAAACGGGCAGGGTGACGATTGGGCGGCCCGTGTCCAACACGCAAGTGTATGTCGTGGACGGGCACATGCAACCGGTACCGGTCGGGATCAAGGGGGAACTTTACCTTGGAGGAGCGGGGCAGGCGCGTGGGTATCTGAACCGGGCGGAGCTGACGGCGGAAAAGTTCGTACCCAACCCCTTCAGTCAAGTGGGTGGCGAACGTTTGTATCGCACCGGAGATCTCGTCCGCTATCAAACCGACGGCAGCTTGGAGTTTCTAGGGCGGCTCGATTCTCAAGTGAAGATCCGAGGTTACCGGATTGAGTTGGGAGAAGTCGAAGTGGCGTTGCTCGCTCACCCTGAAGTTGCACAGGCCGTGGTCGTGGCCCGCGAGGACCGGTCCGGGGATAAGAGGCTGGTTGGGTATGTAGTGGCCGAGCAGGAGGCCGAGGAGAGCAATAACGGGAACAAGAAAGCACGGCTGCAGATCAGCGAGTTGCGGGAGCACCTGATGGGCAAGTTGCCGGAGTACATGGTGCCCACGGCGTATGTGCAGTTGGAAAAGATTCCGCTAACCCACAATGGAAAGACTGATCGCAAGAGTCTGCCAGAACCCGACAAGGACATACGGGAAGAAGAATATGTGGGACCGCGAAATGCTATGGAAGAAACGCTATGCCAGTTGTGGCAAGAAGTATTGCGGCGGGAACGTGTGGGAATTCACGACAATTTTTTTAATATCGGCGGGCATTCTCTTCTGGCCGTGCAGGTAATCTCGCGGATCAAGTCAGTACTCGCTATAGAGATGCCCCTTAGTGCTCTATTTATGGCGCCGACTGTGGCCAGAATGGCCGAATATATCGCGGCAATGAACGGGCACGAACGGCTGCAAGGGAAGCTGGCTGCAACCCCCACTGTCATGACCGTGCAGTCCATGCTTGCCGAGGCTGTGCTCGATCCCGTGATCGCGCCCAACTCCGCAGCAGCCCAGCAGTCTCCTGCCGTTCCCGGCTCGAATCTTCTCTTAACCGGGGCGAGCGGCTTCCTGGGCGCATTCCTGCTGGCGGAGATCATGCAGCAGATGCCGGCAGCGCGCGTGCACTGCCTGGTGCGGGCCGCCACTGCGCAAGAGGGCATGCGCCGAGTGTGCGAGCGTCTCTCTGGATTCGCGCTTTGGAGAGAGGAATTTTCTGACCGTATCGTGCCTCTGCCAGGAGATCTCGCTAAACAGTCCCTTGGTCTTAGCTCTGATGATTTCCATCGGTTAGCTAACGAGATCGATACCATCTATCACAACGGCGCTTCGGTCAACCCTTTTTATGCCTATTCGAGGCTCAAGTCCGCCAATGTAAACGGCACCAGCGAAATTTTGCGGCTCGCAACGACGGGGTCGGTTAAGCCCGTGCACTATGTTTCAACCAATGCAGTATTTCTCACCGCTGGTGGACCGGGGCCGGAGTTGGTGAACGAGGAAACCAGTCTTGACGCTATTGCTGGACTCATGGGCGGTTATGGGCAATCCAAGTGGGTAGCCGAAAGGCTCGTGAGAATCGCTAGAGAGCGCGGCATTCCCGTCACTATCTACCGTCCTGGTTGGATTGCTGCTCACAGCCGAACAGGTCTTGGCAGCCACGATAATCTTCTCTCACTCCTACTGCAGTGTTCCCTCCAGTTAGGTGCCGCCCCCGATTTCGATCTGGAACTAGATCTGGCGCCGGCCGATTACGTGAGCGGCGCCCTGGTCTGGCTATCACGGCAGCCGGGTTCGATCGGAAAGACATTCCATCTTTCGAATCCGCGAACCGTCCCCTGCAACCAAATCCCTAATTGGTTGATTGAAGCGGGAATGCCGGTAGAGCGGCTTTCCTTGAGCGACTGGTTTGAAAGGCTGCATCGCGCCGCCCCGAATTCGGCGAACAACGCTGTTTTATATTCTCTGCGGCCCTTCTTCGGCGCTGGAGCTGCGGGCGGCCTTGACAATAATGAGGCGGTTGCCCCTCAGCCACGTTTCGACTGCCGCAGGACAGTAGAATCCCTGGCTGGCAGCGGCTGGGTCTGTCCCCCACCCGGTCCTGAGCAATTTCGTTTAATCCTTTCTCATCTCGAGCGAGGGGTGGGACCGACGGTGGCCAGGATGGCGAAACATATCGCGGCGGCGAACGGGCACGAAGGGCTGCGGTCATCGCCGGTACTGGTAAATATTCAATCCCGGGGTTCACGAGTCCCCTTCTTCTGCGTACACGCCGTGGGTGGACAAGTAATTAGTTATGCGGAACTTTCACAAGAACTGGGTCTGGAGCAGCCTTTTTACGGGTTGCAGTCGCCTCCCGCAAATTTTTCCCCAGAGTCTGACATAAGCATCGAGCAAATGGCTACTCTGTACAATCGGGAAATTCGCAGTGTCCAGCCAGTCGGCCCTTATCTACTGAGCGGCTGGTCTATGGGAGGACTAGTAGCTTGGGAGATGGCTCAACAGCTGATGAAGGAAGGTGAGACTATACGCCTGTTGGCGCTCATCGATACTATTCCCCCCTCGGGGTACCTGGAAGCTGATGACAGAGATGACGAGATATCCATGCTCGCCCGTTTCGCTCTGGATATGAGCCGGTTGGTCGGCAAGGACACTCGTCCTTTAGCGGAACAATTTTCCCAGGCGGATGCGCAGGACCAATGGAAGATGGTGCAAGAAACTCTGACCAGCTACGGTGTGCTGGCACCGAAGACGGCCCATGCCGAAATGACTGCATTACTGAATGTGTTTACCCGGAATGCCCTCGCCATAAATAACTATTCCCTCCAGTACAGCCAACAGCCGGTTGTGTTCTTTCGTGCATCGGACACGCCGGAACGCCTCTCCAGGCTGTGGACAAGATGGGCGCGCGGGGGCATCCAGTTTCATTCGATCCCTGGGAACCACTTCACAATGCTCCGGCGGCCCAATGTGCGCGTCATCGCCGAAGTGTTACAGAGTCATATGTTTATGGTAGGCGGACCGCAGTGACTGGCCTCCGCTCGGAGTGCGGAAATAAACTCCCGCAAGTTGACAGACATCGAAAGTCGACACACACCGTGCAAATCATCCTTTCTTAAGAACCTAAATGCGCACAATGAATTTCGAATACGCGTTGCTGTGTCATTTGGCCCGTGCCGGAAAATGAAATATGAATAATGGCCATAAAATCGCGCAACCCATTTAGGGCATTCTGGGTGGCATGGGACCCCTTGCTTCAGCTGAGTTCCTCACCTCCATTTATGAGCTCAGTCTGGGGCGAACAGAACAAAACATGCCAAGACTGTGTTTGGTGTCCGATCCTACGGTCCCAGATAGAACGAAAGCTTGCGACTCCGGTCCAGGCGAGTTGCGGTCGGAGGCGGAGCCTGAAGTATTGAACGACGCCATCTTTGGAGCGCTTTATTACCGCCTGTTACTGCGCTCGGGCCCATTGACCGGACGGTTTGAGGACTTGGTCGAACAAGTCATCCGCGGGCATCGCTCGGAGCCAACGTAAAGGCGACTGGGAGCAAGTAGCGTATTCTTTCACACAAGGCTGTTTGTGAAAGCCGCCAGATTCAGACGGCGGTCCGGCGCATAAAACACGGACTGGCATGCAGCCGCTCAACTCTCCTCCATCAGCGCGGCAGCGCGCTTGCCGACTTTCTTGAGCTTCACTTCAAGGCCACGAAGCTCCTCCGGGCTTAGTTCGGACAACACTCTTTTCATCTGCCCGGAATGCTTTCTGAAAGCGGGAACGATGAGGTCTTTCCCGCGCAGGGTCAGGGCGATGATACGAACACGCCGGTCTTCCGTGCTCTCGACTCGGGTTACCAAGCCCTTCGCAAAGAGACGGTCCACAGCGATACTGATCGAGCCTGGGGTCAGGTCGACGATTGGGCCTATCGTATTGACGGGCAAAGGCCCTTTGTGCAGCAGGACTTCCAGCACGCCGAAATCCGAGAGGCCGAGTCCGGTCTCTTCAATACCAGCGGCTGCGTACCTTGTCAGGGCGCGCATTGCCTTCATCATTACTAGCCAGGTGTGGTCCGTCCCTTGATTGCCTCGGGGCATAAAAACCTGAATCTCCCAAAAGTATACAGCATCAATTCTCTTGATATCAATATACATTACGCCAAGGCAATGGCGCCGATCCAAAAGGATAACCAGGTTATGAGAACCGCTTCCGTAATCGCCCGATATCTGGCGGGCGTGATCTTTCTTGTTATGGGGCTGAACGGCTTCCTGCACTTCATTCCCTTTCCCCCGCCAGCGGGTGTTGCTGGTCAGTTCATGGCCGCCCTTTATGTCTCGCATTGCCTGTGGGTGATCTTCGCGTTTCAGGTCATCGCAGGTGTGCTTCTGCTGCTCAACCGCTATGTACCGTTGGCGGTGGCGATGCTGGCACCGGTGATTGTCAACATCCTTACTTTCCACGCCTTGATGGCCCCGAGCGGGCTTCCGCTGGCGCTCTTTGTGGCTCTACTGTGGGCCGTGATCTTCATCGACGTGCGACCGGCCTTTCCCGGGTTGTTCCAGTCGCGCTTGCAGTCGCGGGCCTGACCGCAGGAGACCTGATACCGCAGGAGAAAGGAACTAAAAATGGCGCAAAAGGTCACTGTTTATTTGTGGTTTACTCATGGCGATTAGTTTGCTAGGAAGCTTACACGGAGACGACGAATGTCAGACCAGTCCTCGAATCGACCGCTCACCAGCAAGGCCGTCACGTACAAGGCTCTAGGCGGCCCCGAGGTCATCCAATTCGTGGAACGCACGGTTCGGGCACCTGCGGCCGGTGAGGTCCGTATCGAGGTGAAGGCGGCAGCGGTCAATCCGGCCGACATCCTTTTCCGCGATCCAGGCTGGCCCGCGGCCGCGAAACGGCAGGGAATAAAGGTCATCGCCGACGCCAACTCAGCAGATGCCGAGCTGGTGCGCAGCTACGGCGCGGATATCATGGTCAAGCGCGGACCAGGCTTCGCCGAAGCGATCCGCCGGGAGCTACCCGATGGCGGCGACGCGTTGCTCGATACGGCGAGCCTTGGGGAAAAGTCCTTTGGTGCCATCCGTGATGGGGGCATCTACATTCCAGTTCGCGGCTGGGGAGACAAGCCCGCCGAACGGGGAATCAAGATCAAGGCCGATGATGGTATCCGGTGTCCTCGAACGTACGAATGGCTCGAACTGCTCCGCAACATGGTTGCAGCCGGGGAGATAAAGCTGCGCGTTGTTGAGGAATACGCGCCCACGAAAACCGCAGATGCACAGCGCGCGCTCGTGGCCGGTAGCCCTCGGGGGCGGCCAGTAATCCCCTTCTAAGGAGAGCTCGCATGAAAGCTGTCAGATTGCTGGAATATGGTGGACAGTTGGTGTTCAACGATGTACCGACGCCGGCGATCGCACGTGACGAGATCCTGGTGAAGATAAAGAGTACCGCCGTCAATCATCTGGATCTTGTCAAGGCCTCCGGAACGGCAAGACAGATACTCCCGATCAACCTGCCGTGGATACCTGGTCATGAGTTTTCGGGGGTCGTCGAACAGATTGGCAGTGACGTCGCGGCATATGCGCCAGGTGATGCCGTGTTCGCTGCCAACGAGGCGGGCGGCGCGTACGCGGAGTATCTGGCTGTCAAGCCGGCGGCCATCGCAAGGAAACCATCCAACCTCTCATTTGAGGAGGCAGCATCTGTGCCGGTGGCCTCCCAAACTGCGTGGCAGGGACTCTTCACCCACGGTCACCTGGAAAAGGGACAAACGATCCTGATCCATGGTGGCGCCGGCGCTGTGGGCGCCTATGCGGTGCAATTGGC
>Ga0307476_10001684_pt1 | contig 13439 bp, 12 predicted proteins | sample atmos_gasesECM2C_2_FD_203314 | JGI IMG/M metagenome (GOLD analysis project Ga0307476, IMG submission 203314) | Hardwood forest soil microbial communities from Morgan-Monroe State Forest, Indiana, United States - atmos_gasesECM2C_05 | ecosystem: Environmental > Terrestrial > Soil > Temperate... | reverse complement strand
GCTCGGGAACGAAAGGGACGTGCTTTCTGGCTCCCGTTTCCGGGGCGGTTGGAACAGGACTGCTCATCGGCGAAATCCTCGCAAGTGGTGGGATCGGAACATTATTGCGCAACCTGTTAGAAACACGGGAACGGCGCACGTTAGCACGCGGGCGGGCTGATTTACAAGTGCGATGCGGGTTCCAGCGTCGCCAATCGTGAGAAATACGGTCTCTGTTTGCCGGCCGCCTTGAGGTAGAATGGTTGCACTCGTTTGTTCGCCCCTGCGCGGTTTCAAGATTCCGAGGTGCAAACGTGACTAAGAACTTCCCCGACCAGCTGTGGTTCCAACGTTACTTCGAATTTCACTGCGACGACTGCGGCGGCGATACCGGTTTCCGTTCGCGACGTCGCACATTTTCAGAGCGTTACCTTCTGCCAATTTTTCTGCTGCAGCCCGTGCGTTGCGCGGAATGTTTCCGGAGAGATTACCGATTGATTTTCATGCCGGTGCGGGAGCGGCTGTCCGAGGTTGTGGGCAAGCTGCCGGCTTCCGCGGCTCCGGTTTCCATCATTAAAGAATCCGGCAGCACCCGTAACGTTGCCTAGGGGGCCGGAACGCCGTTATACTGGCGATAAGCAGGCAGCGCGCAAGCGTCCATTCTTGCGGGGATCACGGAGGCCGTCTTCAGCAGTAGTGGAGACCGAATTCGGGCTATCCAGGCCAAAGCCACAGCGGCAGGGCCTTCTATTGCTCCTGCAGCCCGTGCATCGTGGGCTCGACGACTTTCTCTTCAACTCGCCGAAAATCTTTTTACAGTTCTCTTTCCCTCCGATTGCCGGATATGCGGCGAACCGCTGGTTAACCTGTCCCGTTTGCCCGTGTGCCAGGAGTGTCTGGATGGCATGCGCCGCATCGCGGGCGACCTCTGCGCGATTTGTGGCGAGCGCCTTTTTTCTTCTCACGCGCTGTTGACGGATGCAGGCGCGCCCCGTTGCGGATTGTGCCGCCGCATCGAACCTCCTTTTGTGCGCGCAGTGGCTTATGGCAGCTACGACGGCGGCTTGCGTGAGTTGATTCATCTTTTAAAGTATGCATCGGTGCGGCCAGCCGCCAACGTCTTAGGACGGATGCTGGCTGAGGCGATTGAGGAACTCAAACCCGACTTTCTGTCTGAATCCATTACGGTAGTTCCGGTCCCTTTGCACCGGAGCAGGATTCGCCAACGCGAATTCAACCAAGCCGAGACGATTGCGCGGTTCGCGATGAAGGTTATGGCTGCGCCGGAGCATTTCACTTTGTGCGAAGGCGCGCTGGAGAGGCGGCGCGAAACATTGTCGCAAACCGGCCTCACTAGCCACCAGCGGCGTGAAAATGTCCGCGGAGCATTCGGAGTGGCGCATCCCGAAGTAGTGAAGGGTCGTGAAGTGCTGGTCGTGGACGATGTATACACTACGGGAGCAACCGTGTCCGAGTGCGCGCGGGTGCTGCGTCGTGCTGGCGCGACTAAAGTTTGGGTCGCGACGGTTGCGCGCACACTGAAGAATTTGGAGCAACATGTGGAGGTTCAGTTGTCGGACGATATGGCGGGTGCTGAGGAAGCGGCGGCCCAGGAAATTCTGCTGGCTCGTGCAGCCGGCCTCTAACCTGGGGAGGATGGCGGTTTCGTTTGTAGCATCTAATTAGGGATGAGATTGAGAGCCGGCAGGAAGCGGCTCAAAGGGACGAATAGAGCATCATGTCAGCGAGAATGGAAGCCGATGCGGGTCACAGCGGCAGACACGCCGCCAACCTGCTCGCGGCCACGGCCGTCCACCACGACGGCAACGGGCATGCACTGCATGCGCCGGTGCTGGTGCTGAACGCATCGTATGAGCCGATCAACGTCTGTGCTGCGCGCCGCGCACTGGTTCTGGTGCTGAAGGGCGTGGCCATGACGGAAGAGGAGAACGGACACTTCCTGCATGCAGCTCGTATCGCCATGCGAGTGCCTTCGGTGATTCGGTTGTTGGAGTATCGCCGCATCCCGCACCAGAGCCGTGCGTTATCGCGAAAGAACATTCTGCTGCGCGACCGCAATACCTGCCAATATTGCGCCACTGTGCTGCCCTCGAGCGAACTGACTCTCGATCACGTGATTCCGCGTTCACGCGGGGGATCGTCGACCTGGGAGAATCTGGTCGCTTGCTGCCACGCTTGCAACCGCTGCAAGGGCAATCAATTTCCGCTCGAAGCGGGAATGAAGTTGATGCGCGAACCTCGCGCCTTTAATCTCCACACCAGCCGCCACATCATGCGATTGATGGGCCGGTCGGATGATAAGTGGAGAAAATATTTGTTTTACTAAGGTTTCAAGGTTTCAGAGTTTCAAGGTTTCATTGCGTCCAGTCGCAGAAGCTTCCCAGGAGAATCTGTGGCGCGTTCTTATCGAGAGTTGCTCGTCTGGCAGAAGGCCAAGGCTCTCGCAGTTCAGATTTATCAGGCAACGGAGCAGTTCCCAAGGAACGAAACCTATGGTCTCACTTCTCAGATCAGATGGGCTGCCGTTTCGGTTCCTTCGAACATCGCCGAAGGCTAAGGAAGATTGACGTTGGGGGGAGTTCCAGCATTTCCTAGGTCAGGCGCGCGGCTCTCTGCTAGAACTCGACACCCAAATTGCGATTGCGTTGGATCTCACCTATCTCAAACCGGATCGTGAGATCTATCAGGTATTAGGTCTGATCAATCGCCTAATTGAGTCCCTGCGAAAGTCGAAAGCGTTGAAACCTTGAAACCCTGAAACCTTCGCCTCCTATTTCTGCGGCGGTTGCGGATTCGGCGTAGCATCCGGCTTCTTCTGATCTGGCGGGGGCGCATTCTGGTCTTTCTGGTCCGCCTTGGGAACTTCCTGGCCGTTATACAGGATTCTCACATTCGATCCGAACCGTTTGTAGTCTTCATACTTCACAATCTCGAGGATTTGAATGTCGCCGGTGTTGAAGTGCAGCGTGTCATCGGCACGCGTGTAGGTCGGGAACCAGTATTTGCCATCGATTTGCTCGCGCCAAGTCGTGAACTTCGGGTAAAGGTGTTCTTCCTTACCCTTTCTCTTCGTGTCCTTAATTTCTGGTACAGCCTGGCCGTAGGTTTTCACGATCTGGAAGTCTTGATCGTCTACCCAGATGCGGCCTTGGAAATAGCGTTTCTTGCCCACAATCGCCTTCGGCGCAATATCGAACACGTAACAGTGCAAGGTGTCTTCCTGCTGCTGCCCCACGTAGAGAATGTTGTATTCCGGAATCTCATCGGTAGTAAGTACGAAGGGCAGACGGTTGCGGAAGTCCTGAATGTCACCCTGGTCAAGCGACAGACCGCCTTGCTCCAGGGATGACTGGGGTGCGAAGACGACGTTTTCAATGCGATGTCCCTTGTCGTCGTAAAGCACATCGAAAACTTCTCTGTACAGCCCGGTTGGGGTTTTGCCATCCATCGTTTGAACCTTGATGTCTTGCCGGTAGGTGTAATGCTCGCGCGCTTCCTTGAATAATTTTTCGCGTGCGGCGAAGCGCGTAATCATTTCCTCAGGTGTGATTCCCTTGGGGGGACTGGAATCGAGCGGGCCTTCCTGTGCAACGGCGGGCAGAGCAGCCATCGCAACGGTCAGGAGGGAAAAAAGACAGACAAGCGCGCGCAGAAATACCGGCTTCATACTTCCTAGTTTACCGAATCTGGAAAAAGTTCGTCGGAGACGCTTCACCGCGGCGACCCTCCCCCGACCCCTCTCCGCTCAGTGAGGCCGAGGGTAGGGCGCTGCAGTTCTGCCGCTAACTTGGATGCCATATTGGGAAAGGGGTTGCCGTCCGCAAATCTGAGTCGCAGCTCAGCTATCGACAAAGATTTTTATTAAGGGAGAGCCATCGCAGTCGAGGAGATGGCGGCGCTACCCAAACCTGCTACACTTTTCGGTTTGCCAAGGAGCGTCCTTAATGCGCCGTTTCTTTCTGTCCTTTCTTGCTCTCGTCGCTTTTTCATTTCCAGCCGTCGCTCAGGCTAAGCATCCATTCACTTTCGAGGACATGATGAAGCTCAAGCGCGTGGGCGACCCGGAAGTCTCGCCGGACGGCAAGTGGGTGGTCTTCAGCGTGGTCGATGTCGATCTCGAGGCCAACACGAAGACGCCGCACATCTGGATCGTGCCCACGGCCGGCGGCGAGGAGCGGGAGATCATCGCCGATCAGGACGCTGACCGTCCGCGCTGGGCGCCGGATGGGAAGCGGTTTGCGTTTCTCTCAACGAAAGAAGGCGGATCGCAGGTTTGGATTGCGGAGTTTGATGGCGCGGCGGGCGAGGTAACAGGAGTACATAAACTGACTTCGATTGCGACCGAAGCGAGCGGCGAACTCTGGTCGCCCGACGGCAAGAACATCCTTTTCACCTCGGATGTTTATCCCGAATGCGACGGGGCACCGTTGGCCGAAGCGGATTGCAACGCGAAAAAACTGAAGGAGCGCGAAGAATCGAAGGTGAAGGCGCTTATCTTCGATCGCCTGCTCTACCGCCACTGGAATGCATACAAGGAAGGGAAACGTACCCATCTGCTCGTCGCCGGCGACTGTATCATGCTTGTGCCACCGAAAGTGCGCGCTCCGAACGGTGCGGGCGACAAAAGCCAACCCGATCCTCAGCTTGATCAGAGCGGCGGGTCAGGGTGTGGAAATGCTCCTCGCGACCTCACGCCCGGGGACTACGACGCGCCCGTGTTCTCGCTCGGCGGACAGGACAACTACGCCTTCTCGCCCGATGGACAGGAGATTTGCTACACCTCGAATCACGACAAGAATCCGGCCGCTTCCACCAACAACGATTTATGGATCGTCCCGGTCAGCGGAGGCCCGGCCGGATCTAGCCAAGCCAAGAACATCACAGCCGACAATCCCGCCAGCGACTCGACGCCGCTCTATTCGCCCGATGGCCGCTACATCGCCTACCGCGCCCAGCAGAGGCCGGGATACGAGAGCGACCGCTTCCCGCTGATGCTGTATGACCGCAAGACGGGCGAGAAGAAAAACTTGACCGAGCACTTTGACGGTTGGGTTGGGTCCTTCCGTTGGTTCGGCGGAGATATGGTTGTTTTCGCTTCGGAAAGTTCAGGGCAATCTCCTATCTACTTGCTGATAGTTGAGGACTGCAACAAGTGCCATCCAGTTAGGATTCTGGACGGGTACAATGATGACCTCTTCACGGTTGAAACGAGGGAGCAGAAGCTCGACCTAATTACTATCAATGACAGCCTGGTCTTCAGCAGGATGTCAATCGAGTCGCCGACAGAATTATTCACAATCGACTGGGTTGGAGATTGCAAGGGCAATAAGAGGGCGGAGGCGGTCCTGAGCGGTGAATCGGATGAACCCTTGCCGTGCCCAGTAGTAAAGGCGCGACAACTTACCGAGTTGAACCAGCCGATCCTCTCCGGGATCTCCATGTCCCCGCTGGAATCCTTCTCGTTCACCGGTGCTCACAATGATAAAGTCGAAGGTTTCCTGGTCAAGCCGCCGAACTTCGATGCCAGCAAGAAGTATCCCGTGAAGTTCCTCATCCACGGCGGGCCGCAGGGCGCCTGGGGAGACGATTGGAGCTACCGCTGGAATCCCGAACTCTTCGCGTCACCAACTTCTTCGACGAGCAGCGGCTATGTGGTCATCATGATCAACTTCCACGGCTCCACCGGCTACGGGCAAAAGTTCATCGACGCCATCAACGGCGACTGGGGCGGCGCACCGTATGAAGACCTGATGAAGGGCCTCGACTACGCAGAGGAGCATTACGGTTTTATTGATAAGACCCGGGAGTGCGCGCTGGGCGCGAGCTACGGCGGATACATGGCCAACTGGATTCTCGGCCACACCGACCGCTTCAAGTGCATCGTAACGCATGACGGCATGTTCAACGCCGAATCTGCGTGGGGGACGACCGAGGAACTCTGGTTCAATGACTGGGAGTTCAAAGGCACTCCCTACGACAATCGCGCGAGCTATGAGAAGTGGTCGCCGCACCAGTACGCCAAGAATTTCAAGACGCCAACGCTGGTGATTCACGGCCAGAAAGATTACCGGCTCGACGTAAGCGAAGGCTTGCAGCTTTTTACCACGCTGCAAATGGAAGGCGTGCCGTCAGAGATGCTTTACTTTCCTGACGAAGGCCACTGGGTGCAAAAGCCGCAGAATTCCCAGCTTTGGTACAAGACGGTGAACGACTGGGTGGATCGGTGGACGAAGAAGTGAGCTCGCTTCGGCTTTCCCTGCAGCCCATGTGGGGACAGCCGCCCCCGGCTGTCCGTCGAGCAAAGCTCAGCACGCCTTTGTGGCTGCGGGCGCCCTCGCCCGCTAACTACCGCCGAAGGCGAAGCGTCCCTTGGGGACGCCTGACAATAGCCCGGCGTTTCAACGCCGGGTGCGGATAGCCTTCGGTGGAACGAGTCCCGTTAGGGACGGCTGAAATGATTCCATATACTTCACCGGCCCGTTTCAGTTGTGCCTCCGGCACAAGGCTGATCTGTTGAGCTGCAATCTCGCCAGTAAACTGGCGGGCTATTTTCGAGCGTCCCTCCTGGACGATACTTTTACCAGAGAGCTTTCGATTACCGTCCGGATCTCTTCTCCTCTTAAGGAAAGCTCTCCATCACGTCCGACAGCGTGGCGTTTGTACCAGACGATATCTGGACCTCGATTTCCAGTATTCCGGAGAACGATCCGACGCTCGGGAGGAAATTCGCCAGGCCATTGGCATCGCTGGTGGTGCTCCTCTGGCTTGCTGCCAAGATGATGGGCATTCCCGGTTGTGTGACCGTTGTATCCCCGGAGGTCAGCGTTAAGTCGTTGGTCGGCGGACGTAGCACCGTGGATTGAAACAGGACGCTTGCCCCCAGAACAGGATTCGGCGGAGTAGACGAATCGGTTACGCGAACGGTAAGAGGCCGAAATGGCGGGGCAGTGATGACCTGTCCTGCCCCGGCCACTGCCTGCAAGCTAAGAGCCGTGGCCGCAACGGCGTTGCCATACGCGGTCTGGCAGGGGCTGCCCGAGGCAACGCAAGCCACGACTTGAACGTTGGCCGCGAAGTTCGTCAGTGTGAGCGTGACGGACGCATAGCCTGTGCTGTTCGTCACAGCACTTGCGGCGCTGAGAGAGCCGCTTCCCTGGGCGATCCTGAAATCTACGGTCACGCCAGCTTGCGGTGCCCCGGTGCTCACGACCCGGGCCGTGATCGGTACGCTCAGGCTGGCTCCCTGGGCGATCCAGAGGTAAGGCGTGGTGACTCCGATATCCGATGCTGTGGATGTTGCCGAGAGAGTGCCGGAAACTGATTGCGCGGGATTGTAGACCGCGGGAGCGAGTGTGGCCGTAAATGTTGCCACCCCGGTGGCTGCGGGAGTGATCGCCGTAGAAGCTAATCCACTTTCGTCCGAGACCACCGAACAACTGGAAGCGCCGCCGCAGACCGAGAGCGTAGCGCCGTTGGTGGTGGTCCAGGCGACGGTTGCCCCGTTTACAGCGGTGACCCCATCGGAAGCGACGACCTTTACCCGCAGCGGATTAGCGGCTTGCGTGCCTACAGGGGGTTGCGGATTGGTCCCCTGTAATAGGACGATCTGATCGGTCGATGCCGCCCCCATGTTGAGAGCGTTGGTCATGGTGGAGACAGAACCGCTCGCCGGATCGGTGATAGTGATGGTCTGGAGTCCATCGCTTTGAGGTGGGGCGGCCAGGAGGATCTGACCACTGTTGGTAGCCAGGAGCGGCACCACATGGCTTCCCACGGTGACGGTAAGCCCGGGAGCGAACCCGATGCCTTGCAAGGTGATAGCTCCGCCATTGATCGGGATACGCGCAGGCTTGACTGAGTCACCGTAGAGGATATGGGCATGGTAGGCGTAATCGGGTCGCCCGTCGCCGCGCACATCGGAGACTCCGACAATGAAGCTGCTCGTACTCAATACCTGTGCATCCAGGCGGCTCATACCGAAGGTAGGAGAATTGAAGGGCACGGAGGTAAGGACTGGCGGCGCTGTGCCCTCCGGGTCGCCAAAGTTCCACATGCCGACCACGGGAGCGGCTTTCGACTCGCTGGCGGAACCGGTTTCATCCAGAGCAGTGACGGCAACTGACAGCGTTCGATTGGCCTGGGCGGTTAGTTGGAAGTAGGAAACATTGCCATAGCCGCTGAGGGCACCGACCCAGTCACCTGGAGCAGGGACGATCGCTGGGGCGGACCATGACTCGCTAGCGGCCCATGGCGGAACTGCCAACGCGCTGCCAGACATGGGAATGTCCTGTTCAAAATCACCACCCGCGTTGACAGTGATGACAATGGGCGCAAAACTTCCGGAAGGGGCGACTTGCGAAAAGTCATAGGGGCGGACACCGCTGGACCACAGCGGATCCAGAGCCTCGACCGAGAGCTGGTATTGTGCCGAGCTTTCTCCGTTCGGAATCGGCAATCCGCCGAGGTCGAAAAATCCCTCCAAAGTTTGATCGGCTGACCCGAACTCACTGTAGGCATTTCCAAGCGAATCAATTAATCCTGTGATGGGATTTCCGGCGTTGCCGGTGAAGAGAAATCCCGAAACGGAGGAGACTGAGTATTGGTGCGAGGGTAATCCCGTGGAAGGATCGATCCAGCGGGCAAATACGTTGACGCCCTGCATTGGCTGGCCCTCGGCGCCGAAATGGTTCACGAAATAGACCGAGCCGTGTATTCGAGCCGTGTTCGATGGGGATGTGGGAGGGGGATAAAGACGGGAAAGCGCGGCTACGTCATCAGGCGCGAGCTGGTAGGGATTCGGATAGCAAACGGTAATGGGCACGCAATTTACCGAGTCCATGTAATGCATGACAGGAAAGCCCGCATAATCGTCGGCGGTTGGGTGCGGATGACCGGTACTTACGTTCACATTCAGCTGCGACCAGCCCAGGCCCAGCGCGCTTCCCAGCACTCGCACCAGCCGGTACTCCACGTCGGTAAGCTGCGCGGGCTGAAGCGCGCACTGTCCATTGATTACGACCAAGGCGTGCAGGAAATTTGCGCTTGTGTTGAAGTTGTCCGCACCTCCATAAACCGCGTTCCAGAAGCATTGCGACGTTCCGCCTGCGCCCGCGCCCAGCAATGCGTCGGTCACTGAGCCGTCATAGTCGTAGACAATCCCGATCGGGGTTTGGGTGGCGGCGGGAGTGATGTCGGCGGGAGCGGTTACGGTTCCAGTCGAGCCGACAGCGATGTTGCTCCCATTTACGTCTTCGGCAAGCTGGCCGGAGGCTGCTACCGTGATGGCTGCCGTGGAAGCCGAACTCCATTGCAGGAAAGCGTTGGCAACAAAAGCGTTGGCAGCAGTGTTTGGCAGGATAGGGCTCAGGTCTCCTTGATCCGTGTAATAGTTCACCTCGCCTTTCGACCAGGTGAGGGGTTGGCCCATTGCCGATGAATTGAAGAAGTTGGAGCCGGCCACGTATTCGGGACCTCCGGCGATGGCGATCGCAGCGAATGAAAGAACCGCAGCGCAAATTGCAGCCAGCTGAAACAGGTTTTCGGGGAATGCCGCGGATTTCTGCCTGATCATGGCGATCATTCTTCACCGCTGGCACGGCGTACTGCATGGAAGAAGTCGGCATAAGGAACGAACTTCTTCCCGCCGATTACCGGATCTGCCGCCAAGGCCGAAATATTCTGAACATTGGTCTTGATCCTGCCCTGGGGATCGATTGCGAATCTGCCCATGGCGCCAGCTACCGGACTAGTGAGCCCCAGCCTGCTGGAAGGATACAAAAACAGCAAGACGCGCTCCCCGACGCGGTAGTGCTCTCTAGTAGTCCACAGGCCAACCCACTCGTGGATGGTTAAGTTTTGGCCGGTGGTGGTCCCGCGGAGTGCGTGTTCCACCTGGAAGGTAACCATGGTGGAAGCGGTGGTTTGGCCGGAAGCTGACAAGAGCCGGCCGCCGGCACGTCCTACAGAAGTGACCCGGCCAGAAAAAATAATTCCTGCAGCGCCGGTGATTTGCGGCAGGCCGACCGGGGACGGCGCGACAGGGAGACGCCACGGTTCAGCGATAGGCACGGGAAGGCGCACCGGTGAAAAGCGAGGAGTATCTGGCGGACTCGCCATTACCGGCCCGAAGATACGGAAGTGGTCCTCAGCGGCACTCTGTCCCCACAAAGGGCAAGCTAAGAAAATCGAGACTAAGAAAATCGAAGCAAAAAAAATCAGTGAGGAACAGGCGAGCAGACGCCAGCAACTCCCGGTCATAGCAATCACCTGGGAAACGAATATCTGCTCGTAGGTTTTGGGAAACCAAGCGCATCCTAACCGAAGTCTAGGAAATGGCACAGTGACGGATATCACAATGAGCCTGTGGATCGCTGGGGGCTGAGCGGCAACGCGGTCGGGGTCCTGAAATTGCCGGTAATAGGTTCCCTCGTAAACCCAAGGCCGCAAAGAATGGCATGGCTAATCCTTTCGCTCGCGATGCCGATATTGCAGTTAGGGCGACCTGCGTGAAAATCCTCCTGGTGGATGACAGTAAAACGATTCTCCGCGAAAACGAACGAGTCCTCCACAAGGCGGGGTATGAAGTGTTATGCGCCGAGGACGGCGAATGCGCTCTGAAACTCGCCCGGGAGCATAAACCTGATTTGATTCTGCTGGATATGATCTTACCCAAGGTGAGTGGGCCAGAGGTGCTTGCCCGCTTAAAGAACGACACTGCAACGGCAGAGATCCCGGTGGTTGTGCTGAGCAGCCTCACTGAGAAGAACCGGCAAAAGCTGATCGAAGCTGGGGCCGAGGATTATGTGGAGAAGAACTCTCTCGCGCCACAACCTGGCGTCAATTTGCTGCCCACCATACTGGAAAATTTAATTTGCCGGATTAACCGCAAACGGGGAATCGCTTTCAGCAGCATACCTCTGAACAAACAATAGAATTGTCTGTACGCGGTCCCTGGGATGGATTCCACTCACGGCCTGCGCCGCAGGTGTTCTTCGGCGCTCAAATTCGCTCCAGCCAGCAGCAACAATCCTGATAGGAATGCCCAAAACATCATGCTCACCGACAGCGCAAACGGGCCATAGACTTCGGCGAAATTAAGCCAGGGCAGCGCCAGAATATAGCCATACTTCAAAGCCTCCGAGAGCAATCCCATGATGAACGCGGCTGGAAGTACCGCTCGTGCCGGAACCTTGCCATTGGGTAAAACCCAATAGATCAGGAAGAAGATGGCCACGCTGGCGGCGATGGCAAATACCTTCATCATCACAAAGGCGGCCAATCGAATAAAGCCGGTGCCGTGGCCACGCAGTACAAATTGCAATAGGGCCATGTTTCCCGCGGTCATCGCGATAGAAAGCAGAGTCAGCACGCCGCAGCCGAACGCCAGTCCCAAAGAGATCAACTGATTCCCCAGGTACGACCGATTATTGGGAAACCGCCAGATCCGATTCAGAGCAACTTCCAGCGGCATGAACACGCCCGAAGATGTGACCAACAGGATAATGAGTGAAACTATCTGCACGCGCTGGCGGCTGTTCACCATGGCGTTGAGGTTGCGAATCACGAACTCCTGGCCTGCGGGCAGATAATCTCTTAGCAGCTCCAGGATTACGTCGTACATAACGCGAGAATGGAAAACCCGCCGGATGAGCGTCATCAATAGCACAACGAACGGGAAAAAGGACAAGATCGCATTGGCGGCGACCGAGAATGCAAAAGTATGCACATCGGTCCGCAACAGGTACTTTATGGTGGAAACGGTTATCCCTGAGGGTCGTTTTCGCCGTCCTAATGGCGACGGTGTAGTATTTCGATCCGTCACTAAAGGGGGCGCAACCGGAGCTGTGGTCTGTTCAGGCATGGCCGTACAGGCTAATCCTATCAAGGGTTTGGCTTGGCTGCGGTATTTCCTATCAAACTAAAGTATGGGTCGAGGAAGCTGCTTTTCTTATACTTCGTTAAAGAATCGAAAAACGGCCGGTTGCTTTTTTTTACGTTTCCCTTCTAATTCTTCTTGTCAAACGATTTACTAGTGCTTATTATCGGTTGCTCATTCCCTGGTGTATGCCGGGCGATGGGTTTGTAAGGTAGGTTGACGTCTTGAGTAGGGCCGTAGAAACAGCGTCGATGGTCCGGGGCTCCGAAAGTTCTCGCCGCAATGTCTTCGCGTGGCGTAGCACTCGAGGAGTCTTTTGCTTTGGGGCAATTTCTGCGCCGCTGATGGACGCAACCGAGTTCCACCGTTTTTCCGAAGGGGGCGTTCCGGTTCGCCGGAGCAACAATGCTGGAGATACGGGGAACAATTCTTCACGACAGTGAAAGGAGTTATTCTGTGAGAGAGAAGGGAACAGTAAAGTGGTTCAACGGGGCGAAAGGATACGGGTTTATCCAGCGCTCCACGGGGGAGGACGTCTTCGTACATTTCTCAGCAATTCAGGAGAACGGTTACCGCTCGCTCAATGAGGGTGAGACCGTGGAGTTCGATCTGCTGAAAGGCCCCAAGGGCTTTCAAGCGGGCAACGTCGTCCGCGCCTAACTGCTGCCTGCGATTTTCCTAACCCTCCCGCTCCTATCGGGAGGGTTTCTTATTGTGCCGGAGGATTGCTGCGCGTCAGAACAAAGTTCCCTGATACCTTTACCAATTTTGCGGACTGATCTACTCTCGCTGCCAATCCAAATCGAGGCTGCCCCACTCGTCGCGGTTTTCGACGAGTGGGCACCACGGACCTCGGCCCATGGGCTTGACTCGACGGGACTGTGACATCCTTGCCATCCACAGCCCCAAGCGTGGATCATTCTCACAGGCGCAGTGTGGACAGTGATTTCGCCACGCGGCCCGCGCAAGCTAACCCCTGTGCTTCACGTATTTTGATACCTAAGTCGTTTGGAAGGCGGATTTTGCAGCGATTTTTCTGCTAACTCGATTATTCCAATAAGGCCCGTGGGGAGGGGGGAAGGGGGAGGTATAACACGACAAGGATGCCCTCCAGCTAAAGGACGAGACCGATGTCAAACGGAAACCTGCGGTCGAAGCATACAGTCACCGCAGTTCCACCGACACCAGATCGCCATCGGAGACGCCGCCGGGCTTGTAGTTCACCGACACCGAACGATCATTCCAGGCGCATGAAAACGAATCGGCGCCAATCAGCAGTAACGATTTGTAATCGGAGGTGCGCAGCTTCAGAACTTTTCCGCCGGAGGCGACAGTGAGAATGGCAGCCGGGGACTTCGAGCAGTCCACACCCATCAGCCGTCCCTGGAAAAACTTTGCCGGACGCTTATCCCCGGTGCTGGGCGAAGTTTGCTCTGCCGCAGCCCGTTTGGCGGCGTCCTGATCCAGCACATCAAATGGCGAACTCTGAGCAGAAAATTTCGGAGCGTTCGAAGCTGCCGAAAGCCCATACTTCTGCTGGTTGGCCAACTGGCTCAACTGCTCG